>Ga0214473_10000258_pt1 | contig 75268 bp, 63 predicted proteins | sample RVTome_7_FD_203509 | JGI IMG/M metagenome (GOLD analysis project Ga0214473, IMG submission 203509) | Soil microbial communities from uranium-contaminated site in the Upper Colorado River Basin, Wyoming, United States - RVT98D197 | ecosystem: Environmental > Terrestrial > Soil > Contaminated >...
TGGCCGACAAGGCCGCCAATTCCTACACCAAGGAATTTCTATTCGGCCAGAACAACACCGACCGCACCACGCTGCAGTTGATTGACCAGGCGCTCGAGCGAATCAAGAAGAATACCTACGGCGTCTGTGAGCAATGCGGAACCGAGTTGCAGCAGAAGCGCCTCGATGCCGTGCCTTGGGCCCGGCACTGCACCACCTGTCAGGAGAAGCAGGAGCAAGGGTTGCTCTGACTTCTTTCTTGCGCGGGCTGCAAGTGCAGCCCGCACCCGCGGCCGCCGGCCGGGCGGCTGAAGCGGAACGTCTGGCGCGGTGCCTCGGGGGTGCAGCTTCCCTGTTCGATTCGGGTGCCCTGTGTGTGAGTCTGCTCCGCATGGGATCGGGCGGTTCAGCGAGGCTGGCGCGCGCCTGCGGCAACTGGCCGGCGCCCTGGCTTCGATTCTTTTTCCTGCGCCGTGCGGCGTGTGCGGCGAAATCCTCGGTGACGCCAGCCGCATACCCATCTGCCGCCCCTGCCTGGCTCTCCTGGTACCGTGGTCCGCGCCGATGTGCCCGCGATGCGGGCGGCCGTTCGTTTCGCGTGTGGCCGTCGAGGGCCTGGCCCAGCCGTTGTGTCACGGTTGCCGCCGCGGCCTGTACGATTTCGATTTCGCGCGCAGCTACGGCGCCTACAGCCCGGCCATGGCCCGGGCCATCGTGCTGCTGAAGTACCAGCAGGTGACGCCGCTGGCGGATTGGTTTGCCGGGCGGCTGCTGCCGCTCGCCCGGGAACACGCCTCGCAATTCGCCGCCGACGTGGTAGTCCCCGTGCCGCTGCATCCCGCCCGGCAGCGGGAACGCGGTTACAACCAGGCCGAGCTGATTGCGCGAGCGCTGGCCAAACGCTTGGGACTTCCCTGCCGCCCTTACCTCCTGGTGCGCACCCGGCCGCGTCCGGAAAAGCTGCGGCTCACGCTGGGTGAACGCTGGCGCTCCGTACGGAACGCTTTCGACATCCGCGAAGGCACTCAGGTTGACAAACTCCGGGTGTTGCTGCTAGATGATGTGTTGACCACAGGCGCTACGCTTGACGCTTGTTCCAGAGCGTTGCGGCAGGCGGGCGCCGCCTATGTGGCTGCGATGACGGTCGCTCGGGTGATGCCGCGCAGCCAAGTACTTGACGCACAGCCACAGCCGAGGAACGCGAAGCCATGAGCTCCGGCGTAAATGATGGTGTGAGCAGTCGGGACCAGCTCGTCACCACCCACAAGCCCGGCGCGCAGAGACACGTCTCTGCACCTGTCCACCGCCGGCCGGCCATCATGCAGGAGCCGGTGCTGGTGCTCAACGCCACTTTTGAACCCATTAACGTTACGGCCGTGCGGCGCGCCATGGTGCTGTTGCTCAAAGGCGTGGCCCAGGCCGAAGAGACCAACCACTCGGAACTGCACTCCGCCAGGCGCACGATCCGCGTGCCCTCGGTGATTCGGCTGCTGGCCTACCGGCACATCCCACAACAGACCCGCGCGCTTTCCCGCAAGAATATCTTGTTGCGCGATCGCAACACTTGCCAGTTTTGCACTCGGGTGTTCTCAGCCTCGGAGTTGACTCTGGACCACGTCGTGCCTCGCTCCCGCGGAGGACGTTCGTCGTGGGAAAACCTGGTGGCCTGCTGCTATCAATGCAACAATCGCAAGGGCGATCGCACGCCGGAAGAGGCCGGCATCCAACTGGCGCGGCGGCCTCGGCCATTCACGCTTTATACCTCCCGGCAATTGATGCGGCTGATCGGTCACCGGGACGAAAAGTGGCGCAAGTACCTGTTTTACTGAGAGTTAGACACTCCTCGATGGACTCTCCCGCCGCATTCGGCGCCGAATTCCGTTCGGTACTATTGCAACCCGTGGCGCATTGTGGCATCTAAATAAGCACATCACTACAAGGACACACCCCGGGAAGCAGTCGAGGCTAGGCCAAGGCTGCTTCCTTTCTTTTTTGGGCGCCGGCATCCGCGCTGCGAAGCCAAACGAACTCATGGTCCAGGATTTGTCTTTCCCTGCCGCAAAACGACTTTCAATCCGCGCCGCCAGTGCTCGCTGAGCCCGATCCGCTCAATTTCAATCTCCGAATTCAGATGGCGCAGGATGATATCGGTCGCCGGGTGAAAGCGCAGCGACGGGGCGATCAACAGGAGCCGCGGTGGACGCGGATTGAGCGTGATCCCGGGGAAATACCCGTAGCGAGAGAACTCCTGCCGCTCATGGTGCCAGCGCACGCGAAGCCAATAATCCACGGCCTGAAGCGTCATGTGAATGTCTTCCTGGGCCTTGAGTTCAAGCACTGCCAGACGCGCGTCTCGTGTAACGCCGACCAGATCCATGACGCCGCGATCACCGACAGACAGCGCGGGCATCTGCGAATACACAAAGCGGGGATCGAGACGCGCGTCCACCCGGGCGGGATCGGCGGCCACCAGCGATTCGAGCCAGCGTTCGGGCTGGGCGCGATAGAGTGGGTGAGTGGTGTCGCCGGCCAGAGGCGAACGATGCCTTTCCAGCTCCTTTAGGAGCCGCTCGAATTCGGGTTGCCGGCCCTCTGAAAGCAACTCCTGCGGATCACCAACGCCGAAAAAAATCGCGTCGGGCTGCCATCGTGCGAAAAGCAAGCCACGAAAGCGCACCTCTAAATGGCCGGTGCCGGGCGGTGCCTGGGCCTGGATGGCATCTGGCGCGGAGCGGCGGACGCGCTCCAGAAACGAGCCGGCCGCGCCCAGGACGGCTTCGGTTTCGCGGCGCTGCGCGAGCCAGGATTCGACATTGCCGATATCGAGTGGATCTATCCTTCGCGCCCTTCCGCTCAGGTGGCTGTATTCGTAAAGCTCCACGGTGGCCGAAGCAGACAGCGCCGCCAGGCGGTGGGCCGTGGCACGGCCCGTTCCTTCAGGAAAAAAAATGCGCAGGCCGGCCACGTGACCGAGGCGCGAGGTCTGACGCGCGCGGTCCAGCCAGATCAGCCCGAATGTAAGCAAGCCGTCGTAAATTGCAGCATTCTCCGCGGGCGCCGCGCCCAGCACAGCCCAGGCGCACGAGGCGGCCCGCAGCAGGCCCCGCACGTAGCTGCCTGAGAGGGAATGTTCGAGGTCGGCCGCCGCCGTCAGCGAAACGATAGTTTCGTCCGGAAACTGCTGAGCGAGCAGCTCCTGAAATCGGACGCGGAATTGCTCGCGCGGGACGCGCCCGGCGGGACGCTTCCGCTTGGCCGCCAGGAATTCCAGCCGCGCGGGACGCGAGCGGCCCAGGCGCGCCACCTCCAGCGCCAGCCGCTCCGGCTCCTCGCAGGTGACGCGCGACACGCGGCGCACCAGGTTCCGCTGCTGCGACCAGAGGTGCAAAAGCGCAGCGTCATCCTGCTGGCGCACGTCGTATTGGAATCCTTCCAGAGCCGCCAGCCAGGCGCCGTTCTCCCGCACCTCGACGCGGCCCGCGGCTAGCATCCGCGCCAAGGCCTGTTCCAGCGACTGCGCCAGTTCCATAGCGCCGGATTATATAGATGAGACGGGACCGGAAAAAGCGCGCGTCTACTCCAGAACCAGGCCCGTGATGCGAATCTGAGGATAGGCTTGATTCCACTGCACGGGCATGGACTCATATGTGAGCTGGAAATCCCTCCGGTGGTAGGACTCCAGGGGAATCGCGCGGGGACCGAACAGCCGCTGCTTATCGCGAAGCACCACTTGCCGGAAGACGTCGTGGAATTCCAGAGTGACCTCGATCTGGCGGATTGAGCGCGGGCCATTGTTTTTCACCGCGCCGAAGACGAAGGTGACCTCCTGGTTCAGGAAGTTGGAGGCGCGGGCCACCTGCGGTTCGAGGAACTCGATCTGCGACACGTACGCCTGCTCGGCCGCACCCATGGGCAGTGCTTGCTCGGGGACCTTGGCCGGAGCGGGCGCGTACCGGCTGGCCCAGTAGACCAAGCCAAGAACCACCACCAGGGCCGCCGCACCGATGAACAGTACGGCCGGTGACCTGCGGTTTGTTTCCTCTTGGCTGGCCATCCCCGTATCTCCCATTCCGGACTCAGTGGCCGGCGGCCAGGCGCACGGCCAACGGCTCTGGCAGGCCGGCGCGCCTCATGCGTTCCTGCACGGAACGGATATCGTACGACACACGCCAGAACTCGACCACTGCCTGATTGGAATCAACAATGGCAAATGCCGCGCGGGCATCCCCGTCGCGTGGCTGCCCGATCGAGCCGGGATTCAGGAGGTAACGCGAACCGCTCTCCAGGCGCAAGGCCGCAAATCGAGCCTCCGCGCGCGGCGGCTTCAAGGGAATCATCTCCAACTCCGAGTCACGGAATGAAAATCCGCCTTGCAGGTGGGTGTGGCCGAAAAATGTCACCGCTCCCGGCGCCAGCAGCAGGCCGTCCATGGCCTGCTCGGGCACCAAGACGTACTCGTCCTCGTCGTGAAAGGCGCCGTGCACAAGCGTCAGACCGTCAATGTGGAGCGGCCCGGCAGGCATTTCCGCCAGAAACCGCAGATTTTCCGGATGGAGCTGCCGGCGAGTCCACTCCACCGCGGAGCGGGCCACGGAATTAAAATCCTCCAGATCTCCCAGACCGCACACGGCCTTGTCATGATTGCCCCGGATGATTGCGGTCACCAGGCCGCGCACCTGCTCGACGACTTCATTCGGATCGGGACCGTAGCCCACCACGTCACCCAGGCAGACCACCTGATCCCACTGCCCTTCACACGCGCCCAGGGCCGCGGCGAGAGCCGTGGCATTGGCGTGCACATCGCTCAGCACCAGATAGCGCATGAGAGGCCCCGAGGCAAACCAGGATTATAGACGATGCGCGGCTGCCCTGCATGCCGCGCGTCACGGAGGGGGAATGGTCGCCGGTCAATTCAGGCTGAAGCGTAGGTTCACTCTGGTGTGCACCGGGATGGGCTCGCCGTTCAGCCGTGCAGGCTCGTATCTCCAGTTGCGTAGAGCTTCTTTGGCGGCCGCTTGCAATGAGAGAGGGCCCGAAATCACGGTCGTCTCCGCGACTTTGCCCGTCTCATCTACCAACACATCCAATACCACTACGCCTTGCACGCGCTGCGCGCGGGCGCCTGCGGGATAGGCCGGTGGTGTCGATGAGATCAACTGCGGAGGCTGCAGTTGACCTCCGATCGCAGGACGGGAACTTGGGGGCGGCGGAGCCGCATCGGTTCCTGTGCCTGCCAGGAATCTGCTGTCCGTTCCCGCAACACCCAGGTCAACCGCCGCTCCGACGATCATCGGCGGTGCCTCCCCGGAAACGGGTGTGGACGGCAATGTTCTCGGCGCGGGAGCCTGCAGGTTTCCAATCGTCACGCTGTTTCGGCGAACCGCCGGCAGCGGGGCACGGGCAACCGGTGCAGGTGGCGGCTGGACGCGATTCACGGGACGCTCGACCGACGGCGGGGACTCGATGATTACGTCCGTCTGCGCTTCAGGCAGTGGAGCAGGGTTCGGGGCGCTCGCCGCTGGGTCGTCCACTGGAATATACACCTCAGGTGGAACAGGCGGCGGTGCCAGGCTTCGTGGAACATTCAGAGCTTGCTGCGGCGCAGGCGCGTCCGCAAGAATCCCTCCCCGTCCAAAGGTCCAATAGCCGCCCAGGGCTGCACCCACAAGGAGCACGATGGATGCGGCAGCTAACAGAAAACCTTTCTTTGAGCTCCATGACGCGCCGGGTGCACCTTCCGCACTGAGTGGCTCTGCCGCCAGCAGCCGCGGCGCCCGTACTCCAGGCGCGGCCTCCGTCGAGGCTCGGCCGGCCGTTGCCGCGCGGACTGGCCTAACCGATCGGGGCTCCTTCGTCTGTTGACCGGTCCACGGAGCAGAGACGGACTCCGCCAGCGGCGTGGGCTTAAGAGTCTGCGCCGCTGGATTCAGATTTGCGACCGGCGCCGGCGCGGCCATGGCGGGTGGCTGCGAAACGGGAGCCGGAGGCTTCATGGCCACAACCGGCGGCACACTGGGCGTTGCCGCAGCGCCAGCAGGGGCCTCCACAACACCACTACCGTGCGCGGGAGAACTGGCGCCCCAGAAGGCCGGCGAGCGTTGGGTGAACTCCAGGTCTACATAGTGCTGAATTCCCGGCTGTGATTTCACGTTGCCCACTCGGCAAAGGACGTCCGCTCCGGTCATGCGATTGGTCAACACGACCGTTTCGCCCGGCGTGAGGGTCGCCGTCAGACGCACCACCGCGCCCTGCGGCAAGACAATCACAGTCCGGGTCTCTTCGTGCACCGGGGGAAGGTTCTTGCCCAGTTCCTGGGAGGTTCGGGAGGCGTGTACGGTCACCGGAATCTCGGCGCCCACGGCGTCGCCGCGGCGGAGGGTCTGTGCCGGGCCGCTTTTTGCGTCCAGCACCGCGACGGAATCTTTGACAGTCATCGCCACCTCCCATCCACACACAGCGCCAACTTGCGCGCCTGCACCATCCTGCCAATCGTCTATTGTCGTGGTCCAAGCGAGCCGGGAGATATAGTACGAAGGTACCGGCGGACGATTTTGCCGCCAATCGGATAACTGGACTGCCGAGGGGACAGAACGGCGTAGACCCGTTCGGCGGCGCTTCAGCGAATCAGCATGCAGTCCCCATAGCTGTAGAAACGGTAGCCCTCCGCTACCGCATGCCGATAGGCTGATAGGACCGCCTCCCGCCCGGCGAAAGCCGCCACCAGCACCAGCAAGGTCGAGCGCGGCAGGTGGAAGTTGGTCAGGAGCTGGTCCACCAGTGCGAAGCGGTGACCGGGGCGAATGAAGATCTCCGCTGTGGCGCGGCCCGAGGCGATTTCGTAGGGCAGCTCGCCGCGCGCCACGGCCTTTTGCGCGGCGTCCTCCAGAGCACGGACCACCGTGGTTCCCACCGCCAGGATCGGGCGTCCCGCACGACGCGCCCTGGCTAGGGTCTGGGCCGTCGTCGCAGGAATCTCGTAAGCCTCAGCATGCATGGAGTGCTCGCTCAGATCCTCAACGTGAATCGGCTGGAAGGTTCCCAGGCCCACCTCCAGCGTGATTTCGCACATTTCCACGCCTCGGGCGCGTATTTCCGCCAGCGTATCGGGCGTGAAATGCAGGCCGGCGGTGGGCGCTGCCACAGCCACTGGCCGCGTAGCAAAAACGGTCTGGTAGCGATCCCGGTCGGCAGGCTCGTCGGCTCGCCGGATGTAAGGGGGCAATGGAACGTGGCCGGCGCGCTCAATTGCCGCCAGAATGTTCGAGACGCCGAATAAGCGAATTTGGCGCAGACCGTAGGGCCCGCGTCCGACCACTTCCGCCTGCAATTCTTCCCCCTCGATACGCAATCGCTCGCCGGTGCGAACCTTCCTTCCGGGCCGCACCAGAGCCTCCCACACGTCATCCTGCAGGTGGCGAACCAGAAGCAGTTCAATGCGTGCCGGCAGCAGGTTAAGTTCACTCCCTGTCTTCCCAGCGCTCTCGGAAAGGCGGCCTCGACGGTGTGCAAACAACCGAGCCGGAATCACCCGGGCGTTATTCATCACCACCAGTTCGTCGCCTCTCAGAAGGGCGGGCAAGTCCGAAAACTTGCCGTCCCGGAAGCGTCCGGAGTCCCGCTCGAGCACCAGCATTCGTGACGCATCTCGCCTGGCAAGGGGGCGCTGGGCGATTCGATCCTCCGGCAGTTTGTAATCGAAATCTCGCAGGTTCACGGTATTAAATATAACACAGCAAGGTCCTGAATGGAGACATGTGATGCTCGTAATCCGCAGATAAGAAGCTGATTAAACTATGTATAGCCGATCAGAAAAGACATTGACATACAATTAAGCATATAATATGCTGTGTTAGAAGTCAGGCATGAAAGGAGAGCCTATCATGAGCACAATCACACGTTGGGACCCCTTCCGCGGATTGACCACTCTTCAGGATCAGGTCAACCGCTTATTTGAGGGTAGTTTTGCGCAGGGCCGCACGGGCGAGGCTGACTTGGCCTCCTGGGCCCCCGCAGTGGACATCTACGAAGGCAAGGACGAGTTGGTTGCCCAGGTGGACTTGCCGGGCGTGCAAGAAAAAGATATTGACGTTCGTTTGGAAAACAACACTTTGACCATCCGCGGCGAACGCAAGTTCGAGAAGAATGTCAACGAGGACAATTACCTCCGGGTTGAGCGCGCTTACGGCTCTTTCACCCGGACCTTTTCGTTGCCGAATACCGTCAACGCAGAGGCCATCCACGCCGATTACAAGCAGGGCGTTTTGACCGTACACATGCCCAAGCGCGAAGAGTCCAAGCCCAAGCAGGTGAAGATCAGCGTTTCGGCCAACGGCAAGTAAGCTGTAAACTGTCTGCGGAAAAGTGGGGCCGGGCTGTTCCGGCCCCGCTGTTTGTCCGTGGTTCGTCCGTGGTTCGTGCGGAGAGGTAACGCCATGTTGCGGTACGACAAGCTGACCGTGAAGGCCCAGGAGGCCCAGCAAAAGGCGCAGGCTGTCGCTGAACAGTACGGCCAGCAGCAGCTCGAGCCTTTGCATATTCTCGCGGCCCTGGTCGAGCAGCGCGACGGCGTAGTGCCTCCGCTACTCAGCCGGCTGGGCGTGCGGCCGGAAGCTTTGGCGCAGGACATCAGCACGGAATTATCCCGCCTTCCCAAGGTGAGTGGAGTCACCAAGCTGTTCCTGAGCGAAGCCGCCAGCGAAGTTTTGGAAAAGGCTTTTGACGAGGCCGAGAAATTCAAGGACGAGTACGTCTCCACCGAGCACATGCTGCTGTCCATAGCAGGCCGCGAGCGGGATCCGGCCGGCCAATTGCTGGCGCGTCACGGCGCTTCGCGCGAGGCCATCCTCCAGGCCCTGGCGGCCGTGCGCGGCAGCCACCGCGTGACCTCGCCCACTCCAGAGAGCACCTTTCGCGCGCTCGAACAGTACGCGCGCGACCTCACCGAGATGGCCCGCCGCGGAAAGCTCGATCCGGTGATCGGCCGCGACTCGGAGATCCGCCGGGTGATGCAAATCCTGGCGCGGCGCACCAAGAATAATCCCGTACTGATCGGCGAGCCCGGCGTGGGCAAGACCGCCGTGGTCGAAGGACTGGCGCAGCGCATCGTGGCCGGTGACGTCCCCGAAGTGCTCAAGCCCAAGCGCATCGTGGCTCTGGACCTGGCGGCGCTGGTGGCCGGCACCAAGTACCGGGGCGAATTCGAGGACCGCCTGAAGGCGGTGCTGCAGGAAATGACCGAGGCCGCCGGGCAGATCATTCTGTTCATTGACGAGCTGCACACGCTGGTCGGCGCCGGCGCCGCCGAGGGTTCCATGGATGCCTCGAACATGCTCAAGCCCGCGCTGGCCCGCGGCGAGCTGCGCGCCATCGGCGCCACCACGCTCAACGAATACCGCAAGCACATCGAAAAGGACCCGGCGCTCGAGCGGCGATTCCAGCCGGTGCTGATTCCCGAGCCCACGGTCGAGGACACCATCGCCATTCTCCGGGGGCTCAAGGATCGCTACGAGCTGCACCACGGCGTGCGGGTCAAAGACGCCGCAATTATCGCCGCGGCCACGCTGTCTCATCGCTATATCACCGATCGCTTCCTGCCGGACAAAGCCATTGACTTGGTGGATGAGTCCGCTGCGGCGCTGCGCATGCAGATGGATTCGCTTCCCGTCGAAATCGACGAGATCGAGCGCCGCATCATGCAACTGGAGATCGAGCGCCAGGCGCTGCTCAAGGAGACGGACGCGCACTCACGCGCGCGTTTGGCCAAGGTGGAAACCGAGCTGGCCGACTTGCGCGAGCAGTCCAATGCGCGCAAGGCCCGCTGGCAGGTGGAAAAAGACGCCATCTCCGCCATCCGCAAACTCAAGGCCGGCATCGAAGAACTCAAGGCTGAGGAATTGCGCTCCGAACGTTCCGGCGATCTGGCGCGGGTCGCCGAGATCCGCTACGGCAAACTGGTGGCCGCCGAGCGCGAACTGAACCAGGCGGAGAAGCGGCTCTCCGACGCGCAGAAAAACGGCCGCATGCTCAAAGAAGAAGTGGACGAAGAAGATATCGCCGCACTGGTCAGCAAGTGGACGGGCATCCCGGTGGGCAGGCTGCTCGAGGGCGAAGCCAAAAAGCTCGTCGCCATGGAAGAGCGGCTGCGCCAGCGCGTCGTCGGTCAGGAAGATGCCCTGGTCCGTGTGGCCAACGCCATCCGCCGCAACCGCGCCGGCCTGTCCGACCCCAACCGGCCCATCGGCTCGTTTATCTTCCTGGGGCCCACCGGCGTGGGCAAGACCGAGCTGGCGCGGGCGCTGGCAGAGTTTCTGTTCGACGACGAGCGCGCCATGATCCGGCTGGACATGTCCGAATACATGGAGAAGCACACGGTGTCGCGGATGATCGGCGCGCCGCCCGGCTACGTGGGGCACGAAGAGGGCGGCCAATTGACTGAGCAGGTTCGCCGCCGGCCGTATGCGGTGCTGCTGTTTGACGAAATCGAGAAAGCGCACCCCGACGTTTTCAACATCCTGCTGCAAATCCTGGAAGACGGCCGGCTGACCGACGGCAAGGGCCGCAAGGTGGACTTTCGCAACGCCGTGCTGGTGATGACCAGCAACGTCGGTTCGACCGCCCTGTTCGCGCTCGCGGGCCAGGACCCCGATCGTGCCCGCAAGGAGGCGCACCAGGCGCTGCGGGAGGCCTTCCGGCCCGAGTTTTTGAACCGTGTGGACGATATCGTCCTGTTCAATCCGCTGGGCCGCGAGCAGCTCGAAAAGATCGTGGACCTGCAACTGGCCCGGGTGGTGGCGCTGCTGGCCGGCCGCAACGTGCGCATCGAGCTGACGCCCGCCGCCAGGGCGCTGGTGCTGGCCGAAGGCTTCGATCCGGCCTACGGCGCCCGCCCGCTGCGGCGCGCGGTGCAGCGGCTGGTGCAGGACCCGCTGGCGATGGAAATTCTTGAGGGCCGAGTGCTGCCTGGGGCCGTGGTCCGCGTGGACGCCGACGCCGCGGCCGGGCGCATGAAATTTGCGGTCACGGAGGCCGGAGCCACCGCCGAGGGTGCAGAACCCGCCGTGGCAGCCGGCCGCCCGAAGTCCCGGCGTTGACCAATTCCCCCTTCTGCGCACACTGCATTGACGCGCAGCCCTACGGGTGCTATAAATTTTTCCTTTGTCCAGCGGCCTTGGAAGCGGGCAGGGCGGGATTCACGCCTGCACTCAGCCGGAGTCTGAGGCCTCCAAGGGGCGCCCCGGGGGAAACACGCAAGCGCTAGATGGATCTTCTGCATCAGCTCGGTGGTCTGTTTCTCGCAGCGGTACCGACCGCCATTCTCGTTTTTCTTTTTTATTTTTTTCTGCGCTGGGGCTTTTTCCGTCCCCTGCTGCAGGTCCTGGCCCAGCGCCAAGCCCGCATCGAGGGCTCGCGCAAGGACGCCGAATCGCTCGCGGCCGCCGCGCAGGAAAAGCAGCGCGCCTACCGCGAAGCCTTGCGTAAAGCGCGGACCGATGTTTTCGCCGAGCAGGAGTCGGCCCGGCGGGTGGTTCTCGAGGAACGCGGCAAACTGATTCGGCAGGCGCGCACCCGCGCCGGCGAGGAAGTCCAGGCGGCCAAGGCGCGCCTGGCGAATGAAATCGAGGCGGCACGGCAGGCCCTGGACGCTTCCGCCCAGCAACTGGCCGAAGAAGTAGCTCGGGCCATTCTCGAACCGGCAGGCGGAGCTCGATGAGCCCGTCCCGCCGCGCGCTTTGGCAGCGCCTTGGGCTCTCCCTGTTGGCGCTGGCATGTGTGATCTCGCCTGCGCTGGCGCAGGAAGAACACCCGCCCGAGCCCGCCGATACGACGCTCGGCTTCGTGTTCCGCTGGCTGAACCTGGCGCTGGTGCTCGGCGCGCTCATCTGGGCCGTCCGCAAATTCGGGGCGCCGTATTTCCGCCAGAGCGCCCGAGCCATCTCGGACGCCATTCATGGAGCGGGCGCCGCGCGCGCCTCTGCCGAGCGCGAATTGAGCGAGGCCACGCGCCAACTGGCTTCGGTGGACTCCGAAATTCAGGAATTGCGCCGCGCGGGGGCGCGTGAATCGGCGGGCGAGGCCGAGCGGCTGCGAGCGCTGGCGCAAAGCGAGGCGGAGAAAATTGCCCGGGCGGCCGGCGCCGAAATCGAAGCCGCGGAACGTTTGGCCCGGCAGCAGTTGCGCGCCATCGCGGCGCGCGCGGCCACCGAGCGCGCCGCGGCCCTGGTGCGCCAGCGAATGAACGCCGCCGCCGATCGCGCCTTGTTCGGCGCCTTCGTGGGAGAACTTGAGAGGAGCGCCCCGTGAGGAGTCTGGCCGATCGCTACGCGGCCGCGCTGGCCGACGTGGCGCTGGCGGAGAATGCCGCCGACAGGATTCGCCAGGAGCTGGCGGATTTCCTGGCTCTGCTGCGCGAATCGCCGCAGTTGGGCATGCTGCTGGGCAGCCCGGCAGTGCCGCGAGCCAGCAAGCGCGCCGTAGCGGAAGCTCTGGTGTCGCGGCTGGGCGCCAGCCGCACGCTGCGTAACTTTCTTTGCGTGGTGCTGGACCGGCGCCGAACGCGGTTGCTGCCCGAGATTCAGCAGGCCCTCGACCGGCAACTGGACGAGCGCCTGGGTGTGACCCGGGCCGACGTCACTTCGGCTCGCGAATTGCCGGCCGGCGACCAGACGCAGTTGCGAGGCGTGCTGGAGCGCCTGACCGGCCGCCGCGTCGAAGCGCAGTACCGGCTGGATTCGGCATTGATCGCCGGCACCGTGGTTCGCATCGGCTCGACCATCTATGACGGCTCGGTGCGCACGCGCCTCGAGAAGCTGCGCCACCAACTGGCATCCGAGTAGGAGCAAGCATGGCTACCATTAAAGCGGACGAAATCACCAAAATCCTGCGCGACCAGATCGCCAACTATGAACAGTCCGTGGCCATCGAAGAGGTCGGCACGGTCATCTCCGTCGGCGACGGCATTGCCCGCATTCACGGCCTGGAAAAGGTCATGGCCGGTGAGATGCTCGAGTTCCCGCACGACGTCGTGGGCATCGCCCTCAACCTCGAGGAAGACCAGGTGGGCGCGGTGCTGCTCGGTGAATACACGGCGATTCAGGAAGGGGAAACCGTCAAGCGCACCCGCGCCATCATGTCGGCGCCGGTGGGCGACGCGCTAATCGGCCGCGTGGTCAGTCCCCTGGGCGTGCCGCTGGACGGAAAGGGTCCCATCGTCACCGACCAGAGCAGCCCGATTGAGCGCATCGCGCCCGGCGTGGTGGACCGCCAGCCGGTGCGCGAGCCGCTGCAGACCGGGATCAAGGCCATTGACTCCATGATCCCCATTGGCCGCGGCCAGCGCGAGCTGATCATCGGCGACCGCCAAACCGGAAAGACCGCCGTTATTCTGGACACCATCATCAACCAGAAGGGCGGCGACGTGATTTGCATCTACTGCGCCATCGGGCAGAAACGCTCGACCATCGCCCAGGTGGTGAAGATACTGAGCGACGCCGGCGCCATGGATTACACACTGGTCGTCGTCGCGTCGGCGACCGAGCCTGCCACCCTCCAGTACATCGCTCCCTTTGCCGCCTGCGCCATGGGCGAGTTCTTCCGCGATTCCGGACGGCACGCCATCTGTTTCTATGACGACCTTTCCAAACACGCCCAGGCCTACCGTGAGATTTCTTTGTTGTTGCGCCGCCCGCCGGGCCGCGAGGCCTTTCCCGGCGATGTCTTCTATCTGCACTCGCGGCTGCTGGAGCGCGCCGCCAAACTCAATGACAAATTGGGCGGAGGCTCCTTGACGGCGCTGCCGGTGATCGAAACGCAAGCGGGCGACGTTTCGGCCTATATTCCCACCAACGTCATCTCCATTACCGACGGACAGATTTATCTCGAAGCCGACCTGTTCAACAGCGGCATCCGCCCCGCCATCAACGTGGGCCTCTCGGTCAGCCGCGTCGGCGGCAACGCCCAAATCAAGGCCATGCGGCAAGTGGCCGGCACGCTCCGCCTGGACCTGGCGCAGTACCGCGAATTGGCGGCCTTCGCTCAGTTTGGATCCGAGCTGGACAAAGCCACCCAGGCGCAGTTGGCCCGCGGGCAGCGCCTGGTCGAGGTGCTCAAGCAAGATCAGTTCGTGCCGCTTTCGGTCGAGAAGCAAGTCCTGGTCATTTTCGCCGGCACCAGCGGTTATCTCGATGACATCGCGGTCGGCGAGATCGGGCGGTTCGAGCGGGATTTGCTGGCCTTTGCCGACGCCCACTGCGGCTCGCTTTTGGCCAAGATTGCCTCGCGCAAGTCGCTGGACGACGAAATCCGAGGCGAGCTGAAAAAGACCATCACCGAATTCAAGGAGCGATTCGCCACCCAGGGCGCGGCTCGCTAGCTGCTCCCTTTCCGGAACCTCTGATGCCGACTCAGCTCGATTTGAAGCGCCGCATCCGCTCGGTGAGGAACACCCAGCAGATCACCCGCGCCATGAAGTTTGTGGCCGCGGCGCGCCTGCGCCGGGCGCAGGAGCGGGCCTTTGCCGCTCGCCCCTATGCGCGGGCACTGAGCGCGGTAGTGCGGTCGGCCGTGTCCCGCGTTCCGGCGGCGGCGCACCCGCTGCTCCAGAGGCGTCCCGAAGAGCGCGTGCTGCTGCTGGCGGTGAGCGGCGAACGCGGCCTGTGCGGCGCGTTTAATGCCAACGTGCTGCGCCGGGCCATCGAGTTTCTCCGCGGGCGTCCCTCGCAGCAGGGAGTGGCGGTGATGGCGCTCGGGCGCAAAGGGCGCGACGCCCTGCGTAAGCAGCGCTGGACGATGATGGCCGAATACGTGGATATCGCCGCCCGCGTGCAGTCGGCCCGGGCGGCCGAGATCGCCCAGGCCGTGGCCGGCCGGTATCAGGCCGGCGAAGTGGACGCCGTGTATATTGTGTTCAATGAGTACAAGTCCGTCCTGGCGCAGACCCTCACGCTCGAAAAGCTCCTGCCGATCGAGCCCCTTGCGCCAGGTTCAGGCCCGGCGGCCGCCGAAGCCCCGGTGGATTATCTCTACGAGCAGCCTGTGGGAGAGCTTCTGGCGGGTCTCATTCCGCGTTACGTCGAAACGCAGGTGTTTCGCGCGCTGGCGGAATCGGCTGCCGCCGAACACGCCGCGCGCATGACCGCTATGGATTCGGCAACAAACAACGCCAGGGAACTGATTGATAAGCTCACGCTGTATATGAACAAAGTGCGCCAGGCCGCCATCACTAAGGAGATTATCGAAGTGGTGAGCGGAGCGGCGTCGGCGGGCTGAGCGCCCCCCGTTGCGAGGGCGCGTCGCGCCCAAGGAGCAGACAATGGCTGCAAAAGTAGGAAAAGTCGGCCGCGTGGTGCAGGTGATCGGCCCGGTCCTGGATGTGGAGTTCCCGGAGCATCACCTGCCGGAGATTTACAACGCCGTGCGCATCACCAGCGAGGGCTTCGATGTGAAGCCGCCCCTGGACATCGTAGCCGAGGTGCAGCAGCACCTGGGCGAAGGCCGCGTCCGGGCCGTGGCCATGAAGCCCACTGACGGCGTGGTGCGCGGCATGAACGCGCTTGACCTGGGCGGTCCCATTACTGTGCCAGTGGGCCGCGCGACCCTGGGGCGGGTGCTGAACGTGCTCGGCGAGCCCGTGGACAATCTGGGTCCCGTACTCACCGAGAAGCGCTACCCCATTCACCGCCCCGCGCCGTCTCTCGAAGAGCAATCCACGCAACTGGAAATGTTCGAGACCGGCATCAAGGTCGTGGACCTGATGGAGCCGTACCTGAAGGGCGGCAAAATCGGCCTGTTCGGCGGCGCCGGCGTCGGAAAGACGGTGATCATTCAGGAGCTCATCCATAACGTGGCCATGAAGCACGGAGGCGTCTCCGTCTTCGCGGGCGTGGGCGAGCGCACGCGCGAGGGCAACGACCTCTGGCTCGAGATGCAGGAATCGAAAGTGGTCGTAGCCGGCGACTCCGAGAAATCCCGCGCGGCGCTGATCTACGGCCAGATGACCGAGCCGCCCGGAGCGCGCCTGCGCGTCGGCCTCACCGGCCTCACCGTCGCGGAATACTTCCGCGATGAGGAGGGCCTCGACGTGCTCCTCTTCATTGACAATATTTTCCGCTTCGTTCAGGCGGGCTCGGAAGTTTCCGCGCTGCTGGGGCGCATGCCTTCGGCCGTCGGGTACCAGCCCAACCTCAACACGGAAATCGGCGAGTTGCAGGAACGCATCACTTCCACCAAGAAGGGCTCCATCACCTCGGTGCAGGCCATCTACGTGCCCGCCGACGACTACACCGACCCCGCGCCGGCGGCCACCTTTACGCATCTGGACGCCACGACCAACCTCAGCCGCCAGATCGTCGAGCGCGGCATCTATCCGGCCGTGGACCCGCTGGCCAGCTTCTCGCGCATCCTGGACCCGCGCATCGTGGGCCAGGAGCACTACGACGTGGCCCGCGCCGTGAAAGGCGTCTTGCAGCGCTACAAGGATTTGCAGGACATCATCGCCATCCTGGGCATCGAGGAGCTTTCCGACGAGGACAAGCAGGCCGTGGCCCGCGCGCGCAAGATCGAAAAATTCCTCTCGCAGCCCATGTTCGTCGCCGCGCAGTTCACCGGTCTTGACGGGAAATACGTGAAGATCGAAGACACCATCCGCGGCTTCAAAGAGATTGTCGAAGGCAAACACGACGACGTGCCCGAGCAGGCCTTCTACATGGTGGGCACCATCGCCGAAGTGCGCGAGAAGGCCGAAAAGATGGCCGCCACGGCCTGAGCCGCCGGCGAAACCAGGAGCAGTGATGCTGCCCGATGCACTGACGCTCGAAGTGGTCACGCCCGAACGCGCCGTGGTGCGCGAATCGGTGGCCGAAGTACAGCTTCCCGGCCGCGCCGGCTACCTGGGCATTCTGCCGGGCCACACGCCGCTGCTCACCGAGCTGGCCACCGGCGCCCTGAGTTATCGCCAGGGCGCGCAGACGCATCGGGTCGCGGTTACCGGCGGCTTTGCCGAAGTGCTGCCGGACCGCGTGATCGTCCTGGCCGAAGCTGCCGAGCGCGCCGGAGAGATTGACGCGGCGCGTGCCCGCGCGGCCTTGGCCGCCGCCGAAAAACAACTCTCCGGCGGCGCAGGGACCGACTGGGAAACGGTGCAAGAGGCCATCGCGCGCGCCCGCACACGCCTGGCCGTGGCCGCGCCGGCCGGGGCCGCTGCGCACAGATCCGAAAACCATTCAGCGCCCTGAGAATCGAGCGACGAGGATTTATGGCCACGGTCCGGCTCTACACGACTTCCTGGTGCCCAGACTGCTGGTACGCCAAACAGTTCTTGCGAGAACGCGGCGTCGCCTTTGAAGAGATCAATGTGGACGAGGATCCCGACGCCGAAGAGCTGATCCTTCACGTCAACGACGGCCTGCGCAAGATCCCCACCATCGAACTGGACGGCCGCTACTTCGCGTGCAGTCCCTTCGACCCCGAACAGCTCGCCGCCGAATTCGCCATCCCCCTCAATCCCCAGGGTTCACCGGCGCGCTGAGCGATCCTGGCGGCTATAATCTTCAGTGGCGGCTGTGGCGGAGCTGACTCACCGCGAACTGCATTCAGATCGATGAACATGCGCTTCGTGCCATTCGAGCGACTCGACTCTTCCCCGAACATCATTGTGGATGGGTCCGCCGGCATAGGCACCATTCTCACGTTGTCCCATTGGCCGAAAAGCGGCACTCCGGCATATCTGAAGCGTGACACATCTGCCGAGATCGTATTTGCGTATCTGGACTCCCCGACCTCCCACGTGCGGGCCGATATCGTTTCCAACAATCACTTCGATGAGGACGGTCTGATTGGCGTCTTCGCGCTGATAGACCCCTCCAAAGCAGAGCAGTATCGGCATCTGCTGGTGGATGCGGCGAGAGCAGGAGACTTCGGAGTCTTTAAGCAGCGGGATGCCGCCCGCATCGCCTTTACGATAAGTGCTTACGCGGACCCCGAAACGTCGCCGCTTCCCGCGGAACTGTTTGCGATGCCGTATCCGCAGTTGGCGAGCCAACTCTATATTCAACTGCTGCAGATCTTGCCGGGATTTCTTACGAATCTAAGCGCGTATAAGCAGCTTTGGGAAGCCGAAGACGCGAAGCTCACAGCAAGCGAGGAACTGATCGAGCAGGGCCGGATCACGATCGAGGAAAGGCCCGCTGTCGATCTGGCTGTCATCAATATCCCGGAGAATCTTCCAGCCCAACCGGTGCACAGGTTTACGCAAATCCGCCTGGCCACTTGCCATCCATTTGCCCTGCACAACCGAACGGTTCGCTCACGGCTTCTCATCGTCCAGGGACAGCACGTCGAATTTCACTACCGGTATGAATCCTGGGTGCAGCTTGCTTCAAGAAGACCGCCGTCGCGAGTCGATCTCAGCGCCTTAGCACGCGAGTTGAATCGGGAGGAAGCTTCCGGGGGGCGTTGGGTATTCGATGGCGTCGAGCGCATCACGCCCCGGCTCCATCTCGAGGGAAGCTCGGCGACGTCGCTTCCGCCTGTCACCATCCAGGAGCGGCTGGAGCAACAGCTCTCAACAGGTCCCCCGGCCTGGAACCCGTACGATTAGCTAGGTAGGCAGAAGCGCCCGGGAGGAAATCCCCGGACGCTTCTGTTTGGTTCACTGTGATGTTGCGTTCTCTCAAGTTGGGCTGGGCACCTGGATCTTGACCGGCTGGGTGAGTCTAAAGCCGAGTTTCGTCTCGGCCGCAATGGCGACATCGCGCTGGCCGGTCAGTGCTGTGCCGGCCGTGCCTGCTCCGGCTCCCGCGCCGGCGCCGATGGCTGCGCCTTTGCCGCCTCCGGCGATGGCGCCGATGGCCGCTCCTGCCGCGGCTCCGAGTCCGGCGCCGATGGCGGTTCTCTTACCCCGGCCTTTACTGGCTCGCACGAATGGGGCCGTGTCGATTTCATAGGTTTCACCGCTGACGGTGACGGAGTCGAGGACCACCGCCAACTCGGCGTTACCCGCAAACCGGCCAGCAGACTTGGCTGCGGTCACCGTGCCGGACGCCTTCGCGCCGGCCGGGATCACCTGCCGGCCTTCGACGACCACCGGCGCGACTACGGAGGCGTCGAAATGGTCGCCCGGTGTGGCCGTCTTTGAGCTAAGGGGCTGGTCCACAGTGACGGCAATCACCGTTCCGGAATTCAGAACGACCGGATCCGACGAGGACAGCACGCTTCCGCAGCCCCACACGGCTAGCAGAGTCACAAGGATGAGAGATTTCCACTGTCGTTCGTATCGCATCTCGAATTCTCCTTTCCGGCGGCTGTGGCAACCGCTTAGCCGCCCTCGCTCAGCTCGAGAGATTCTTGGGCGAAGCTCCCTGCAGAATCTGAGCCAGCTTGGCCCCGGCTGCGGGCATTCGCACCTCATTCTGCAGGACGATCTCGCGAGCGGAGACATCGCGCCCGTAGATCTTCCTGCTGGCACGATTGTCGGGGCGGAGTGTGGACCCTTCGAGTGAGATTCCGGCGAACAACCCGCGGTTTCGCGAGTAGCTCAGAATCTCGGCCCGCAGGAGTGCGTCCGTACTCGCCGTGGCGGCACGGCCCTTGGGGCCGGCGGCCGCCGCCGCGTCCGCACCCAGTTTCACTTTGCTGCGGAGCAGCGAATTCGCGCCCCGGTGATTCATCACCAGGAAGACGAAGTCGGTTGCTTGGCCGCCCAATTGAAGGCCGAAGCTGCCCCCTTCCAGTGCGTACATCGCCGGAGGCCCCCACGGCCCGTCGAAGTTTTCACCCGTGCGGCAAATCATCGTGCCGCGTCCGTAGCTGCCGCCGAATCCCACTGCCAGCTTCTTCACCGACGGCACCACTGCCACACACTCGGCCCGGTCCAACAACTCTTGCGGGATCGAGTCCGGAATTTTCAGGATTTCTTCCAAGACGGTCGCTGATTCTTTCAGTCGCGCCTCTTCCTTGTCCTGCGCGCAGATCGGCGCGGCCAAAATCAGCATGCTGAAAAGAACCGATATTGCTCCACGCATGAATCGCATTGAGCACCCCCTTACGCTAGTCTTGGCTGGGAGTTTTCTTCCAGGGCATCAAGGTGCAATCATCGTGCCAAAGTCGTGCCACGCAACTAACAGAAACACAACGACTTGATTTTATCAGGTGATTCTGGAGAGGCAAAACTTACATGGGTTGTGCGGCCCGATACCCAGGCCAATGCGCCGCGGGTCAACCCGCTGGCGCTGGCGCAATCCAGCCCAACTGAAGAAGTGTTCCCCATGGAGAATCTCTCGGGCATCCCGCCTCTGTATGTAAGCCGCTGAAAAGAGTTCACTTCTAGGCGTAGCGGTGCACTTTTGATTGACATAAATAGCAAGACAGTATATAGTTTGTAGTTGACTCGGGGAATTTCTAGCTCATCCGAACCAACAGGGACTGTCCCGCACTCGCCCTGCTGCAACCAAGGTGACTTCCATACTTGCATGCGAGGTGTGCATGCAGAAAAGCCATCGTTTTGCATCGAAAGCCCGAAAGGAGGCTCTCATGACGGCTCTGCCAAAAGGTCAGTACGTCAAACATTATCGTTACGGCTTCGGCGTCATTACCGAATCTGACGACGAAGGAACTTCCATTGAGTTCGAGCTCCGCGGCACCAAGAAATTCGTCACCAAGCTGATGGTCGTCGAACTGTCGGATCTTACACCTCCGGAGCGCTTTCGAGCCAAGTGGGTCAAGACAACGTCTGCATTGCCTTCGCCCCGAAAGGGCGGCATCAGGAAGGTGGCGCCAGGGCCAATGGGTGCAGCCGCGAGATCAAGCAAGCGTTAAAACCAAACGGCCGTGAAAGCAGAGGAAAATGCTTCTTAGGATGAATGAGCAACTGAGCATCGACAATCTGAACGATCATCCCACCGAGATTGTCGATCAACTGGAAGAGCTTCTGACGACGGGCGTGGAAGCACGCCTCGATCCGAACCGCAAGAACTTCTATGATGTGGAAAATTCCGGCCGCGTCTTCTTTATCCACGCCGCGCCAGCCAGTGGCAAGGTGATGTTGCTGGCGACCTGGCTGACGGAACTACCCGTGCCTGCGCTGACGTTGCAGGATCCTTTGTAGAAGTCAGTCGTGGCCGCGACCCGGCCACGGTCACTGAGCCACCCAACCCTTAGCTAATCCCAGTGCCGCGGGTCATCACGCCCGCCACCGCCAATCGTCCGTCGAGCAAGACGAGATCTGCGTCGGCGCCAGGAACGAGCGAGCCCTTCCGTCCCTCCAGCCCCAGCAGGTGCGCCGGATTGCTGGTCAGCATGGCCAGAGCATCGGCGAGCTTGACGTCCAGCCCAACGATGTTTCGTAAGGCGCGATCGAGCGTAAGTGTGCTGCCGGCCAATTTTCCTTCGGCGCTGCGGCAGACCCCGCCTGATACGCTCACATCGAAAGTTCCCAGGCGGTAAGTCCCGTCCGGCATCCCCGTGGCCGACGTGCCGTCGCTCACCAGGATCACGCCGCGTGGCCCCTTCGCGGCCAGGAGCAATCGCATCGCTGCGGCGTCCACGTGCACGCCGTCGGCAATCAGTTCAGCAGTCACGGCCGGCGACGTGAGCACAGCGCCAATCACACCGGTCTCCCTGTGCTCGAAAGGCCGCATGGCGTTGAACACGTGCGCCGCATGCCGTGCTCCGCGCTCGATGGCGCTCATGGCTTCGGCGTGACTGGCGTCGGTGTGGCCCAGCGACACCACCAGCCCCGCCTGGCGCGCCGCCGAAATCAGTTCAAGCGCTCCGGGCATCTCCGGGGCCAGCGTCAGGATGCGCCCTGCGCCGCGCGCAGCGGCGGCAAATTTCTCAAGTAGTTCCTCCGAAGGCGGCACGATCCACTCCGGCGGATGAACGCCTCGGCGCGCGGCGTTGATGAACGGCCCCTCGAAGTGAATCCCCAGGACCTCAGCCTGAGGCGCCGGGCCGTCCGGCAAATCCGCGTGAGTTTCGATCCATTGAGCGATGCCCGCGACGGCCCGGCAGGTGTGTTCGGCGCTGGCCGTCACCGTCGTCGCCACAAACGACGTGGTCCCGTGCCGGGCGACGGTGCTGGTGATGGCGCCCAGCGCCTCGGCCGTGCCTTCCATTACGTCGTGGCCGCCCGCGCCGTGGATGTGCACGTCCACAAATCCCGGCGCCACGGTCAGCGCGCCTGCCTCGTGGCGGCGGGCGCCTGCCGGAATGGCAACCTCATCGCGCCGGCCTACGGCGGCTATCTTTCCGTCTTCAACTACGATGACCGCATCCGGAATTTCTTCGTCTGGTGTGAACGCGCGACCGGCAAGTATGGCTTGGAGGGGCATCAGGCGACGTGAGTCCCACTGGCATCGTACTGGAAGCGCCGCGCCAAATGCCAGTGCCGGCTGCTGAGCAAAAAAATGGGAGGGCTCATCAAAGCCCTCCCGCCCCCACTTTTCTCTATGTGCTGCGTTTGAAGTGGCTAGTTGCCGGAGGAAGCCCCGGCGGTTCCTGCCGGCTGCGTTCTCGGCACGCTCAGGTAGCCGGCCACCTGGTTCTTGCCCACGCGGTTGACGACCAGTTCCAGCGGAACCCGGACGCCGCGAGTGTAGAAGTAGATGGGCTCGTCCACCGAGCGGTTTTTCTTCTCCAGCCGCATGTCGTCCACGTAGAGCGCCACCGTGAACTGGTTCCTCTTGGTATCGGTGCCGCGCAGCTCGACGAGCATGCTGCCGACCTTCGAGCGCTTGCCCTTGCCGTTCACGCTGAACTCATAGTACTCGCGATCGCCCAGCCGGCGAAGCTGCTCGATCTCGTCGTGAGTTCTGGCGATCAGCGTCCCGAATTCGCCGCGGGCCATCTGCAGGCCGTTCTTGGTGCTTTCCAGGTCGGTCTTAACGCCGTTGATGTCCCCGCCCAGCGTCGTCACGTCCTCCGCATTGGCCTTGGTGGCGATCTGGCTCTGCACCGTCTCGAGCTTCTGTGAGTACTCGGTGCGGATCTGCCGGGCCTGCTGGCGGGCATTGGCCAGCTCACCCTGGGTCACCTTCAGACGATCCGTCACCAGCTTCATCTCCCCCTGCAGTTGCGCGTTGATCTCCTCGGCCTGAGAGAGACGCTGGTTCAAGGTCCCAACGCTCTGTTGGATGACCTTGTCTTGCTGATTCCGCGCCTCCAGCGCCTGTTCCGTGTTTCGGACGTGTGTCGTGGCGTTCCAGGCCACGCCCAGTCCCAGGACCGACACCGCCGCCAGCGCGATGACTGCCATGGGCACCCAGCGCGGGGCGCCTTGTTCTGCTATCTCCATGCTGCTTCCAAATTCTTCGCTCATCTTTGAATCTCCTTCAATCCTTGACGCTGCCTGTGTTGTTCTGCTGCAAAAAGGTGTGGTGCACGCCTGGCACCAACGAGCCGATCAGCACACCCTGGCGGCTAACCGTTTCAGCGGGATACACTTACGACGAATTGGCGTGTTCGGGAGCGCGGCGGAGGCACGCGGCGACCCTGTAAGGTTTACTTGCTATCGAACTTTTCGGGATGTCCGCGTGTCCTGGCACAAAAGGAAAAGCCCCGGGGGTGTTCCCCGGGGCCGCCAGGAGTGACGAGCTCCTTTATGGAGCTACTGGGAAACGACCATCTGTCGAAGCGCGGCAATGCGCTTCTCGAGCGGCGGGTGCGTGCTGAACAATCTGGAGAAGACCTGACCGGCGCTCAACGGAGCCACGATGAAAAGCGAGGAAATCGCCGGAGCGACATCCATGGGTATGCGCTTGTTGTAGGCGCCCAGCTTTTCGAGCGCACTGACCAATCCGTAGGGGTGGCCCACCAGGCGCGCGGCGGAAGCGTCGGCGGCATATTCGCGCTGGCGCGAAATAGCCAGTTGGACGATCATGGCCGCGATCGGCGCCAGGATTAGCATGGCCAAAGCAGTGAGACCGCCGCCTCCGCGGTCATCGTCCCGCGAGCGTCCGCCAAAGATCATCGCCCATTGGGCCATGTGCGCCATCCAGGTGATGGCGCCGGCCAGGGTGGCGGCAATCGAAGCCGTCAGGATGTCGTAATTTCGGACGTGGCCCAGTTCGTGCGCGATCACCCCGTCCAGCTCGTCGTCATTCATCACTTGCAGCAGGCCCTCTGTGGCCGCCACGGCGGCATGGCGCGGGTTACGGCCGGTGGCAAAGGCGTTCGGCGCGGGCTGCGGGATGATGTACACCTTGGGCATAGGCAGGTTGCCCCGGGCCGCCAGCCTCTCAACCGAAGCGTAAAGGCGCGGGGCCTGCTCGCGCGTGACGGCTCGAGCCCCGCTCGAAATCAGAGCGATCTTGTCCGAGAAAAAATACGCCATGCCATTCATGGCCACGGCCATGACCAGCGCAATCGTCATGCCCTGCCGCCCGCCCAGCGCCTGCCCTCCAAATACCAGCAGCATCGTCAAGGCCGTCAGCAGAAACGCCGTCTTCAGCACATTCATTGAATCTACTCCCTCACCTGCAGGACACAAGTGTCCTGTTTTCTTTAGATGCGATCACCAATACTTTAGATGCCGCCACAGACCAAGTCAAACGCGCACGTGCCGAGCTCGCCAATTCCGCCCGGCCTTTTTCGCTTGTGAGGCCTGCGGGTCCGTACTAGTGTCTGAATTCATGCGTGTCACCGTGGCACTCGACCCGGCCGAGCCCCGCGTGGCGGCCGGGACGCAGCGGTACGATCTGCGCGCTGATCCGCGGGCCATCGAACGCATCGAGGCCGCCCGTGCCTGGCCTGCGCTGCGCAGGTTCCTTGCCAACCTGAACTCCGAAGAATCGCTCTTTGCCACCATTGGATCGCGGGTGTGGAGCGCACAGGAAGAAGACCAAGCCGGGCCGTGTGTATGGGCGTCGCGCGTGGACGTCGTTTTCGCGCGCCAAACCGCCAATCTCGGGCGCGGGACGCACGAAAACCTGGCTCATCGGTTGGCTGCGTTGCTGGAGCGCGAATCGGGAGATGCACTGCGCGCAGAGTTGCGCATCTCCCCAGCCCGCTTTCCCGGCGAGATCAGCGGCTTCTGTCTCCGGCTGATTTTGTGCGCCAACGGACCCACTCAGGAACAGGCCCAGATTCGCTGGGGATTCGGATTGGCGCGGCTACAGCAGGCGCTGCTTTTTGCGTCGCGGACGCTGCGGCAAGAGTTCGAGGCTGCCGGCTGAAGCCAGCCGCCGCGCCTGCCCTGCCGGCGTATTCGGTTCGGGGTCTAGCTCACGAAAGCACAACCCACGCGTTTTTGCCCGCTGGGAGCGCGCACCTGGTAAATGCGCTTCAGGTTGACGCGCACCGGCGGCAGGATGGGCACGTGAAGAACGGCCTCGAATGTCGCGCCCAGCTCCTCCATCAAGCTGCACTCCAGCGCCACGCCGCCGTAACCCAGGTCGAGTACCCGGGCCGTCTGGGAACGATCGGTCAACTGCGCATAGGCGCGCGTCCCGGCTAGCTGTACACGCTCCCACTTGCGCTGTTCCGGCCCGGTCGTTCCAGGAGGCGGCCCTGCTCCCGCCGGAGTCTTCAGGACTGGCATGGTGGGCCCGAACACGGTGGCCGCGGTCGTGGCCGGCCGGCGAGTGGCCGGCGGCTGAGCCGGCGCGGCCGCCTCTCGCTGCGAGTGCTTCATCTCGTAAAGGCGCTCGTCGGCGATGCGAAGCAGTATCTCTTTCTGGTCTCCGTCCTCCGGATATACCGCCAGGCCATAATCCAGTTTCAGTGCGGTGGGCATCTGCAGGGACTCGGTGGCTGCGGCAAAATTCGCGCGAACACGGTGCGCCAGAATCGCCGCTTGATCCTTGTCGGATTGCACCAACAGCAGGGCAAATTCGTCACCACCGATGCGAAAGGCGTAGTCCGAGGTGCGCAACGACTTGCGAAGGGTGGCCGCTACCGTGCGCAGCAACAAATCTCCGCGCTGGTGGCCGTAGCGGTCATTCACTTCTTTGAACTGATGCAGGTCCAGCATCACCAGTGCCAGATGCTGGCTATAACGAAGCGCCCGGTTTAGCTCCCTCTCAAAATGGTCCTCGAACAACCGGCGATTATAGAGGCCGGTGAGCGGATCGGTGGCTGCGTTGATCTGCAGTTTCTTCAGCTCCTCGTACTCCATCAGCACCGGCACGCGCAAATGGCTGGAGGATGCCAAAACCTCCACGATCGCGGTTCGCAGCGACACCGGCTTATCCAGGGTTTCGGCCAGCTCCCGGCGCCGGCGCAGAATGTGTTCCCAGTACTCCAGGCTGGCGGTATCGGTCAGATCCAGTTGTGCCAGGGTCTTGAAAAAGCGCTGCAGGAACTGCGCGCGCGCCGTCCGATCCAAACTTTCCAGCGTTTCAGCGAGCAGCTCGAGGAATGACTCCTCGGCTGACATCGAAGAAGGTACCGGGTCTCCGGGGCTCGGCATGGAGTATGCAGCCAAACTTCAGCTTACCCCAGCGGGGGGTGGGATAGCGGACTGGCGCGTGAAATGCGGTGCATGCCGAGGACCAACTCCCAGCGAAGTCACAAATGGTGCATACACTGGAGCATACGGAATCTCACGGTGCTCCCCGGATTCGTCCAGAGAAATCTGTGTAATCGCAACGGCAAATGTTTGCTTTCGTTCGGACATTAGCAGAACCTATGTGGGCACTGAAACTCCCCTCTCTGGCCAAAAACGACGGAAATTTTATTCCTCCATCTCAATCCTAAACAGTACGAATGTACTAGTACGGCGCGACCATGAAAATGCAGAACTGCCACATGGCTTCTGGGGCAAGCACTGTAAGCCCCGGCAATTCATGGAGCTATGGGATATTTCGATGATTGAACCGATCTTTCTGGTTAGCCGAAAAAATTGTCTCAGACGGTTCACTCTTAGAGCGCAGAATGGAACTCGCTTACCATTGACACTGCTATGGCCGTTTGACAGTATTGCTTTAGTCCTCGCCGTAAAACCAGCAAAGAAATTTGCTAAGGGCACTCTGAAATCTACTTAGAGACAACTAGGTCTCTCGGGAGAGCAAAGTTGCAGCATAGCGCTGCCGGTGAGGTACCCACGCAGGCTTCCCTCCGGCTCAGTTCAGTCGTCAGCTTGATCGAGGTGCTGGGAATCCCGCTGCTGTTTTCGGACCGCTCGGGCCGCATCGTGATCGCCAATGAGCGTGCCCAGGCATACCTGGATGCATCCGTATCCAACGGCACAGGGCCCAACCTGTTCCGCGATCTGCTGCGGATGGACGCGGGCGTGATTCTGGGCCAACTCGAGGACTGCGAGGCAGAGGCACATCTGCAGTTTGAGGGGCCATCCGGAACGATGCGCGCCCATGTGCACTCGCTTCCGGATACGCAATGGTTGGTAGTGCGGCTGGAACCCGAAGCCAGGGCGCCGGAGGATCCCTCCATCGGCGAACAGCCTACCGTGCAGGCCTTGTTGCAGGAGCGAGAGATCACCTACAGAAACCTGCTGGCCGCGTATCTTCGCCTGCAGGAAGTCAACCGGCAAAAGACAGTCTTCCTGGCCTCGGCGGCGCACGAGTTAAAGACTCCGCTGGCAGTCATCAAGGGCTACTACGACCTGCTGCTTTCGGGATCACTCGGCAAGCTGAACGACAAACAGGGGGACATCCTGCAGGAATCCAAAGACAGTTGCGAGCGCCTGGTGCGGCTGGTTTCCATGTTTCTGAACTACTCGGCGCTCGAATCCGGCAAGCTGCTGCTAAATTCCCGGGAGAACGATTTGCGAGACTGTCTCACCGAAGTGGCCGCGCGCTGGCAAGAGGCCTTTCAGCGGAAGCATGTGCGGCTGGAAGTGTCGTTGGATGAAGCGTTGCCGGCGTTCCGGTTTGACTACCAGAAAGTGCAGCAGGTGGTGGCGAATCTGGTAGACAACGCCCTGAAACACACCCCTGCCGGCGGCACCGTCACGCTCTCCGCCACACCGCACTTCTGGGAACGCCGCACGGCCATGGAAGCCCCGCCCGCCGACCGGCGCCACGGACGAAGCCAGTTTGCGAACTCCGTGCGCGTGGCCGTAACGGACACAGGCCCGGGAATCGCCGCCGAGCATCACCAGGAAATCTTTGAAGACTTCGTGCGCGTGGACCGGACTTCTTCCGGCATGGGATTGGGACTGGCGATCGCCCATCGGCTCGTCCAGGCCCACCGCGGCAAGATCTGGGTGGACAGCGAACTGCATCGCGGCTCTACGTTTTCCGTATTGCTGCCAACCGACACTGTATAGGCTCGTTAGGGAGAAAACGAACATGGCTGAACTAGAACGCGTTCTGGTAGTGGACGACGAACCCAGCATCCGCAAGTATTTGCAGACTCTGCTGGAGGTAGACGGATTCCAGGTGACCGCCGTCGGTTCCGGAGCCGAGGCGCTGGAACAGCTTCAGACAGAGGACCGCCCGGATTTCGTCATCCTGGACGTCCTCATGCCAGAGATGGACGGGCTGGAAACTCTGCGCCAGATGATGCAAGTGGACCGCACCCTCAACATCATTATGCTGTCCTGCTCCAATGAAGTGACCACCGTGGTCGAAGCCATTCGCCTGGGCGCCCAAGACTATCTCACCAAGCCATTTGAAAAGCCCGAGCTCGATGCCGCGCTGCTCAAGTGCCGCCAGAAAATGGAGCTGCGCAAGGAGAATCAGGCGCTTCGCGAATACTGCGACCACCTCACCGAGGACTTGTCTTTCCTGGCCGCCAGCCCGCAGATGGTCCGCATCCGCCAGCAGATTCTGCAGATCGCCCCGGTGGACGTGCCTGTATTTATATGCGGTGAGAGCGGAGTCGGGAAGGAAGTGGTGGCGCGAATGATTCATATGCGCTCCTCCCGGCGCAACCTGCCCTTTGTCAAGGTCAACTGCGCCGCACTCCCGGGCGAGCTTCTGGAGTCGGAACTGTTCGGGTATGAGCAAGGAGCCTTCACCGGCGCGGTACGATCGAAGCCCGGCAAATTCGAGATGGCCAACAAGGGCACGATTTTCTTGGACGAAATCGCAGAGATGAGTCCCCACCTGCAGGCCAAACTCCTGCACGTCCTGCAGGACCATCAGTACTCGCGGCTCGGCGGGCGCCACTTGGTGGAGGTGGACGTGCGCGTGCTCGCGGCCACCAACGTCGAAGTGCAGGAAGCGATGAAGTCCGGCCGCTTGCGGGAAGACCTCTATTACCGCCTAAACGTCCTCTCCATCAATGTCCCGCCCTTGCGGGAACGGACCACGGAGATCCCCCTGCTCTTCCGGCATTTTCTGACCAAATACAGCGAGAAGTTTCAGAAGGAGGCCCCTTCGCCGTCCGATCACTTGATGGATGCCGCCATGCGCTATCCCTGGCCCGGCAACCTGCGTGAACTCGAGAACTTTGTGAAGCGCTACGTCATTCTGGAGGATGACGAGGGAAGCTTCCGCGAGCTGGTGGAAATGGGGGCCACGCGCCAGCGGACTTCGCCGCGTGAAGAACCGGCGCCGGCGCGGGATCAGGGATTGAAGGCATTGGTCCGTGGCTTGAAGGACGAAGCTGAAACGGAGGCCATCGCCGACGCGCTCGAGAAAACCCGCTGGTGCCGCAAAGATGCTGCGCGCATGCTGGGCATCAGCTATAAAGCGCTGCTGTACAAGATTCGCCAGTTTAATTTGGATTCCGGCCGAACTCGCCGTACCAGGACCACAGCGCCGCTGGTGCCTGTGGGCAAGGGCGGGGAGTCAGTCAGATGAAATCCATTGCGTAACTAAGGCAGGGATACAACTCAATTCACAACAGGCGGTAATTACTTCGTCGCTGATATGAATGGCTGTTTCTCTTCACAGCGTTGATTTGGGGGCGAATTCAGTAGCCAACCAGGACCTTCTTCCGCCTCATTACATTCTTGTTTTCTGCAAGTTACTCAATCCTCTCCCATTTTCCCGGCCAGCAACGCCTGAGGCCACCGCGCAGCGCGCCTGAGCTGCCGCCTTTGGCACCAGGATTGCACCCACCGATGTAGCCAGAATCTCGCGTGAGGACTGGGACTTATGACCGAACGTCGCACGGCTCGCCGTTACGATCTCTCGCTCCCGGTTGCTGTTCGCGCTCCCGTCGGTGGGAATGCCGCTTCACAGAAGGGTAAGACGCGAGATGCCTCCACACGGGGGGTATATTTGCTTCTCGATCGTACGGTCAGTCAAGACAGCTATTTTGACTTCACCATGGTCCTTCCGACCGAAGCCACCGGTGGTGCCGGCGTGTTCGTGCGTGCCGTCGGCAAGGTGGTGCGCGTCGAGGAGTGGACGGAGGAAGGCAACCCACGCATCGGCGTAGGCGCGATGATCCGGCGGTACGAAATTGTCCGGAACGAAGCCATTGCCCGGTAATCGGGCGCTCCTCCCCTAACGGAACCATGGCTACCCCGGCCCTGGCCGGTTCTCCTCCTCCAAACTATCTGTCCGGCGTACGGCCGTCGTTCCAGTCGGCACTGCATCCCTGATTTCCAGCTCGTTTTGCACCCCCATAACCGCTCTACCCAGCCGTACCTGTACTGGCCGGCCGTCAACTGTACGAATCGGCTCCTCTCCTTCCTGTCCTCAATCTGTCCGAGCAGCCAGTCGAACCCTCCTTCTCTAGGGCCTAACTTGTGTGCCCTAGGGCGCCCCCTCCGCCCCCAAAAAATAGCCGGCGCAATCTCGGGTGCACCGGCAACACGAGGATGAACATGAAAGCCATTAAGAATGTCAGGGGAGAGTTTTTCGGCGCGGCTCTTGTTGTTGTTGCTTCGCTCGCGCTGAGCACGCCGGCGCGTGCCAATGTTACCGTGAACCCGAGTTCAATCAATTTCGGCAGTCAAGCAGTGGGCGTACGGAGCGCGGCTGTCGCCGTGACGTTTACGAATACCGGTCGGAGATCCGTGAGAATCGCGAGAGCTTCCGTGTCTCCGGCTGAGTTCCGTTATTGGGGTCCGGCCGCGCCATTCTACTTGAAACCGCAGCAAGTCCTGAAAGTCGCCGTCACTTTCAGGCCGACCGCAGCACAAGTATTCAACGGCACTTTGACGTTTGTGCGCGCCAACGGTGTGACTATCACTATTTCCCTCACTGGCACTGGCGCCGCCACCGATATGGAGCCGCCCTCGGTCACCACCCAGCCGGCCAACCGGACGGTCACCGCCGGTCAAACGGCGGCCTTCGCCCTCTCGGCCACGGGCACCGCCCCACTCAGCTACCAGTGGAGGAAGAACGGAGCGGCTATCAGCGGCGCCACGTCATCCAGCTACACCACCCCAGCCACCGCGACTTCCGACAGCGGGGCACAGTTCACTGTTGTAATCAGCAACTCCGCCGGCAGCGTCACCAGCAATGCCGCCACCCTCACGGTCAACGCCGCGACCCTCCTGCTGACCGTGAACCCGGCCAGCCTCAGTTTCGGGAATGTTAATGTTGGCAGCAGCAGCACACAATCCGTGGCATTTACCAACTCCGGAAATTCCAACGTAACCATCTCCAACGTTGCTTACTCCGGTCCAGGCTTCAGCACCAGCGGCCTGGCCTCCGGACAGATCCTGGCGCCTGGACAGGCGGGGACGCTCAACGTGACTTTCACCCCGTCCGCCTCCGGCAATGTCACCGGCAGCATCACAGTCACCAGCAATTCCACCAACTCTCCTGACGCCGTGTCTCTGTCGGGTTCGGGAGTGCAACCGGTGGCCCATAGTGCCTTGCTCTCATGGAGCCCGAGCACTTCCAGCGTAGTGGGCTACCAGGTCTATACCTCTGCCGTGGCGGGCGGGCCGTACACGAAACTGACAGCTTCCGTCGTCACCACGCCCAGCTATAGGGACGCCTCTGTCCAGTCCGGAAAAACCTACTACTACGTGGTCACAGCGGTGGACTCCAGCGCTGTAGAAAGCGTCTACTCCGCCCAAGTGTCCGCAGTGATTCCATAGATCAGATCGCCACGCGGAAAAGCCGGCGCCCCGACTCGATCGGGGCGCCGGCTTTTCTTGCTAGTACAGTCCTTCACCCGCCTTCTGGGACATTAACTGGTACTCGTCCTTTCCTGTCCCTTGGGACAGTCGCCTTCATCGCCGAACGGCCGCTATACTCGCCTCCGTTATGTTCTCCGCTTCCCTGAAGAGCGACGATCTGGCCAAGGCGGCCGCAACCCGCCACGGAGTCTTGCTGGGTTTGCTGACGCTCCTCCTGGCCGCCTTTCTCCTGTCTGGATGCGTCGGCGCGACCAGCAATAATTCCAGCGTGGACGCCGGCGCCGCTTCGGGACTGACCGCCAGTCCGTCCACCGTGAGCTTTGGCAGCGTCAATACCGGTAGCAACAGCACTCGTAGCGTGACCGTCACCAATTCCAGCACCTCCAGCGTGACTGTCTCCAACGTCAGCGTCTCCGGCGCGGGTTTCAACGCCAGCGGTTTGCCTGCCGGGCTGATCCTGACTCCAGGACAGAACGCGGACCTGGCGGTGACCTTTGCTCCCGCCAGCACCGGCAGCGTCACCGGCAAGGTCACCGTCGCCGCCAATGCTGCTAGTGCTCCACTCGCAATCGCCCTCTCAGGATCGGGAGTCACGCCCAGCGGCCGTACCGTTACCCTGAACTGGAATCCCAGTACGTCCAGCGTGGCCGGTTACAGGGCCTACCGGGCCACGACCTCGGGAGGGCCGTACACCTCGCTCAATTCCACGCCGAATCCTCAAACGAGCTGGACCGACTCCAATGTCCAGTCCGGCACAACCTACTACTACGTCGTGACTTCTGTCGCCGCGGACACCGTCGAAAGCGCCTACTCCAACCAGGCGACAGCCGCGATTCCCACACCATAAACAGTCCGCGCGTTCCGCCAATTCCCTGCGTCAAAACACCCCCCAGCAGCACCGTACCGAGAGCAGGGGCGAGGCCGAAACGCTGGCCAGGGTGGCAGAGGGTAATCCATAGTTCACAACGTTTGGGGGATTGAAGTGGAACACACTGCGGTTCATGGAACAATGTGCCCATAGGTAGAAGTCGGGTGGACACCCACCTGGGGAATGAGAGGCCAAACCGGTGAGGATGGCAAAACGCGTTGCGGCCTGGGTTGCGGTCGTTGCGTTGATCGGCACAATCGGCGTGACAGTGGCGGCGACTTTCTATTGGAAGTCGCTGGTGGCAACGAATTCACTACCCCGTGAGCAGATCTCGCAAAAGATCTGGTGGCGCGCGCAGCTATACGCCCGTAAGGCAACGGGCGGCGTCCCCGACTTGACCTGGAGTGAGCTTTGGCAGATGTCGCGCCATCAGGGTGGTTTTGGCTTGGAACAACTGGTGCTAGGAGTGAGTCCGGAGGGCAGCGTCACGAATGCCTACACCACCGACCAGGATAATCAAGCTGGAGCGCGCATCTTTGGCCTGCAGTGTGCCATGTGCCATGGCATCGAAGGAGTAGGGTCGAATGGTCCGGCACTGAATCGCTCGGGACTCAAACAGGGTGACAGCGACCTGGCCATCTACAAAGTCTTGCGGGATGGCATTCCTGGCACGGCCATGGTTTCCTCCAGCCTCTCTCCAACAGAGCGTTGGCAAGTCGTTGGCTATATGAGGTCCTTGATGATTCATGGTACCGGCCGGGACGTCGCTGAAAAATTCCGGTTGAAAATCAAAGTAAGCAGCGAACAGATCCGCTCGGCTGGAAGCAAATCGGATGAGTGGTTGACTTACTCGGGCTCTCTCGATGGGCGGCGCTACACGCCACTCAAAGAAATTACTCCCGCCAATGTCTCGCAACTTAAAGTCCGATGGATTCAACAGTTCAATACCAGCGATCCAACGATCGAAGCCACTCCGATTGTAGTGGGCGGAACAATCTTCACCACGGAGCCTCCCTCCAATGTAATCGCCTTAGAAGCCAAATCCGGAGACGTGATTTGGAGGTATGACCGAGCGGTTGCCACCGATCTGGCGTTGTGCTGCGGTCGAGTCAACCGCGGCCTCGCTGTTCTTGGTCATGCCCTGTTCCTGGGCAGCCTGGACGGCTATTTGGTGGCCATCAACGCGGACACCGGAAAGATGATCTGGCAAACTCAGGTAGCAGACTTTTCCCAAGGGTTCACCATGACCGGAGCGCCGCTCATCGTAAATCAGTCCGTCGTCGTTGGAGTTGCTGGAGGCGACTACGGGACTCGCGGCTTCCTCGCTGCTTACGATCCCCAGACTGGCCGGCAACAATGGAAGTTCGACACCATCCCTGCTCCGGGCCAGCCCGGCCATGAGACCTGGAAAGCCGGATGGGAAACCGGCGGAGGCGCAACCTGGATCACCGGGAGCTATGACCCATCGCTCGGCCTTCTTTACTGGGGTGTCGGCAATCCAGCGCCGGATTTTTCAGGAGACTCTCGTCTCGGCGACAACCTGTTCACAAATAGCGTCATCGCGTTGCATGCGGACACGGGGAAATTAGCATGGCACTTCCAATTTACTCCCCACGACGAACATGACTGGGACTCCACGCAGACTCCCATCCTCACGGATATCTCCATCAACGGAACCATTCGTAAGGTGATCTGCTGGGTCAATCGGAATGGATTTTATTATGTGTTGGATCGAGTCACGGGAGAATTCTTGGTGGGCGTGCCCTTCGTCGAACAGAACTGGGCCAAGGGCCTCGACCCCAAGGGACGACCGATCCTGTCGGATGCCAACCAGGTCTCCAATCTCGGGCGGCTTACCAAGCCCGCTCTCGCAGGCGGCACCAACTGGCAAAATCCGGCCCTGGACCAGGAACGGGGATTGATCTTCGTGCATGCCACGGAAGGGGCTTCTGTGTTTACGAAGTCTACCGAGGTCCCTCGAAGGGATCTGGACCGAAAACTTTTCCTCTCCAGTGGCGCCGTCACCACCGAGTCACCGACTCTATTCGTTCGCGCGCTCGACGTTGCCACCGGGAAAAGAAAATGGGAACACTTATCGCCGCCGCTGATGCAAGGCATCTCCGCCCACTCCTACTCTTACAGTGGCCTGCTCGCGACGGGCGCGGGCCTGATGTTTGGGGCCTCCGGAGGGTCCGTGTTTGCCTTGGATTCGGCAACCGGAGAGGAGCTGTGGCGCGTTTTTCTCGGTGGAGATACTCGCGCAGCTCCCATCTCCTTTACAGTGGACGGACGACAAGTGATCGCCGTGTCGGTCGGTCGCGCCCTGTTCCTCTTTGGCTTGTAGTCGTTTGCAATGCGCTGATTGCGGGGTGCCCCACCCTTCGTACCTAAGGGTGGGGATTTTCGCTTGCCCCGATTTCGTACCGCCGGCATCCTGCCGGCCCTGAGCCTCGAAGGGCCGGCTCCTTGGCGCGGGTGCTCCTCCCGCACAGTCCCGTAGGGACGGAACAACTTAGCCCACTGCGGCAGCGGTGGGAAAGCGTCTAGATAGCAGCCAGGGAGCCCTGTAAGGGCGGCACATGCCTTTCTGGCCACGCCCGTGGAATCGCACACACCTCTAGCGACCCAATTGCGATCAGCCCGTCGGCCCTGGTCGCGATGGAGGAGGAGTGGAACTGCCCTTGGATTCCGAGGCTGAGTTCTCAATCAGCGCGATTTCCTCAGCCGTCAAGCCGTACAGGTCATATACCAGCCGGTCAATCTCCGCGTCCGTTGCGCCAATTTGGTGCTGGAGAAGGGTCTTCTGCGCAGCCGACTTCGCGGCGGCAAGTTGCTTGTGTAGTCCGAGCATCGAATCAACAAGTGTCCCCATGCGGTTATGGCGGATCTTGTCCGCTGGGTTGGAAAAGTCTACTGCGCGGAACGGCATGGCACGAATTCTAAACACTTTCACCTGTGCGAATGTTCGCCCCGCCTCTTGTGCTGCCGCCTCGTACATGTGTCGGAACAGCCGCGAGTTCATAATGCCAAGAAGATACAGATATGATTCACTATTGTGGGCTTCCGCCCGCCAAACGACCGAATGCACAGTTTTATCGGTCAAATATGGATGGCTATCAAAAGCGCACCGGGGATGATCCGCAGTTTGCCTGTACACGATCTTATTCTGGCAAAGTAGCTGTTCATCGAACCTGAACTTATCACCATGTTCAATTCGCTGTCCCCAATCATGCCGGAGCCATTGGCCGGGCGTTTCAAGAACGTATCGGTCAATGTTACGGCCTTTCAGGAAGAGACGGTCATGATGGTTCTGCTGTTTACCTTGATAGAGCACCCTGTCGGCAATCGATCCGCCTCGTTTCTTCCCGCGCCCAACTGTCCAATAATTGAGTCCAACATCCTTCACCAGGCAGTACTGTTCCAGCTTCCCAAAAAGCGCACAGAGCCGCTTGTATAGTGCACTAACCGGAATCCACTCCAGGGACTTGATTCCGGCTACAGTAAGTTCAACAAGTGTGGGCGGCTTTTCGCTTATTTGGCTAGGCTCAGCAACCCTGGCCATCGAAATAACTGGGTAAGGCCCTCCCGTGCCTTTACGTTTCTGTATAAGCGTGACACACGTAAATACGTTGGGCCTCGGGAAGACAAGAACATGCCCGAAGTCTATCACCGATATTTCTCGCGCGACGGTGACGATGTATTCTTTGAGCGGATTAAAATATGGGCCTGCTAGGTAGGTATTTGGAATGATAAACCCGAAATGACCGCCCTGCCGAGTGAGGCACAATGCCTTTTCTGTGAAGGCGACAAACTTGTCATTATTCCGACGGAACGTAGGAGTTGTGATTTCCATGTACTCTTTTAGCTCTATCTCAAACTCAATCCCATACGGCGGATTGCCAATGATGCAGTCAAAACCTCCGGCCCTCATCGCGTCGGGGAAGCCTTGGCTCCAGTCAAACGCGTTGATGTGCTTCATTTCCTCGGGATCAGCAACCAGTTTGCTCGTGAAATAATCCGGACCAATCAGGGAATTACCGCACTTGATGTTGTCGGCCAGGTTGGGCAGGGCGCGGTCACCGAAGGCAAGCTGGCTCAAGGAAAAGCTCTGGTCGGTCTCACCCTCCAGCACCTTTAGAAGGAGCGAGAGTTTCGTCACCTCGACGGCCTGAGGGTCAATGTCCACGCCGAAAAGGTGCGTCCTGAGGATTCGCTTCTTCTCCTCAATTGTGAGCCGCCAGTGGCCGTTGCGGGGGTCCTTGTACACGGCCTTCTTGTAGTTTTCCGGTTTGTGTTCAGCGTACCAATCCAAGCAGTGGTCCAAAAGGCACCGGTATGCGCCCAGCAGAAACGAGCCGCTTCCGCAAGCCATGTCCAGGACTCGGAAAGGCGGCTTCTCTTTGGAGCCGGCCAGTTGTGCTGGACTTCGCCCTGCAATCTGCCGGGCCACGGTGTGTTTGACGATGTAATCAACGATGTAGGCAGGCGTGTAGTAAACGCCTCCGGCTTTGCGTACTTCGGGCTTTTCCTCAATCTTGGCCTGATGTCCGGCCGTGAGCCGAATCACCTTGCCCAGGAACCGCTCATAAACGGTTCCCAGGATTTCGACGGGCATTACGCCGAACTGATAGGGTGAACCGTGAGCGAAGTACAGGCTTTGCAGGATCGGCTTGAAGACCTTGTCATCCACCTTCAGCTTCGGTGTGATCTGGTCGGGGTCTTCCGATACGCCGCTTTCCTTCTGGAAATGAAACAGACCGGAGTTGTATTTCTGGTCGGCCCGGCGGGACAATTCGTGCATGAAGCGGGGGTAAATGCCAGGCCGTTCGCAAAGTTTTAGAAGTTGCTCGTAAGGCTCCAGCCCCCGGTCTTCCGCCATACGAAGGAACACCACGCGATCAATCGTCAGTTGCACGGCCGCGTTCAGGTCATCCAATGACAAGCTCTTATTCCGAAGGGCGATGTTCCCGGCCAGCGCGAGCCGCCAGCCCTCCATTTCCTTCAAGAACTCGACGTCTACTTCAGACGTGCCGCGCTTCCGCTTGGACGCGGCGTACTGGTCAAAGGCCCCGGACCAGACGGCTTCGCGGGAAAACACGTCCCATAACTCGCGCCAACGGTCGGGATATTCCTCATAGTGGAAGTACTGGATTCGGGCATGGCTGGCCTTGTCGCTCGGTCGGGGGCGTGGGGTGCAATCGTAAATGCCGAGTTCTTCAAAGTCGGTGAGAATGGACAACGCGAGTTTGGCGCTCCATCCGTAGCGGCGAAGCTGGAAAGCCGGGCCCGGGTCCGCGCCGATGTTCACACCGCACTTCTTGGCTTCGGCGTAAAACTTCGGCAGGGAGCCCACACGGAAAGTGTAATCCGGGGCTTTTTGTTGGCCTTCTACATCCAAACTGTCCTCGGGAATGACTTCCCGGTACTGCGGCGCAGTCATTGCGCTGTTGCCGACGTCCCAGCCCAGGGCTTCAAAGAGAGGGTCGATCAGCGATTGGCGGACGTGTGCTTCCTTGACGCCGGGTGCGATAAACGCCTGCCGGTTAGTAGCGAAGTAACGGCAGAGCTTCGCAACTTCTTCCTTGCCTTGGTCAATTGTCTTGCTCATTCCACGATAACCAGCCGTGCGGTGTTGCGGCGACGATTCTACTCCACTCCTCCGTTCAGTCACGTGTGTTGTTGGTGGAGTGGCCCATCCAGCCAGACCGAAGGTGCGGCTGGCGGACTCTTGGGTAAGTGGTCTGTCGGATGCCCAACCCCTTGCCAAACAAGAGCTTGCATCTCTCCATTCGAATGGGAAGCCCACTCCGTTCCCTCAACTTCACAGGTTTCGAACGCGCTCGTTCGAATCATTATCCAGTAAACACAATTGACATTTGATGCCTTTCCTGGTAACATGCGCTGTGACTCCGGCACTTCATCCTCGCCCGCCGCTAAGTGGGCTCCTTTACTGTGTTTGTCCCATGCCCGCCGGCTCGCCGGTCGCAATATCTCCCGCTGCCCGTAGTTGTGTAGAGCCGCCCTCTTGCCCTGAGCGGGACCGAAGGGCTTGCCCTGAACGAGGCCGAAGGGCTTGCCCTGAGCAAGGGCGAACGGTCAGGGCCGCATATGCCCTGTGGAAGCCGGTCTCGGTCGGCCTGGGAGGGCCCGGCGCTGCATCCGCCGCGTCACAACCGCTCCTTTGTTTTCATATTCTTACAAAACCCTTTTCCCGTAACTCCCTTCCTTTGAAATTCTTACAAAACGCCGGGGGGTGTCACCCCCCATCAGCTAACTCCAGTCCCGTCAACAACTCATCACGCCCCAGGTTCCGCTTCACCAGGCTCGCTGCTCGTGGCCCGAAAATCCGCCGTCCTGCGCGCGTGGACGAACGCCCGGCCCGGCGATACAATGCCTCGCCCGGTGCTTTGCTCATGCCCCGGGAAAGGCGCTCACCGTACCTGCCGATGAGTTCGTCCCCGGAACTGTCCATCATCGTCCCCGCCGTGAACGAGGAACGCCGGCTCCCGGAAACGCTGGAGAAAATTCACAAATACCTCATGGCCAGGGCCTTGTGTGCCGAAGTGTTGGTGGTGGACGACGGGTCCACCGACTCCACGGCCAAGGTGGTGGACGAATTGCGCCAGAGCTATCCGGAAGTGCGGAGAATCACCAACGCCACCAATCATGGCAAGGGTTTCGCCGTGCGCCAGGGCATGCTCGAGGCCCGGGGCGAGATCGCGCTCTTCACCGATGCGGATCTCTCCACGCCCATCGAAGAAGCCGACAAACTGCTCGCGGTCCTGCGCGACCGCCACTGCGACGGTGCCATCGGGTCGCGCGCGCTCGATCGCCGCCTCATCGAAAGCCGCCAGTCCATGGTGCGCGAGGCAGGAGGCGTCATGTTCAATCGCGTCGTCCGTTTGACCACCGGCCTGCGCTTCGCTGATACCCAGTGCGGCTTCAAGGCCTTCCGCCTCCATCGGGCGCGAATTCTATTTGAACAACAGCGTGTGACCGGATTCGGCTTCGATCCCGAAATCCTGTTTCTCGCCGGACGCCACGACTTGCGAATCGTGGAAATTCCCGTGCGCTGGGCCCATCATCCGGCCAGCAAGGTGAAATTCATGGCGGATGGTCTCCGCATGCTGGGGGATCTGTGGCGCATCCGCCGCAATGCCTGGCGGGGGCTCTATCCCCGGCGGGAGATTCCCGAGTCCAGGATATGACCGTGACAGAATACCAATGTCAGATCGTTTGCCTTCTGGGTGCCAATATCCGATCATCGGAGGCAACCCTGGGCCGAATCTTCTTATGACCAGCGCGGTACAATCCGGTTTCGCAGCGGGGAAGACTCTTCCCGGCACCGCCATGAAACTCTCGATTGTCGTACCTGTCTTCAATGAGCGGGCCTTCATCGAAGAGATATTGATGCGCATTCAGGCCGTGCCGCTGAGCAAAGAAGTCATCGTCGTGGACGACGGCTCCACCGACGGCACGCGGGAACTGCTGCGCGCATGGGAGGAGGCCCAGAAGAACGGCCGCTGCGAGGTCGTCGTGCAGGGCGGCCGGACTCTTTCTCTAGGCGGCATTCGCTTCCTCTTCCAGGATCGGAACCGCGGGAAAGGCGCGGCGCTCCGCCGTGGGTTCGAGTTTGTCACTGGCGATATCGTGTTGGTGCAGGACGCCGACCTCGAATACGACCCGCGGGACTACGACAAGTTGTTGGCGCCGATCTTCGACGGCCGCGCCGACGTCGTCTACGGCTCGCGCTTCCTCGGCGGGCCCCAGCGCGTCCACTATTTCTGGCACTATGTCGGAAACAAGTTTCTGACCTTGCTCTCCGACATGCTCACCAATCTGAAACTGACGGATATGGAGACCTGCTACAAAGTTTTCCGGCGCGAGGTTCTGCAGGGCATCACTCTCAAGTCCAACCGCTTCGGATTCGAGCCGGAGTGCACCGCGAAAATCTCCAAGGGGAATTGGCGAGTGTATGAAGTGCCCATCACCTATGCCGGACGCACTTATGCCGAGGGCAAGAAGATTACCTGGCGCGACGGGGCGACTACGCTGTGGTATATCCTTCGCTACAACCTATTCGACTGAATCAGCCTGGCCCTTGGGCTGGCTCTCGGTTTCGGCGCCGATCATCTCGGCTCGATTGGCTCGTTCCGTCAGGACATGCAGAGTTTGCAGAAGTGTTTCCACCAGCGCCCCATTTCCGCCGTTCATCGGGACGGCAGGAACGGGTGGCGCCACGGAGGCCGGCTCGCAGCACTCCGTGTCGCGGGCCACGGCGTCCACGATTTCGGCGGGAATCGGTTTGCGCTGGTCCACGAACGCACTGATGAGTGCATGCTCGCCGAGCAGATTGGTGATGCGCGGGATGCCACAGGCATGCCGATGGAGTGCGTCCACGGCCTCGGGGCTGAAGATTTGTTCGGCATTGCCGCCGGCCGTGCGCAGGCGTTCTGCGATATATCCGCGGGTCTCTTCGAGTGTGAGCGGGCGGGTTTTCGCGCGCAGCGTGATCCGCTGCCGGAGCTGGCGCAATTCCGGCTGGGCCAGTTTTTGCTGCAGCTCGGGCTGGCCGGAGAGCACGATTTGCAGCAGTTTCTCCGTCGAGGTCTCGAGATTGGTCAGCAAGCGGATCTCTTCGAGCATCTCCGGCGAAAGATTCTGTGCTTCGTCTACAATCAGGACGGCTCGCTCACCGGCCTTATAGCGCTCCAGCAGCCAATGGTTCAACTTGATCAGCATCTGGCTTTTCATTCGTGTGTCGCAGGGGATTCCGAAATCGGTCATCATGAAATCGAAAAACTGGGAGACGCTCAGCCGGGGATTAAAGACAAACGCCGTGGCCACACGTTCTTGGCGCAGCCAGTCCAGGAGCTTATTGAGGAGCGTGGTCTTGCCCGTCCCCACCTCTCCGGTAAGCAGGATAAATCCCTTGCGGGTTTCGATGCCATAGGTCAAGCAGGCCAGAGCTTCCTGGATGTGCTGCGTCAAGAACAGATACCGCGGATCAGGGTTGACGTTGAACGGATTCTCTTTCAACCCGAAAAAGTTTTTATACATATGCGAATCCCGCCCGTTGGAGAGATGGACCCGTGATTACCGCGGGTCGATGGACCACGGGTGCCACTCCAGGGTGATGCCCAGCGTTTGACGCGATTGTGTGGAGCCGCAGGCTAAGACAGGGCAGGTTCCCCTGCCGGCCCCCTGCTGCTGGAATCTGTAACTCAGATCCAAGCGCAGGTGGCGGCCCATCGTTCGTTTCACACTTGCACTGCTGTACCAGTTGTGAAAACGGCTGACTATACCACCGGCCGGCGCCAGATTCTGGTCGAAAGCGTAGCCGGCGCTCAGCGAAGACGACCATGACTGTGTCAAGGCGTGACGCATGGAAGCTGTCACGGTATGGCTGTCAGCACCCAAGAACACTCCGGAGCCGCTGGAGGGTGCGCGAGCGTAAGAAAGAGAGTATTGACTGCGGCCCGTCTGATAGGTCATGGCGCCGGAGAGCGTCCAGTCCAGGGTTCGCTCCCGCAAGCTGGAATGCAGTAGTAGTGGCCCGGCGGCGATCTGAAATGCCAGGCGTCCAGTGACTTTGCGGCCATAGGAGAGCTGGAACGAGTCAGTCTGCAGACGGTCGGATGTGGGGCTGAAGTCCGTGCGGCGGTAATCGTAGAACAGAGCAATCGAGTCTTTCGGAGCTAGGGCATAGTCGTATCCGACGCGTCCGGTGATGCGACGGCTGTCAATGAAACCAGGATCCATGAAGTTCAGCGATGCGTAGGAACCTGCGAAAGTGACGATCGACCGCCGACTGAGAGAATAGTTGACCTCGCCCGATGCGGTATTAGTTAGGCGCCTGGCGCGTTGGGTGAGAATAGTGTCACTCACGCCGGCTGAGGGCTGGAGACTGTTCAGCGTGTTGGCGTCGCCGGACAGACCGCGGCCGCCGATATCGAGACCGCCAAAAGATGCTTCCGGCGATATCAGTAGATCGTCGCGCAAGCGAAGGACCCAGCGAGCCCAGCGGATCTCCTGGGAGACGGCGAGATTGTGATACGCGGTGTTATAGGAAGAATCCGGATAATACAGGACTTGCGCGCCGCCATAGAATCCAGTGAGACGGGATCGGCTCCCGTTCCGGTCAAAGGAGAGATTCACTCCCAGCGAGGTCGAGCTACTCTTAGTGCCTGGCGTGATACCCGTATCTCCAAACTGACTGAAGACGAAGGAAGGATCGATGATGCTGCGCACAAGGGCCAATGAACCGATGCCCAGCGTCTCGATACTAGAAAGGGTATGTGTGTCGGCCCGCACCTGAGAGGAGTCAGGCTCCAGAGCCAGGCCACGCGCACCCGGCACCGGCATCTGGCGCTCGCCTCCCTGGCGTATAGGCCCGACCGGGGCGATGGGACCAGTACCCGGGGCTTGCTGAGCCTGTGCCTGTGCGGCGGGCATATACAGCGCGAGTACCGCAACGCAGGTCCGAATAATTTGCTTTGATTTCATTCTCTACTCCTGATCACACAATCCAGTACGCCACTGTCGCAGCCATGCTGCGAGGTCGAGAGAGCAAAGTATGGGCCACCCTGGTTAACCTGGTCCTGAGAGCCGTAACGCGTTGTTTTGCATAGACCTACAAAATTGTGTGAGAACTATTCCCATAGGCATCTGGCGGCCAGTTTGTGGACTGGCTAAACCACATATTCATCAGTGAGTTACGCGGTCTACATAGAATAATTAAAGTTGGGGTGAATAAGCTCAAAGCGCTGAAACTAAATAGCTTACTTCAATTGGCGAAACACTCCGGTCAGCGGCGGACCAGAGGGGTAATGGACGGAAAGAAGTTGCCACTAATTGGAAGTTTTCGAGGAACAATTTTGCCCGGCATTGGATCTCGGCCTTTGGCAAATATGGTAATCGGCAGAAACTAAGTATGTTAATGGCAGTCGAGGAAGCAGATTGGTAGCCCCGCAGCGTGGCATCGAGATTGCGACGTGCAGGCCGAGAGTTTGTATTTTGCTGTCCCGCTCGAGGGAGGGCGACGTTTGCGAACTTCAGAAACAACTCCGGCCGGTGGGCCGGAACTGCCTGCGGCGAACAGGGACTTCGCCCTGCCCGGCAGTCACAGCGAGCCGATGCGAGTGTTCGAACGGACGATGGCGCGAATTGCGCCCACGAGTCTTCCGATCCTGTTGGTAGGAGAGTGCGGAACGGGGAAGGCGTTCATCGCACACCACATTCATCAACTCTCGTCACGCCACAATGAACCGCTGGTCAAAGCGATTTGTTCCGGTCTAACCGCCGAAGCGGTAGCAGCGCATTTTAGTTACCCTGCCGGCAAGAACGGCAATGAGTGCACCGGCCGAGGCACTTTGTTTCTCAAGGAGATCAGTGAACTCAGCGGCGCCAGCCAGCGCAGTCTCCTGTATTCAATTCCAGAAGGAGATTCGCCCGCGAACGTGGATTTGGGTGGCCCACGGTTGATTTCTTCGACCACGGTCGATCTGGAACAGGAAGTGAACGCCGGTCATTTCCGGAGTGAGCTGTACTATCGGTTGAAGGGAGCGTGCTTGCACCTTCCTCCTCTGAGAGAACGCAAGGAAGACGTGCCAGGGCTGTCAGAACTGTTTCTTACCAAGCACTCGATATTGCAAGGTCAGCCACGCCCTAGTTTGGACGCGGAGGATTTGTCGCTACTCCAAGAATGGCCTTGGCCCGGGAATATTCGTGAATTGGAAAATGTAATCAAACAGATTGTGATTTTGAGCGACCCCAAGAGCGTCCTTTCCGAACTGCTGGCAGCTCCGAAAGAGCACCACCCCCATCTACCTGCAGGCAATGGCCTTGCGCTGAAGGCGGCCACACGAGCTGCGTCTCGCCGGGTCGAAGAGCAATTGATACTCGATGCATTGACGAAGACCCGATGGAATCGCAAGCGAGCTGCTCAGGATCTGCAGATCAGTTACAAGTCGTTGCTTTCTAAGCTAAAGCAAATTCGCGGCGACAAGCCAGGGAAGACTTAGCGTTCGTCCGCGACTTCAATGGCTGCACCATACAAAAGACTAGGTCACAACTGAGATGATTCCACAACGGGAACTGACTGCAGAAGACTACATTAATATTCTCCGGCGAAAATGGCCCCTCATTGCCATTCTCGCGGTGGTCGGTGGCGGACTGGGTTTGGGAGCCTCACAGATACTGCCGAAGCGCTATACCTCGCAAACCGTGGTGCTGGTCGAGCGGCCGACCGTGCCCGGGGATTACGTGAAGCCCGTTGTGAACGCCGATACGAGTCAGCGCCTGGCGACGATGCAACAGGAAATTCTAAGCCGCTCCCGTCTCGAGCCCATCATCCATAAGCTCTCACTGTACACGCCCGACATCGAGCGGGTGCCTATGGATGACCTAGTCGGCCGCTTACGGAAGACCATCGAGGTCACGCCAGTCCAGCCCATGGCTCGGACAAATGTCCCGGGACTTCCTGGATTCAGCATCAGCGTGACTTTCGCGGAACCAAGTGTGGCACAGCAGATCTGCTCCACGGTTACCTCCATGTTCCTGGAGGAGAATTTGCGAGTGCGGCAGCATCAAGCCGAACAGACAACTGACTTTCTCACCAACCAACTCGAAGTTGCGAAAGACAAGCTCGACGAACAGGATTCCAAGCTGGCGACATTTCAGCGGGCCCACCTCGGCTCGCTTCCGGACGACCAAGACATGAATCTGAACGTCTTGGGGGGGTTAGCGTCGCAACTGGACGCCGCGACGCAGGCATTGAGCCGCGCCCAGCAGGACAAGACGTTTGCAGAATCCTCGCTGGCACAGCAGCGGGCAGCCTGGCAGGCGACTCTGGAAGGACGTAACCCGGAGACGTACGAGCAGCAGATCGCCACGCTGGAGGCACAACTCGCGACGCTGAAGTCCAAGTATACGGACGACCACCCAGATGTCGTGAAGATGAAGCGCGATATCGCCGCTGCCAAGAGGATGGCCGAGGCCAATGATCAAAAGATCGCGGCAGCCGAAACGCCAACGAAGGCGATGGCGGAGCCAGCACAGATTCAGTCCTTGCGAGCTCAAATTCACCAGTACGATCAAGTGATTCAGGATCGGACTGCTCAGCAGGAGGAGCTGCACCGCCGAATCAGGACGTATCAGGCGCGAGTAGAATCGAGTCCCACGATCGAGCAAGAGTACAAGGCAATGACCCGGGACTACCAGTCGGCGCTGGAGTTCTACAACGCGCTGCTGAAGCAGCGAGACCTGGCGGCAATGGCCACAGATCTGGAACGGCAGCAGCAGAGCGAACAGTTCCGGGTTCTGGACCCGGCCAGTTTCCCGGACAGACCGTCCTTCCCGAACCGATTGACATTCGCCCTGGGCGGCCTCGGCGGCGGATTGGCTCTGGGCTTGGGCCTGACCCTGTTGCTGGAAATGCGAGATACGTCAGTGCGAAGCGACAGAGATGTCGAGTCGCTGCTCCATCTGCCTATTTTAGCTGTAGTGCCGACGCTGAAACCGTTGTCGAGCAAAGCGAAAACAAATCTGCCTCTTGTACCGGTGACACGGGTATAGGCGAGGCCGAACAGGGTCTGACAAAATACTATGAGTCGCATTCACGAAGCGTTGAAAAAGGCTGAACTGGAGCGCGCCGCCGCACAGACTGTGGGAGCCGGCGGTGTCTTGCTCACTCCGCAAGCCATTGTGCCGAACGGCGCCGGCAATGGCGGGACGGCTGCCGCAGGCCGTGAAATTAGGCCGGCTGAGCCCGCTGAGCAGGATGGTCATTTCCGATTTGATGAGCTGCAGGCGCGGCGCCAGCCTCATCCCAACTGGAATCCCGATCCGAATTCAGACGTCTTCAATCCTATGGAGGGCGGCAACGGGGCGGAGCAATTCCGCACCTTGCGCTCGCGGCTATACCAATTACGAAGCAGCCAACCGCTCCGAACACTCTTGGTCACTAGCTCGATGGCGGGAGAGGGCAAGACATTTGTGACCGGGAATTTGGTGCGAGCTATCGTTCGCCAGGCGGAGCGACGTGTGCTCGTGATTGACGCCGATCTGCGCTGCTCGCGGCTGCACATGGTGTTCGGAGCGCCGGCCTCGCCGGGTTTGAGTGATTACCTGCGAGGGAGCAGCGACGAACCGTCAGTGATTCAACACGGAGGGGCAGGCAATCTGTGTTTCATCCCCAGCGGAAGCCGGGTGAGTGATCCGAGCGAATTGTTATCGAATGGACGCCTCAAGACATTGCTGGAACGTGTGGGTCCGGCATTTGACTGGGTCATGATTGATTCGCCGCCATGTCTACCGGTGGCAGATGCCGGCATGATCGCGAATTGGTGCGACGGGGTGCTCCTCGTCGTGAGAGCAGGGTTTACCCCTTCCGGGGTCATTGTGAAATCCCGGCAGGAGCTAAAGGGAAGAAACGTCGTTGGAGTGGTGCTGAATGCCGTAGGAGACGACGCACTGGCCTACGGTTCGTACTACGCCTCCGGATACCAGAAGGATGAAGCGAAGGCTTCGAAATGAACAGAGAATCAACTAGCAGGAGATTCAAATGCTGAAACAAATCCAGGTGTTCGCGGTGTTGTGGATTTTACTTGTCTTTCCGTGGGTGACGGCTCATGCCCAGGGAAGCACGGATGACACACCGCCGGCCCCAGCCCGCGCGGCGATGCCCGGCGGTGGCGCCGAACCGCCGTCCGCTACAAACGATCCGCACTACCTCATCGGCGCCCAGGACGTACTCGATGTGAGCGTGTGGAAGGAACCGGAGCTTTCGCGACCGGTGCCGGTTCGTCCCGACGGGAAAATCTCGCTGCCACTGCTCAACGATGTGCAGGCGGCGGGCCTAACGCCAACACAACTGGCCGCAGAGATCACGACGGGCCTGAACAAATACATGACCAATCCGCAGGTAACCGTCATCGTCAGCCAAATCAACAGTCAGAGAATCTATATTCTGGGTGAGGTGGCCCGTGCGGGCGCCTACGTATTACTTCCGGGGATGACGGTACTGCAGGCTCTGTCCAACGCCGGCGGTTTCACACCCTTCTCCAACGTCAAGAATGTCTATTTGCTGCGTCAGGGAAATGGGAAACAGCAAAAGTACTTCTTCAACTACAAAGAGGTTATCAGCGGAAAGAAGACCGAGCAGAACATCGAGTTGAAGGCCGGCGACACCATCGTGGTGCCATAGTTCGAGCGCAAAAGCCGCGCGGAGCGGGTAGTCAGCAGATCCGCTCTAGTCTAGCGCGACCTTGGCGATGGCCGGCAGCGGCCCGTTCGGCCGGCCGGAAATAGCTGAACACTCCGAGTGCCCGATGGGACAGGTCATACCCTTGTCCTTCGGATGTCCTACCCACCAGTAGACCCTCACTGCGCACGATTCCAGACTGTGCTCGTGCGCCATGAGTTTCGGAAACCATAATCGCCGCAGGCACCCATCGAGAACCCGCGATTTCTTAGCGGGCCGCTCAATCCGTCTGGTCCTCGCGGCTCTCCTTGCCGTAACTCTCATCCAGTCCGGGTGTGTCGGTCTCACCGGCGCGGATTCCGCCAACGAGTTGGTTTTCAGCCCAATTAAGCTCAATTTCGGCGACGTCGCCACCGGCTCCAACAAGTCTGAAACAGTGACGCTCACCAACATCGGGGAAGTGCCGCTGACGCTTCCCCAGGCCACCAAAGCCGGGGCCGATTTCAGCTTCACCGGACTGGAACTTCCGGCCACACTCGCTCCCGGAGAGATCCTGACATTTACGGCGAGCTTTGCGCCAACCGCCACCGGGCCTGCATCCGGAACCATCGTCATCTCCAGCGACGACCCCAACTTGCCGCCCGAGGCTCTTGCGTTAAGCGGGATGGGCCTATCATCATCCGGGCCGACGATCACCACGCAACCGGCGAGTCAGACGGTCACCATCGGCCAGACCGCCAATTTTGCAGTCACGGCCAGCGGCGCCGCTCCACTCAGCTATCAGTGGAAGAAGAACAACTCCAATATCAGCGGGGCCACCGCTTCAACTTACATCACTCCGCCGGCCACTGTTGCCGACAGCGGTGCGCAATTTACCGTCGCGGTCAGCGATAGCGTGGGCACGGTGACCAGCAGTGCCGCCACTTTGACTGTCACGGCCGCACCTCTCGCGCCCTCCATCACCACTCAGCCGGCGAATCGGACGGTCATAGCCGGACAGACGGCGACGTTCTCGGTCACCGCCGCCGGCACGTCGCCGCTCAGCTATCAGTGGAGAAAGAACGGCGCGACCATCAACGGGGCCACCGCGGCCAGTTACACCACGCCGGCCACCACGACCGCCGACAACGGTGCGCAGTTCTCCGTCATAGTGCTTAATTCCGTCGGCAGCGTCACCAGCGGCGCCGCCACCCTGACCGTAAACACGCTACCATCAATCACAGGCCAGCCGGCTAGCCAGACCGTGACCGCTGGTCAAACAGCAGCTTTCTCGGTCACCGCCGCCGGCACGTCGCCGCTCAGCTATCAGTGGAGCAAGAACGGCGCGAACATCGGCGGGGCCACCGCGGCCAATTACACCACGCCGGCCAACACCACCGCAGACAACGGCGCGCAATTTACCGTAGTCGTCAGCAATGTGGCGGGCAGCGTCACCAGCAATGCCGCCAACCTGGCTGTCACGGCCACCCCCGTCGCGCCTTCGATCACCACTCAGCCGGCAAATCGGACGGTTGCTGCCGGCCAGACGGCGGCTTTTTCGGTCACGGCCACGGGCACCGCTCCGCTCAGTTATCAGTGGAGAAAGAACGGCGCGAACATCAGCGGGGCCACCTCATCCAGTTACACGACACCGGCCACCACGACGGCGGACAGCGGCGCGCAGTTCTCGGTCATCGTGACGAATTCCGTCGGCAACGTCACCAGCGGCGCTGCCACCCTCACTGTAAACACGGCACCTTCAATCACCAACCAGCCGGTTAGCCAGGCAGTGACTGTCGGCCAAACCGCGGCATTCTCCGTCACGGCCACGGGCACCGCCCCGCTCAGTTATCAGTGGAGAAAGAACGGCGCGGACATCAGCGGGGCCACCGCGGCCAGTTACACCACTCCGGCGGCCACCACCGCCGACAACGGCGCGCAATTTACCGTAGTCGTCAGCAATTCGGTCGGTAGCGTCACCAGCAATGCCGCCAATCTGACCGTCACAGCCGTTCCCGTTGCGCCCTCGATCACCACTCAGCCGGCGAATCGGACGGTCGTTGCCGGACAGACGGCGGCGTTCTCGGTCAGCGCCACGGGCACCGCTCCGCTCAGTTATCAGTGGAGAAAGAACGGCGCGGACATCGGCGGAGCCACCGCGGCCAGTTACACGACTCCGGCCACCACAACCGCCGACACCGGCGCGCAGTTCACGGTTGTGGTCAGCAATTCCGTGGGCAACGTCACCAGCAGCGCCGCCAGCCTGACAGTGAACGCCGCGACGTTCCTGTTGAGCGCCAACCCGGCCAGCCTGAACTTCGCCAGCGTCAACGTCGGCAGCAGCAAGGTTCTCCCGGTGACCATCAGCAACTCCGGCAACTCCAGCGTCTCCATTGGCAGCGTAAGCCTGTCCGGCCCGGGCTTTAGCGCCAGCGGCGTGTCCTCCGGTCTCACTCTAAATCCGGGGCAGACGGCGACTCTGAATGTGACTTTTGCTCCTGCGGGCGCGGGGAGTGCCGCGGGCAACGTCACAGTGTCCAGCAATGCCACCAACTCGCCGGCGAGCATCTCTCTCTCTGGCTCGGGCGTGCAGCCGGTCCAGCACTCGGCGACTCTGTCGTGGGTCGCCAGCACTTCTGCGGTGGTGGGCTACCACGCTTACAGGGGAACGATATCCGGCGGGCCCTACACCAAGCTGACCTCGTCGGCCAACGCCTCCACGAGTTTCACGGATTCGACCGTCCAATCCGGCCAAACCTACTACTACGTCGTCACCTCGGTCGACTCGAGCGACGTGGAGAGCGTAAGTTCAAACCAAGCGCAGACCACCATCCCTACGCCTTAGCCGGCTGGGCGCCCACTCGCTCCGCGCCGCAATCACAGACGTGGACCAGAGCGGCGAACTTCGCCTCGCGGTAGGTCTCCATAAAAAATCCCCGCTCATCTCCAAGCAGGTCCGGATGAAGTTCCCAAACACCGGGTAGCTCTGTAATCCCATTAGGCCTTCCGGCGAGGCACTGTCGCTAACCGTCAGGCCACAGACTTGGACCCTGAGGACCCAATCGCGCGCAGCGACGTATCGCGGTTTTCGTAATACTTTTCGTAGTAGGTGCGGTATTCACCTCCCCGAACCCCGCTCAGCCAGCCCGCATTCCTCCTGTACCACTCGATCGTCTGCTGCAATCCCTGGTCCAGCGGAATCGCCGGCTTCCAGCCAAGCTCTTGCTGGGCCTTCTGGGATCGAAGGGCGTAGCGCCGGTCGTGCCCCGGCCGGTCCTGCACGTGCGAGAGCAATGACTCCGGTTTGCCCATCCAGCGGAGCAAACGGCGCGCCACGGTCAGATTCTCTTCAATGTCGAAGCCGCCGAGATTGTATACCTGCCCAATCCGGCCCCGCTCCAGAGCCGCCAGAATCCCGCGGCAGTTGTCTTCCACGTGTATCCAGTCGCGCTGCTGTTTTCCATCGCCATAGATGGGCAGCGGCCTGTCCTCGAGCGCGTTGGTGATCATCAGCGGCAGAAATTTTTCGGGGAACTGATACGGGCCGTAGTTGTTCGACGACCGGGTTATTACCGCCGGGAGTCCGTAAGTCTGAACGTAGGAACGCACCAGGAGATCGGCGCCGGCCTTGGACGCCGCGTAGGGACTGTTCGGCCGCAGGGGCGAATCCTCGTCGGCAACCGCGCCCGGCGCCAGCTCGCCGTAGACTTCGTCCGTGGAAATATGAACAAACCGCTCGACGCGCAAGGTGCGCGCGACTTGCAGCAAGACGAACGTGCCCTTCACATTGGTCTCGATCGCGGGCGCCGGCTCGTAGATGCTGCGGTCCACGTGCGATTCCGCCGCAAAATGCACGACGGCCTCACACCCCCGCATGGCTGCCTCCACCGCGGCCGCGTCGCAAACGTCGCCTCTCACGAAGGAATAATTCGGGTTGCCTGCGACATCCTCCAGATTTGCCAGATTCCCGGCGTAGGTCAGCTTGTCGAAATTGACGATCTGATGGCCTTTGTGGAGCGAAAGGATGTGCCGGACAAAATGCGAGCCGATGAATCCCGCACCCCCGGTAAGAAAAATCTTCATCGAGAGGCCCCGCGCGGCGTCATGCTCCGTGCCCGGTCCTGGGCCGGAATCTTGTTGGCGCCGGTCTCGGCCACCAGGTTATTGGCGTGGAGCAGGGACTCGAACGTTCCCGCATCAGTCCACCAGCCTTCGAGAACCTCATAGGTGAGCTTCCCCTCTTCCACATAAAAGTTATTCACGTGGGTAATCTCGAGCTCTCCACGCGCCGACGGTCTCAGCCGCCGGATCTTCTCGAAGACGGTCGGATCGTACAAATAGATACCAATCACGGCGTACTTGGATTTCGGCACGGCGGGCTTCTCTTCGATCCCGATCACTTGCCCGCCGCGGATTTCAGGCACGCCAAAACGCCGGGCATCGGGAACCTCCTTCAGAAGTATCTTCGCGCCCTCTTTCTGCTTCTTGAAATTCTCGACCGCCTGGCAAATGTTGTTCTCGATGATGTTGTCCCCCAGGATGACGCAGATAGGCTCCTCGCTGGCGAAGTACTCGGCCAGACCCAGCGCTTCGGCGATGCCGCCTTCGCCTTCCTGATAGGTGTAGTGAATATGTTTCAATCCGAATTCGTGTCCGTTGCCGAGGAGCCGCAGGAATTCGCCGGCGTTCCTCCCTCCGGTCACCAGCAGAATGTCGTGAATCCCCGCGTTGACCAGCGTCTGAATGGGATAGTAAATCATCGGCTTGTCGTACACGGGGAGCAAATGCTTATTTGTGACTCGTGTGAGCGGACTCAGCCGGCTGCCGGTTCCGCCTGCAAGCACTACGCCTTTCATAGGCCCCCAGTCCCCCGGACACCGGCTCATAATACCGTACCAGGCGACGCCCACGCGTCTCCATTTCGTCTCACCTCGGAGGGGCAACCGAGCGGCAATTCGGAAAAACTTTGGCGAAGCATGGCATTAGTTTTCATGCTGGCCAGCCCCTCAAGCCTAGAATGAATGCGCTGCATTCTCCAGCCTGGACCTGTGTTTGTAACTTATTCATTATAATGACCATACAAGACCGATAGTATCAGGGGCCTGAAAGGTCTGAAACCCGCCCTGGCCAGCAGATTGCAACGTGAGGCGCGATGCCTCTTAAGGCAGTCGGTCGGGGACCGTCGTATTTGTCGGATCACCGACCGCCGAGCTAGATAGGGTTTCTACAGACCAGGTAGGGTCCGAATCGCCGCTATGCCTGACACAGGATAGTTTGGTCGACGCTCGCGCCGCAGATTGATTGGTGACTGAAGCAATGGCCTGAAGTCAATTTCGGCTAGTCTTGCGAGGGAATGGGGGAATCACAAAATGGCAACTGGCTACACAAGAGCCGATATCGCTGGGGCCGAAGTTCGTCGCCCAGCCATCGGAATGGATGCTACCTCGCCCGTAGTGTCAGGCGAGGAAGTTTTCCATACCCTCCTGACAATAGAGCGCCGGCGGGCTGAACGATCCCGTAACCCTTTTGTCTTGATGTTGCTGGACGCACATAGGGAAAATGGAACGGCCAGAGCGATTCTGCCGGAAGCCCTCACGGTTCTGACATCTTCGATTCGGGAAACTGACGCGCTCGGGTGGTACAAAGACGGGAAGATCTTGGGCGCAATCTTTACCGAGATTGGCGACGGTAGCAGCGGTGCGGTTACTGAAACGCTGCGCACGAAGGTCCAGAACAGGTTGCAGGAGCAACTGGGCCCTGAAATGGCGGCTAAGATAGTAATCTCCCTACACGTGTTCCCTCAACACTGGGATCGCAACGATACTGGCTGGGCGGCGGATTCCAAACTTTATCCCGAATTTCGAACGCAGGTTCCCCGGAGAATCGTCCCACGGGCAATCAAGCGCACCATGGACATTGCCAGCAGCGCGGTCTTACTGACGCTGCTCCTTCCGGTCCTTGCAACCATCGCTGTGGCAATCAAGCTTACCTCCAAGGGACCCGTGCTGTTCATGCAGGAGCGTATGGGCCGATTCGGCGTGCGGTTCAGTTTTTTGAAGTTTCGGAGCATGTATCTAAATAACGCTCCTACGATTCATCAGGAATATGTTCGGCAATTTATCGCTGGTAAGGAGGCGCCTGATCAGCCCGATTCCAAGGCGCCGGCTGTCTACAAGATCACCAACGATCCGCGGGTCACTCCTGTCGGACGCTTCTTTCGGAAGACGAGTCTCGACGAACTGCCCCAGCTCTGGAACGTTCTGATCGGCGAGATGTCGCTTGTTGGCCCGCGCCCACCGGTGCCCTACGAGTTTGAGGTTTACGATTATTGGCACCGCCGGCGGGTACTGGAAATGCAACCAGGGATCACGGGCCTATGGCAGGTAAGCGGCCGGAGCCGTACCACATTCGACGAAATGGTGCGGCTGGACCTGCGCTACTGCCGAACGTGGTCGTTGTTGCTGGATCTCAAGATTCTCATGGCCACTCCGAGGGCTGTCTTGTCCGCTAGCGGAGCGTACTAGCCGCTTGCCGGATTGTGGGGCCGTCTGCCGAAGGTGCAGGCCCGCTGTGAGACTTGACCCCGAACGGCCATGGCGCGGATCGCAATTCGCTGACCCATCGCAAACAAAGATGTGCCGCCGGTCTCCTTCAGCTCGTTGGACCACGCCCGCAAATCCGCCCGCCAAAGGCCGATCCCCAAGCCTCCTGCGTTGGTTACCGTGCCGAACTCCGTCTGGGCGCCGGAATCCGGCAGGGCCATCAAAGGTCATGCATCTGGAAGGTTTTGGGCACATTTTGGAACATTACTTCCCTCTGAGTTGGGTGAATTCCGCCCCAAGAGTATTTTTGAACGGATCCCCATGGAGGTTCCTATTAAGCCCTGTAGTGTCAGTAAGATGGTGTATTGCACGGTTGTCGCTTGGCGTGACCATTGGCAAGGCGATTGCGACCACTTAAGCGGTAAGCCCGCCGTGGCTTGTTTATGGCGGTAGCCTAGGCGGGTGACCCATGGGCCGTGTTTCACCGGGATGGCAAGGGGAGACGGATTCTCAGATGATTCCGGAATTTAACAACTCAGACTGGTTCGCTGTTCAAGTCAGGGCTCGCTGGGAACAGTCAACGGCGAAGATTCTGTCCGGAAAGGGATACGAGACCTTGCTGCCTATGTACGAATTACGGCGGCGGTCGGGCAGTCGCCTTCGATCGTTCGAAGCGCCTCTTTTTCCTGGTTATGTATTCTGCCACTTTGACGTTTTGAAGCGCCTGCCAATCTTAGTGACACCGGGAGTGGTGGCCATCGTGAGCCGAGGGCGTGTGCCAGTCCCGGTAGAACATTCTGAGATAGACGCGATCAAGACCCTTGTACTTTCGGGGGCCCAAGCAGAACCTTGGCCCTACCTTGAGGTGGGAGAGCGAGTTCGCATTGAAGACACAGCCTTGCAGGGTGTGGAAGGAATTCTACTCGGCCTCAAGGGTAGCCGCCGAGTTGTAGTATCGGTATCGCTCCTGCGGCGATCGGTGGCATTGGAAATTGACAGGGCACTGGTCACCCCGCTGGGCAACGCGCGAGACACCGCGGACACAAATTCGGCGCGCCGGGCAGCGTGCGAACCAGTGCTTGTGTGAGTCAGTCTGGTACCTGGCGTCATCTGCACGGGGTATGTGGGAGTGGGGCCCCAGCACAGATTGCTCAGGCGAACGTGTTACCGCCAACAGATTGTCCATCATGACCGGAGGAGAAATGGGAGCGACGCGGTTAGCGGTGAAATACCCCGGCCTTCAGCACCAAGCCGATGAGGGGAAGAGCCGAGGCCTGCTGTTTCAAGCCGTCCGCCGATTCTTGCGGGCGCAGTTCGGCCGGCCCACAGGTTTGTGGGGCGCTCTAGTTGGCAAGATCATGCTCCACACGCCCTCGAACCACGATCGGACGCTCTGGGCGATTTCATTGCTCGATATCCAGCCCACCGACCGGCTGTTGGAAATTGGCTTCGGGCCCGGGATTGCCATTGAGCTGGCGAGCGGGATGGCGACAAGAGGCGTCGTCGCCGGGGTCGATCATTCTGAGGTGATGTTGCGGCAAGCAGCCAGACGCAATGCGGCAGCTATACGCGACGGCAAAGTGGATCTGCGGCTTGGATCCGCCTCTCACCTGCCGAGTTTTGAACAGCCTTTCGACAAGATTATTGCCATCAATTCGATCCATTTTTGGGACAATCCGGTCGAATGTCTCAGGCAGCTGCGAGCCCTCTTACGACCCGGTGGAATGATTGCCGTGGCCGTTCAGCCACGATGGCGAAGCGCCACCGATGCGACGGCGAAGAACATTGGCGAGGAAATCGCCGCGAACCTCGAGCTCGCAGGCTTTACGAACTGCAGACTGGTGTTGAAGCAGACCACCTCTGTGCCGATCGCGTGCGGGGTCGGCATCAAGTAGTCGCAAGTCGTTGAATCCAATAAATCTTCTGCCAGTTCCATCTGCAGCCAGGATGGAAATCGTGCAGGCGTTGACGAAGCCTCGAGATGGTCTTTCGCCCCAAAACTGACAACGGCTCCGGTCCGGAGAGAATCGAGAGCCTTTCTGCTCTTCTGAAGGCGCAGGCCCAGATCCGTCCGGAGGGGGTTGCGATCAGCGCACCGGGCCGCGCACATCTTACCTACGGACGTCTCCTGTTGCAGGCCGAGGCGACCGTGAGGGTACTGCGCGACCGAGGGGTGAATCGGAACGACCGGGTGGCGCTGGTTCTGCCCAATGGGCCGGAGCTGGCGGCCAGTTTTATTTCGGTTGCGTGCGGCGCCACGTGCGCCCCACTGAACCCGTCGTTCAAGGCTCAGGAGTGTGATTTCTACCTATCCGATCTGAAGGCGCGGGCACTGATCATAGGGTCGGGCATGGGCTCTCCCGCCAGAGAGATCGCGCGAAAACGCAACATCACCATCATCGAACTCACGCCGACAATGGAGGCAGAAGCAGGCGTCTTCTCACTAGCCGCCAATCCTCAGGAGCCGGTGGGAGCCGATCTTTTCGCGCAGCCCGGTGAGACGGCCCTCCTGCTACACACTTCCGGAACCACGTCTCGCCCGAAGTTGGTGCCACTCACGCACGCCAATATCTGCAGTTCCGGGCGGAACATCGCCCGGACGCTGGCTCTCACCGAGAATGATCGCTGCCTGAACGTAATGCCCCTATTCCATATTCACGGCTTGATCGCGGCAGTGGTTGCGTCCCTGACGGCCGGGGGCAGCGTCATCTGCACGCCGGGCTTTGACCCTGACAAGTTTTTCAGTTGGCTGGACAGCTCTCAGCCCACGTGGTACACCGCTGTTCCCACGATTCACCAATCCGTGCTCTCCCGTGTGCCGGCCAGCCGGGATGTTATCGCGCGGCGTCCGCTCCGATTCATACGTTCCTCGTCTGCGGCTCTGCCGGCGCCGGTCCTGCAGGAACTCGAGAGCGGTTTCCAGACTCAGGTGATCGAAGCCTATGGCATGACGGAAGCGTCCCACCAGATGGCCAGCAATCCCCTGGCGCCGTCCATCCGAAAACCGACTTCGGTGGGAATCGCCGCTGGGCCGGATGTCGCGATCATGGATGAAGCCGGGCGCATACTTTCGGTCGGGGAAGTCGGCGAGGTCGTCGTCCGCGGGCCCAACCTCACCAGCGGTTACGAAAATGATGTCAGGGCCAACCAGAGTGCATTCACGAACGGCTGGTTCCGGACCGGCGACCAGGGACGCTTCGATGAGGATGGTTATCTGTTCCTCACCGGGCGCCTGAAGGAGATCATCAATCGGGGCGGCGAGAAAATCGCCCCGAGGGAAGTGGATGAAGTGCTCAGCCAACACCCTGCTATCGCCCAGGCGATCACCTTTGCGGTGCCGCATCCCACACTGGGCGAGGATGTCGCCGCGGCCGTCGTATTGAGGGAGCATGCCCGCACAACGGCCAGCGACATTCGTGAATTCGCCGCTGCCCGTCTCTCCGACCATAAGGTGCCCAAGCAGGTGTTGATCGTGGACGAAATACCCAAGGGCCCGACCGGCAAGTTGCAGCGCATCGGCCTGGCGGAGAAGCTGGCCGGACGGCTCGCATGCGAGATGGAGAACAACTTCGTTGCTCCAAGAAGTGTCGTGGAGACAGAGCTCACGGCCATCTGGAGCCGCCTTTTGAAGACCGAGCCAGTCGGCATCCGCGATAATTTTCACGCGCTCGGGGGAGACTCTCTTGCGCTGGCCACGATGCTGATCGAGGTCCACTCTCGCTTCGGCACAGATGTGCCTGTGGACAGGTTTCTGATGTGTCCCACGATCGAGACCATCGCCCGGTGCCTTGTGGAGGAAGAATCAGCGCGATTTGAAGCGTCCTCCGGTGCGCCCGTCCGGGAGCGGCCCGCGCTGCTGGTGAGAGATTCGGTCTGGAGGGGTCTGAGGAACCGTCTCCTCCAGTACATCGCCCTGTACATTCCAGGCTTCAAGACGACCCGCGTCTGGCTCCACCGCATGCGCGGCGTCTCCATCGGAACGAACGTATCAATCGGATTGTCGGTGCTCATCGAGACCGCGTATCCGCGGTTGGTGTCGATCGGCAACAACGTAACTGTCGGGATCCGTGCCGTCATCATCGGGCATCTGCGGGATTCTACGACGCAAGCACGAGCCACGAATCAACCGACGGTTCGGATTGAGGACGATGTGTACATCGGGCCGGGCGTCATCGTTCTGCCGAACGTGACCATCGGGAAAGGGGCTGTGGTGAGTGCCGGGAGCGTGGTTTCCAGATCCGTTCCGCCCCATACGTTGGTCCGGGGCAATCCCGCCGAACCGGTCGCCCACTGCGGCGTATCGCTAGGCGGCGGTGTTTCCTACGAGCAGTTTCTGAATCACCTGACGCCGATCCAGGCGCATCGCCCTGCGGAAGCCAGGCGGGAATCGTCCTCTGACAGCGTGGATATGGGTCAGACCTCCTACGAACAATCGGGCGTAGCCAAGTCATGAACAAGAATGCCCCGGTCCAAGTGGTGGTGCTTGGCGGGGAGTCGGCAACGTCAGATCGGAATGCGTTCAAGATCGCGGCGTTTCTGGGAGCGGATGTCAGGTGTGTGTCGATCACCCCGACGGATTTGGGCGACGCGCACTCGATCGCCAGGCAGGTACCCAGATGCAGGTGTCTCATTACGGACGCGGAATCGCTTGCAAAGGCCGCCGACGCGATGCAGCCCGGTGTCAGTGGACTGCGCAGCCTGATCAGTTCGGCAGAGCACGTGTGTATCTTCGGCTGGCAGCCGACAGAACGTCACGCCGCAATCCTGCAGGCTCTATCCTCCGGTGGACTCGTCGGAGTTCAGCCACAGCGTGACACCCATGCGGCCTTTCACGTTGCAGAGGGTCACCGCAGGTGGTGCGGCCAATTCTCCGGACTCTCTGTGAAAGCGGCGGACGCAAGAAAAGAGAATGTATTTGTCGAAGGCGGCGGAGAAACCGGACAGAGTGTGATGATTCAGCTAGGCTGCGAACCTTTCTTTGTTCGCACCGAACTTGGCGGAACACAGGTTTATTTCCTGGCATCTTCCGAATTGGCCGACCTGGACCAAAAGGTGCGGCGCGGGACTCGGCCTCTGGACTGGTTCTCCAGGTTGGTACCGCTCATGATGTTTCTGCGAGGAACCCTGGCAGACGGCGTCTGGCACAACAATCGGCCGCAAGCCTGCTTTATCATTGACGATCCTCTGCTGAAACATTGCTATGGACATTTCGAATTTAGACGGCTGATGGAAGCGATGCGGCGCCAGGAGTTTGCCACTTGTATCGCCTTCATCCCATGGAACTATCGCAGGTCACGCAAAGAGGTCGCCGTGCTCTTGAGGTCGTGCGGCATGCCCTACCTGTGTGTTCATGGCTGTGATCACACGGGTGGCGAGTTCTCAACTCGGGATGTTGAGTCGCTACGTGGCAAGGCTCAACTGGCGCTTGACCGGATGCGAAGTCACTCTCGATCGTCCGGGGTTCCATTCGACGAGGTCATGGTATTCCCCCAAGGTTCCTTCTCAGTGGAGGCCCTGAAGGCCCTGAGCAGTGCGGGGTACCTGGCCGCCATCAACACCCATCTGCAACCGTCGACCGTGCCAGAGGGCTTGGAACTTCGGGATCTGCTCTCGGTGGCGGTGACGCGGTTTGCCGATTTCCCGCTGTTTGGCCGCCACTATCCAGACGGACTCGATGATTTCGCCTTGGATCTCTTCTTAGGGAAACCAGCGCTGGTGGTTGAACATCACGGTTATTTTCGAAACGGCTACAGTGCGCTTCAATCCTTCGTCGCACGTCTGAGCGCTTTGGATGAGCGACTCGAATGGACGAACCCGGCGACGATCTGCTCGCGTGCCTGTCTGACAAGAACGGCGGGCGACGGCGACGTGTATGTGCAGTTCTATACACGCCATTTCTACATGAAGAACGATGGAAGACAGACCCGCAGATATGTTTTGCTTCGGCGGCAAACAGGTGAAGGGCCGTCACCCTCGGTGACGATCAACGGCCGCGTTTGGAACTACGAGCTGCAAGATGGGAACCTCGAAATCCGTCTGTTGTTGGAAGCCGAACAGACTGCTGAGATCAAGATTATTTCCGGGGAGCCGGATTCCACGAGCCCTTTGTGCCGGCAAACGCCAGTTTACCAGGCCAAGGTGCGGGTCCGCCGCATGCTGGGTGAATTCCGCGACAACTATGTGGACACCAATCGAGTCTTGAATGGAATCGTCTCGATCGTGCGCAATTACCACGCTCGACGCAAAGCGAGCGGAGGAATCGCCCCACGCCCCTCGAAAGCGCTCGCTCTGCCCCGTGGTTAGGTGGCTCGTCAGAGGAACTATGCCGACACAGCTACTTAGATATGTGCTGGTGACACCCGCGCGAAACGAAGCCGCGTTCATCGAAAAGACGATCCAGTCGGTCGTCTCACAAACCGTTCCTCCCATGCGATGGGTCATCGTCAGCGACGGTTCCACTGACGGCACAGACGAGGTCGTGCGCAAATATGCGAGGGATCACTCATGGATTGAATTGGTCCAGATGCCAGCGCGTCGCGAAAGGCACTTCGCCGGCAAGGTGCATGCTTTTAATGCCGGCTACGCCAGAGTGAAGGACCTCGAATACGAGGTCATCGGCAGTTTGGACGCCGATATCTCCTTTGACGAAAACTACTTTTCCTACTTGCTTCGCAAGCTGGCGGAAGACAAGAAACTGGGCCTGGTTGGAACGCCGTTCAAGGACGGCTCGAATCCAATCTACGACTACCGTTTCGTGAACATTGAGCATGTGTCGGGCGCGTGCCAAGTGTTTCGGCGCGAGTGTTTCGAACAGATTGGCGGTTATGTGCCGGTGAAGGGGGGCTGCATTGATCATATTGCGGTCCTTTCCGTGAGGATGAAGGGTTGGAAGACCAGGACATTCACGGAGAAGGTGTGCCTGCACCATCGGGAGATGGGGACGGCCCAGCACGGCATGCTAAAGGCCAAGTTTGCAATTGGCCGAAAGGACTACTCCGTCGGATATCACCCTCTCTGGGAGTTGTTCAGGGGACTGTATCAGATGACCAAGAAGCCATTGGTCATCGGAGGCCTCGCGGTGATGTCCGGTTACTTTTGGGCGGGCATCCGACGAGTGGAAAGGCCAGTCTCACCGGAGCTCGTAGTGTTCCAGCGAAGTGAGCAGATGCAGCGATTGCGCAGGTTCTTCGGTGTTTCGTCTCCCCTCGGCCATCAGGAAACCGCGCGTTGAACGAGGCAGACCAGTGACTCGCGAATCCGAACGTCGAAATGGCACGACGCCTCACACCGGACTTCTCATCGTGAACGCCGACGATTGGGGACGGGATTGCGAGACGACCGGGAGAATTGCTGAGTGCGTCCGTCGGGGGGCCGTTTCGTCGGTCAGCGCTATGGTGTTCATGGAGGATTCGGAGCGGGCTGCGGCAGTAGCCCGAGAGCAAAATGTTGATGCCGGCCTCCACCTGAATTTCACCTCGAAGTTTTCAGCATCTGGCACCCCCATGCGGCTGATGGAACATCAGCAACGGATCACCCAGTATCTTCGGCGACACCGCCTCGCCCAAACCGTGTTTCACCCCGGGCTGACCCGTTCGTTCGCCTATGTCGTAGCAGCACAACTCGATGAATTCAGCCGCCTGTACGGTCGAGCGCCGAATCGGGTCGACGGCCACCATCATATGCACCTTTGCGCGAACGTGATCTTCCAGAACTTGCTGCCGGCCGGAACTATCGTGCGAAGAAACTTTACGTTTCAGGGGGGCGAGAAGGGGTTTTGCAATCGCATCTACCGCCGTCTAATCGACAGTCGATTGCGCCGACGGCACCATCTTTCCGACTTTCTGTTCTCGCTGCCGCCGCTTGCACCTCCGGGCCGTCTTCAACAGATCTTTTCTCTGGCCCGCGATTACGTCGTAGAGGTCGAGACGCATCCGGTCAATCCGGAAGAATACCGCTTCCTGACCGGAGGCGAGATTTTTCGCTGTGCCGGAAATCTGGCAGTCGCCCCCCGCTACGCGGCGCGGGGGCTGGCCTAGATTCCTAATCGGCCGCGCCGACTCCTATTTTTATGAAAATCAACGGGACGAAACTGTACGTCGCCAAGAACAACGGACACCCCAATCTTCCGGAACCCGGCGCTTTCATAATTGGGCCGGACGATCTGATCCTGATCACTGGCGCGGGGGGGTTCATCGGGTCCAGAGTTGTAGAAAGCTTGCTGGATCGCGGATTTCGCAATATACGGTGTCTCGTCAGGCGTTCCAGCGCGGCGGCTCGGCTCCAGGCAGTCGCCAGCCGTCACGATGGGGTGCGGCTTGAAATCGTCGAAGGCAATCTTCTGGCGAGCGGGGATTGTGCGTCCGCGGCCGAAAATGCGGCCGTAATTTTTCACTTGGCGGCGGGCCGGGGCGAGAAATTCATCCCCGACGCGTTCATCAATTCGGTTGTCACGACGCGGAATATTATCGAAGCGAGCCTGCAACAGAAGTGTCTGAAGCGGTTTGTAAACGTCAGCTCGTTCGCGGTCTATACGAATTCGCACAAACCCCACTGGAGGACCTTGGATGAATCGTGCCCGGTTGAGACGCATCCTGCGCTCCGGGGCGATGCGTATTCGTTCGCAAAGATCAAGCAAGACGAACTGGTCACGGATTACGGAAAGAGGTTCGGCGTTCCGTACGTCATCGTCAGGCCCGGCCATGTGTATGGCCCCGGCAATGAGGCCATCACCGGCCGGGTGGGCATCGGCACCTTTGGCGTATTCCTGCATCTGGGCGGTTCAAATACCATACCGTTCACGTACGTGGACAACTGTGCGGATGCGATCGCACTCGCCGGCTTGACGAAGGCGGTCGATGGCGAAGTGTTCAACGTTGTGGACGATGATCTGCCTTCCAGCCGCCAATTCTTGCGATTGTACAAGCGGAATGTGAAACGCTTCCGATCGCTTTACGTTCCCCACCTCGTGAGTTATGCGCTCTGCTATATGTGGGAGCGATACTGCGCCTGGTCAGAGGGACAATTGCCGCTTGCGTTTAATCGCAGGAGGTGGCACTCCGTTTGGAAGAAAACGCGTTACAGCAATGCAAGACTGAAGACGCGGCTGGGCTGGACGCCCAAGATCTCCATGGAAGAAGGACTCAGGCGCTACTTCGAAGCCTGCCGAGGCCGAAACCAACATGCTTAAGATCGCTATCGTGGGGTGCGGCAAAATCGCGGATTCCCACGCGACGCAGATTCAGCGGATCAAGGGATGCGAGATCGTCGGAGTGTGCGACAGGGAGCCGCTGATGGCGCGCCAGCTCCATGATCGATTCCCGATCCAGCGGTGTTTTAGCGATGTGACAGAGCTCCTGCATGAGGCCAAGCCGGACGTCGTTCACATCACCACCCCGCCGCAGAGCCATTTCGACCTGGCCAAGCGTTGCCTGGAAAGCGGAAGTCACGTCTATGTGGAGAAGCCGTTCACAGTGGACGAGAAGGAGGCCCGAAGCCTCATTGCACTTGCCGACGACAGGGGTCTCAAGATTACTGCGGGGCATGACGATCAGTTCAGACATGCGGCACGGCGCATGCGAGCTCTAGTCCAGAGCGGATTCCTGGGCAGCCGGCCCGTCCACATGGAGAGTTACTATTGTTATGAGATGTCCCGCGAGGGGTACGCGGGCGCGCTTCTTGCCGACAAGCGACATTGGCTCCGCACGCTGCCGGGAAAGCTCTTGCAGAACGTTATCAGCCACGGTATCGCCAGGATTGCGGAATACTTGACGACTGACTCACCGCAGGTTGTGGCTTATGGGTTCGTCAGTCCCATGCTCAAGAGCATGGGTGAACGAGAAATCATCGATGAACTGAGAGTTATCATTTCCGAGGAGGAGCGCACCACGGCCTATTTCACATTTTCGTCGCAGATGCGCCCTTCGCTTCATCAGTTTCGCGTGTATGGCGAGAAAAACGGCCTCATCCTCGATCAGGATCAAGAGACACTGATCAGGCTCCGTGGGACCAAATTGACGAGCTACCTCGATCACTTCATCTCTCCGGTAATTCTTTCACGAGAGTATCTCGGAAACGCGATCACCAACGTAAGGTCCTTTCTGGGCAGGGATTTCCACATGAAGTCCGGCATGAAGTTCCTCATCGAGTCGTTCTATCGTTCGATTCGCGAAGATGCCCCGCTGCCCATTCCTTACCGGGAAATCATCCTGACTGCGCGAATTATGGACGCCATCTTCGCTCAGCTCGATGAGCGACAATCACATCGCCCAGCGCAGCAGGGCACGCACGTGGTTCTGACCAAGTGAGGTACAGCTACCCGGTTCTTCCTCAGATATCTGTATCGCACATCACGACAAAGTAATCGTAGAGGTTGAGAGACTGCCCCCTATCATGGTGTTGGGCAGAATTCATACTGGGTGGTGATTGGCATTGATTACCGTTCGCGGCAAGGACATCAAGGTCGAAGGGCGGTTGATCCGCGTGGCTCGTCCGGACGGGGACAAATACAATTGTCCGGACGATCCGGAGGCCATGCTCAGCGGCCTGCGCAAGTGCGGTACGCGGATCGACCTCTTCACATTCATGCAGAAAGTACCCGAGAGCTCACCGAGATACGGTTACCCGATGGAGTGGGACAACTTGGCCGTCTTGCCGGTTTCTACCTTCGACCACTGGTGGAACCATCAAATCCGTTCCTTCCCTCGCAACCGCGCCAGGCAGGCAGAGAAGAAGGGAGTGGTGCTGCGCGAGGTGCCGTTCGGCGACACCCTTATTAAAGGGATCTGTGGAATTTACAACGAGTGCCCGGTCCGCCAGGGAAAGCGCTTCTCCCATTATGGAATGACCCTCGAGCAGGCGCGTGAATACGCGGGGACGTTTCTCGACCGTAGCATCTACGTGGGAGCATTTGTCGGCGACACCATGATTGGTTTCATCAAGCTGGTCACCGACGAGAGCCGGAATCAGGCATGCCTGGTTCATATCATCTCGATGGTCCAGCATAAGGACAAGGCCCCGGCGAACGCGCTGATTGCGCAGGCCGTCCGCGCTTGTGCCGACCGTAATATTCCTTACCTCGTGTTCGAGCATTTCTCCTATGGCAAAAAGCAGGGGGACAGCTTGAGCCACTTCAAGGAAGTCAACGGGTTCCAGCGCGTTGATCTGCCTCGCTACTACGTTCCTTTGACTCCTCTTGGCCGGGCCGCCTTCCGCCTGGGAATGCATCGCAGGATGATTGATCACATTCCTGAAGTCGTCGCCGCCAAGCTCCGTGATTTGCGGAGAGTGTGGTACGGCCGCAAGTTCCAGACTGTGACGGAGGCCTAAGAGGAAGCTCCATGCCTGGGATCGTCGGTCTTATCACAAAAATGCCGCGCGAGCGCGCCGAGGCGGAACTGTCGCGGATGGTAGCAGCGCTTCGCCACGAGTCTTTCTACGTGACCGGGACGTGGGTGGACGAGTCCTTGGGGGTGTACGTCGGGTGGGTAGCGCGGAAAAATTCTTTTTCCGACGGCATGCCGGTCCGTAACGAAAAAGAGGATGTCGTTCTCGCATTTTCTGGGGAGGAGTTCCCGGAGCCTGAGACCGCCCGCCGCCTCAAAGAAAAGGGACATGTGGTCGATTCGAAAGTAGCGTCCTACCTTGTCCACCTGTATGAGGAGAATTCTTCGTTTCTCTTGAATTTGAACGGCCGGTTTCACGGACTTCTGGCGGATCAGCGTCGGGGAACGGCCATGCTCTTCAACGACCGCTACGGAATGCACCGGCTTTACTACCACGAAGCTAAGGAGGCGTTCTACTTCGCTGCGGAAGCGAAGGCCATCCTCGCCGTGCGTCCGGAACGGCGAAGGGCCAACGCTCAAAGCCTGGGAGAGTTTGTCGCCTGCAGCTGCATTCTGGAGGACCGGACGCTGTTTGAGGGTATCTACGCGCTGCCGGCCGGATCTGCCTGGGAAATTCGCAATGGCTCCATCGAGCGCAAGGGCAGCTACTTCCATCCACGGGAATGGGAGGGGCAAACGCCCCTGGAACCGGAAGCCTACTACCGGGAGCTCCGCGACGTCTTCTCCCAGAATCTCCGGCGCTATTTCAATGGCAAGGAGCAGGTCGGAATTGCCCTCACTGGAGGACTAGACACCCGAATCATAATGGCCTGGCGAAAGCCTTCGCCTAACTCGCTCCCGTGCTACACGTTTGGGGGGACATTCCGAGAGTGCCATGACGTTCGCCTCGCACGGAAAATAGCCAAGGTCTGCGAACAGCCCTACACGGTGATACCGGTTGGCAGCGAATTCCTTTCGCGATTTTCCGACTATGCCGAGCGCAGCATGTACCACGCCGAGGGATGTGTAGATGTGAGCCGTTCTTCCGATCTGTACGTCAGTGAGAGGGCCCGCGAGATCGCGCCAGTCAAAATAGTGGGAACGTACGGCAGTGAGATACTCCGCAGAGCAGTGATGTTCAAGCCGATCGCACCTCTGCCGGGGTTGTTCCATTCTGAATTGAGCAATTCGGTGCACCAGGCGGCGCAGACCTATTCCGGGCTCCGTCGGGAGCACCCCATTACGTTTGCCGCTTTCCGGCAATCCCCTTGGTACCATCACGGAGTTCTCGTCCTGGAGCAGAGTCAGATGTCAGTGCGGTCCCCGTACCTAGACAACGACTTCGTCCGAACTGGATTCCGTGCGCCAAAGTCCGATGGGGTAAGCGACGAGGTCCGCCTGCGCCTGATCAACGACGGCAGCCGATCTCTCGGGCAAATTCCGACCGACCGCGGCGTGGGCGGGTCTACCGGATCTATCGCTTCGGCAGTTTCCCAGTCCCTCCTCGAATTTACCTTCAAGGCGGAATACGCCTACGACTACGGTATGCCCCAGTGGGTGGCCAGGATCGATCATGCCTTGTCGCCGTTCCACCTGGAGCGCCTCTTCCTTGGCAGGCACAAGTTGCTGCATTTTCGGGTTTGGTACCGGGATGCCCTCGCCGCCTACGTTAGACAAATGCTGCTGGACTCGAAGACGCTTTCCCGGCCGTACCTCGAACGGAAAGGGCTCGAGGCCATGGTACACGGCCATCTGAAAGGAGACCGAAATCACACTACGTCAATCCATAAAGTACTGAGTTTGGAACTGCTGCACCGCCTTTTCTTCGACGCGAAATGACTCAGCGCCTTCCGTCAGAGAAGCTTCTGTAGACGCCGATGCCACCAGCCATTGCCACTCTCGTTTTCTTCTTAGGGATCCTAGGGCTTTTTGTGCTCGATCGCGATCCGAAGGCCCGAACTTCCAAGGCCCTTTGGATTCCGGTGATGTGGCTGTTAATCAACGGGTCGCGGCCTGTGGCCCAGTGGCTGCAGATGGGGCCCGCGATGGACTCACCGGAAGCGATCCTTGACGGCAGCCCCCTCGACGCGCTCGTGTTCTCATCCCTCTTGGCGGCCGGCTTGATCGTGCTGGCTGGGAGGGGGCGTCAGGTCGGAGCGCTCCTGCGAGCGAATGGACCGCTGCTGGTATTTTTCCTTTACTGCGCCATCAGCGTCCTCTGGTCCGAGTACCCCTTTGTGGCCTTCAAGCGCTGGACAAAGTCCGTGGGGGACCTGGTAATGGTTTTGATCGTGTTAACCGATCCTGACCGGAACACTGCAATTAAGCGATTGCTGGCGCGGACGGGATTTGTGCTCTTTCCGCTTTCCATTCTGCTAATCAGGTACTACGGCGATTGGGGCCGAGGCTATGACCCGTGGGACGGGACGGTCCGTTACGTCGGCGTGACGACTAACAAGAACGCCCTAGGGATGATCTGTCTTGTCTTCGGACTTGGCGCGCTGTGGCGTTTTGATCAGGTGTACCGCAGCGAAAAGAGTACTCTCAGAACGAAGCATCTGATCACTCAGAGTGTTGTCGTGGCGCTGGTGTTGTGGCTATTGGGGATAGCCAACTCGATGACCTCACTGGCCTGTTTTGCATTGGGGGCCAGCCTGATCGTCGTGACGAGCTATTTCGCGCTGGCTCGACAGCGAGCCGCCCTCCACTTTCTGGTGGTTGCGTTGCTGCTAGTTGCCTGCTCTCCCGTGTTTTTCGAGTTCGGGTCCAGTCTGACGGCGGCGGTGGGAAGGGATCCGACGCTTACCGGTCGGACTGAGATTTGGACGCTAGTCCTTGGCATGGCTGGGAATCCGTTGGTTGGAACTGGCTACGAGAGCTTCTGGCTTGGGCAGCGACTCGAGAACGTATGGAATCTCTACCATTTTCACCTGAATGAATCCCACAACGGTTACATCGAGGTCTATGTGAATCTGGGATGGGTGGGGATAGCCATGCTCGCCGCCATTATAGTGGCCGGTTACAGGGATATTGTCAGCTCGTTCCAGCGGGATCCGGACACGGCTAGACTCAGACTGGCGTATTTCGTGGCAGCGGCGGCATACAGCTTGACGGAGGTAGGGTTCAGGATGATGAGCCCCATCTGGATCTTTTTCCTCTTCGCCGTAACCGGCATTCCAAAAGCTCGTGTTCCGCAAGTCGCAGCAGAATGGCAGGCGGAGTCGTGGCCACTTTGGCCCACGACAGCCGGTCCGGTTCCAGCGAAGGCAAGCGAGCCTGCGCGTTTCTAACTGTGGTTTCAGACGAGAGTTAATGAATGACCTCAAAACGAACCAGTTTCGAAGAGGACACCCCGTCCAGCAGGTGGTTTCCTTCTGGCCAGATTCTCAGTAAGGACACCGACGCTCACGCCGATATAGCGGAGAGGCCACCAGTCAAGATCCAGGTCGGATTGCTGACGGGTGGCTTCGACAGGCACTATGCGTTTGGCATGGCTATGGCGTTGGCCCGGAAAGGTGTGTCCCTGGACGTCATCGGCAGTGATGACATGGACAGCCCTGAAATGCATACGACGCCCAATCTACATTTTCTCAATCTGCAGGGCGACCCACGGCAACGAGTCAATCTGATGAGGAAGGCCTTGCGGATCTTGAGGTTCTATGGCCGGCTGATTGGATATGCCGCAAGCGCCAAGCCAAAAATATTTCACATTCTATGGAACAACAAGATCCAACACTTTGATCGCACACTTCTCATGCTGTACTACAAGATGCTGGGTAAGAAGATCGCTTTTACGGCACACAACGTCAATGCAGGCAAGAGGGATACAAACGACTCGGCGCTGAATCGTTGGTCGTTGAGAGTCCAATATCGGCTCGCGGATCACATTTTCGTTCACACCGAGAGCATGAAAGGCGAGTTGCTGGAGGAGTTTGGCATTCAAAGAGAAGCAGTTACCGTCATTCCTTTTGGCGTGAACAACGCGGTGCCCAACACAGACCTCACTCCGGCGGAAGCCAAGCGGCGCCTGGGAATCGCGCACGGAGAGAAGACCATACTGTTCTTCGGTGCCATCCGTCCCTACAAAGGTCTCGAATACTTGGTGGCCGCATTTCAACGGATCGCGCCCAAGCACGAGAGCTATCGGCTGATCATCGCCGGGGAGCCGAAGAAAGAATCACTGCGCTACCTCCGCGATATTCAGGAGACCGTTGAAAAGGATTCAAGCCGGGAACGAGTCATGCAGAAGATTGGATTTATTCCGGACAATGAGACCGAGTTGTATTTCAAGGCCGCCGACGTTCTAGTGCTGCCGTACACGCTGATCTTTCAGAGTGGTGTGCTCTTCCTGGCATACAGTTTCGGCCTGCCTGTGATTGCGTCCGACGTGGCTTCCTTCCGGGACGACATCATCGAGGGACAGACGGGGTATCTCTGCCGGCCGTGCGACGAGGCGGATTTGGCCAATGCCATCGAAACCTATTTTGAAAGCGACCTATTCAAGACCCTACATCGGCGGAGGCAGGAGATCCAAGATTACGCGAACACGCGCAATTCATGGGAAGTTGTGGGTGAGAGGACCTGCAGCGTGTACGCAGATTTGTTAGGGAGATCAAGCTAGCTGGATGGCAGAGGATACCGCCGCGCTGGTGTTGCCACGGTGTCAGCAGGCTGTCCGGTCAGCGGGGAACATGGAATCCATTACAGGAACGAGGAGGGTAAGCATCATGGCATCTGCTTGTAAGCACCTTGGGGTTCAAGGCCGAAGCACGGATTTGAAGGCCGAGATTTATGAATCCATCGGCCGGTTATCCGGCTGGCTGGAAAAAAATCAGTACCGCGGCTATGACACTTTCGACGGCCTGAACGCTCGGTTTCTGCGCCCACTCACCTTTGAGACCAAGATCCTGCGCATGGTGCTCCAGCAGGGGGTGCGCCGGTTTCCCATAAACATGCGCCCACTGTTGGGAGTTGCCAAAAGCCCTTCTACCAAGGCCATGGGCTTTTTTGCCAAGGGCTTCATACGACTGCACCAAGCCACCGGCGATGCGGCCTGGGCAGACAAAGCAGAGTTTGCGTTGCAGTGGCTGATTGACAACCAATCGAAGGGTTACAGTGGGGCGTGCTGGGGCAATCATTTCGATTACCAATCGCGGAATACATTCGCGCCTAAAGACTTGCCGTCCGTGGTGTGGACCTCACACATTGGCCATGTCTTTCTGGACGCTTACGACCATTTCAGAAAGGATCGCTATCTGCAGGTTGCCGCCAGCTCCTGCGAGTTTATCCTGCGCGATCTGGACACCACCGCCGAAGGAGACGCTATATGCATAAGCTATTTCGCGGGACAGACGCACCAGGTTCACAACGCCAATACCCTCGGCGCCAGCCTGCTGGCCCGCACGTATTCTCACACCCAGAACGAAACCTGCCGCGCCTTGGCACAAAAGGCCATGCAATACACGGCTCAACACCAGAGGCCCGATTCATCCTGGTATTACTGCGAAAAACCCAATACCCGGTGGGTCGATAACTTTCATACGGGATACGTGCTCGACTGTTTCAAGCACTACGCCGAGAGCACGGGCGATTCCCAGTATGACGAGATCATGATGAAAGGGTACGAGCACTGGAAGAAGACGTTTTTCCTCGCGGACGGAACTCCCAAATACTACGATTACAAAACCCTGCCGATTGACATCCAGTGCTGTTCACAGGCGATTGACACGCTCGTTTTCTTCAACAGTCTTGATCCGGACAACCTGCCGTTAGCGCTGAAGGTTGCCCAATGGACCATTGAACACATGCAAGACCGCACGGGTTATTTCTATTATCGCCGGTATTCGCCGCTCTGGTTGGTCAACAAGACTGCCACCCTGCACTGGGGACAGGCGACAATGCTGTCCGCGCTTTCGGGACTTTATAAACTATTGTAGAGCGACGAGTTCCTCGTGAAGAAGAAAGTCCTCATCATCGTAGAGAACCTGCCGGTTCCTTTCGACAGCCGCGTGTGGAAGGAGGCCTGCTCGCTTCACGGAGCGGGGTACAACGTCACGGTACTGTGCCCCAGGGGCAAGGGCTATTCGCGAGGGCATGAAGTTCTCGATGGGATTCACATCTACCGGCACCCGATGCCGAAAGAAGGAAATGGTGCCGCAGGGTACCTGTGGGAGTACGGCTGGGCTCTGTTTTGGGAGTTTCTGTACGCCTGGTGGATCTATCTGCGCCGCGGCTTCCATATTATTCAGGGGTGTAATCCTCCCGACAACATTTTCCTGGTCGCCTTGCCGTTTAAACTGCTGGGAGTCAAGTACATCTTCGATCATCATGATGCGAACCCCGAGCTATACATCTCGAAATATGGCCACAAGGGATTCTTTTACAAGGCCCAGGTTTGGCTTGAGAAGCTAACCTACCGCTTCAGCGACGTTGTGATGTGCACCAACGAAAGTTTTAAGAACCTCGCTGTAAGCAGAGGCCGCCTTGCTCCGGAGGATGTCTTCATTGTCCGCAACGGGCCCGATCTCCAAAACTTCAAAGCCGTCGCGCCGATCTGTGCCCTGAAGTACGGCAAGCCTTACCTCGTCGGCTATGTCGGAACCATGAGTATTCAGGACGGCTTGGATGTCCTCGTGGATGTCGCGCTGCACATTAAGAGCTTGGGACGTCGCGACGTGCATTTCACTTGTATCGGCGGGGGCCCTGGCCTGCCTGGAGTCCGGAAGCTGGCAGAGGATCAAGGGCTCGGGGACATGTTTAACTTCACCGGAAGGCTTCCCGCTGAATTCACGGGGAGCATTCCCGACCCACAATTGTTGGAGATTCTCTCGACCGCGGATGTGTGCGTCAGTCCAGACAAGCCGAACCCGGGGAACAATATCTCCACCATGATCAAGATCATGGAATATATGGCGTTGGGGAAGCCCATCGTTCAGTTCAATTTGAAGGAGGGCAGATTCAGCGCCCAGGAAGCATCTCTGTACAGCGACTCCCACGACCTGGTGACCGACTTCTCCGCCAAACTCCTCTGGTTGCTCGACAATCCCGAGGAAAGAAAACAGATGGGCGAGTTCGGTCGCAGAAGAGTTGAAGAACAGCTGGCATGGAGGTATTCGGTTAAGAATCTGCTCGCAGCCTATCAGAGAGCCGTGAGCAAGGGCGCGCACTGAGCGTTTTGCTTTCGATTCCCTGATCCTTAGACAAGAATTGTTCATCGTTCAGAAAGGGTGGCTACCTTGAGACCTTCGGTATCAATCCTCATCCCTGCGTTCAATGCTCAGGAATGGATTGCTGACTCACTCCGGTCAGCGATTGCACAGGCATGGGATCGTCAGGAAATCATCATCGTTGATGATGGCTCAACCGATGATACGGTGGCGATTGCAAGACAATTTGAGTCGGACTCGGTTCGCGTGGTCACGCAGAAGAATCAGGGAGCTGCTGCGGCTAGAAACAAAGCCTTCTCGCTGAGCCAGGGAGACTACATTCAGTGGCTGGATGCCGATGATCTCTTGGCTCCTCACAAGATTGCCAGGCAGATGGAGGCACTCGCCCAGTGCCCAAGCAAACGAACGCTTCTCTCTTCGGCCTGGGGACGCTTCCTGTTCCGATACCATCGAGCGAACTTTGTGGCTACTGCACTGTGGTGTGATCTGTCCCCCACGGAATGGCTGCTGCGCAAGATGGCGAATAACCTCCACATGCAGACTGCTACGTGGCTCGTCAGCCGGGAGCTGGCCGAAGCTGCCGGTCCGTGGAACACTCAATTGCTGGGAGACGACGATGGCGAGTACTTCTGCCGCGTCCTTCTCGCGAGCGATGGCGTTCGATTCGTGCCGGAAGCCAAGGTGTACTATCGTGCGTCCGGGGCCGGCAGCCTAAGCTACATCGGGCGATCAGAGAGAAAGCGTGAGGCCCAGTTGCGCTCCATGGAGTTGCATATCGGATATCTGCGGTCGTTGGAGGACAGCCCGAGGGTTCGGGCCGCGTGTGTGCAATATCTGCAAAACTGGTTCTTTTTCTTCTATCCGGAGAGTGTCGATATGGTGAAACGCATGGAGCAGATGGCCCGAGACTTGGGAGGCACGCTCACGGCCCCACGCTTGTCCTGGAAGTATTCGTGGATGGAGTCGCTGTTTGGCCGGCGTTTCGCAAAGCGTGCGCAACTGTTTTTCCCAAGAATCCGATGGAGTGTGCAGCGATCTTGGGACAAAGCACTTTTCCGTATCGAGCCCCGAACACTCGCTGGCAATCTGGAAAGCTGAAAGTCGTTTTGGACACCTTGCTGTTGGCTCGTTCCCACAAAGGTAAGGAAACATGCTCGGGAGGATTTTGAGTCGAACATGAGACGCACACAGACATTTCTATTGTTTGTCACGTTGGTCTGCGTTGTAGTGGTTCCGACTTTGGCGCATGGACAACAATGGTCTGGGATCATCGCCCCCAGCCGGGCCGTTGACTGGTCCAACGCCGGGATACCCGGAGGTATTCCCAATCGCACCACGGTTTGCGCCACGCTTAGCCCAGGAGCTACAGCGACACAGATCAATTCGGCTATCGCAGCCTGTCCTCCGAATCAGGTTGTGTCGTTAAGCGCTGGAACGTTCAACATCGGCGGGATTATCTTCGGTGCCGGCAAGTCAAATGTAACTCTCCGTGGTGCTGGGGCAGGCCAGACCAGGATTGTGTTCACTTCAGGGGCTGCGACGGGCTGTCATGGGTTTTGGACCAATGTGTGCATTACTGGCGGCGCGAACCTAAACTACCCCGATCAGCCACAGCATACGGCGACTTGGACAGCTACCAGTTACGCCAAGGGTCAAACTCAGGTCACCCTGAGCAACACTACTGGATTGGCCGTTGGAAACCCATTGATTCTAGACCAGGCAAATGACACGACAGACGATGGTTTCATCTATGTCTGTGAGGTGGGCGGTTCGATTGGCTCGGCTTTAAGGTGTAATGACGACGGAGCAGATGGTGGACCTTCCGGTGGACAGCGCAGCGGACGCGGACAGATACAGATTGTGACCGTTACGGCGATTAACGGCAAGGTAGTCACCTTCAGCCCTGGCTTGTACATGCCAAATTGGAGTGCGGCGAAATCACCTGGAGCGTGGTGGCAAGACCAGCCAGTACGTGGAATTGGTATTGAGAATCTTTCGCTTGACCATTCCGGCTCCAGAGAAAAGTCGGGTACCGTTATTTGGGACTGCACTGGTTGTTGGGTCAAAGGAATCCGTTCGATCAACTCCAATCGAAGTCACGTGTGGGTAGTACAAAGCCCGCACACGGTCGTTCGTGACAGCTACTTCTTTGGGACCAAGAACGCGGTGAGCCAGAGTTACGGCGTCGAGATGTATCCAAGCTCCGATTCGCTGGTTGAGAACAACATCTTCCAGCACATTACCTCGCCGCAGATGATTAATGCGGCCTGCT
>Ga0214473_10000259_pt1 | contig 75223 bp, 69 predicted proteins | sample RVTome_7_FD_203509 | JGI IMG/M metagenome (GOLD analysis project Ga0214473, IMG submission 203509) | Soil microbial communities from uranium-contaminated site in the Upper Colorado River Basin, Wyoming, United States - RVT98D197 | ecosystem: Environmental > Terrestrial > Soil > Contaminated >...
CGTCGTAAAGTGAGGCCGCGTGTCAGCCGACAGCGCCATGAATATAATGTTTTCTTCACAGCTCTGCGCTATCTTTCGGCTGGACGTGATCCCCCGAGAGTAAGCATACAGGATAATCTTTAATAGGATTGCGGGATCGTATGCCGGCGCTCCCATTTCATCGTTTCTATACCGTAAATCAAAGAGGGATAGATCTATTTCGTTATCGATGAGGTAATGAAGACTATACTCAAATGTCCCGGGCAAGATCTGTCGGTCAAAGTGTATCGGTATGAATTTGCCCTGAGAATAATCATGCTCTTTGTATCTCGCCATATCTCTCCTCTTTTTGCTAAGCGGTCTCTTTGAATTCTACGAATGAGGATATGGCGATTTTATCATGCTTTTAAGACTTTTTCTACAGCCTCAACGTTCCCGTTCAGCGGCGCGCTGCTTTAGGCGCGTCCGCTGCAACGGATGGTTGGGCGATGAACCGATCGTGCGCGATCAGTGTTGCTCGATTATGCAAGGGTCATGCTGCAAAACGGCGCACCGCTTCTTCGTTCCAATCCACTCCTGTGCCGATGGCGTCGCCGACAATCGCCATGCCCTTCTCGACCCGTAGCGGCTCCGCGAGGATGGGGTTCCACCAGTCCGCATATTCAAGCCAATGCGCCGTCGGAGTGCAACACAGGAGGCGCGCACTGATCTCTGGCCAAAGGTGGTTCGACACGAGAATACCTTTCGCGTGCGCGAGCGTCACGGCCCTGAGCCAGCCAGTCACTCCGCCAATCTTCATCACGTCGGGCATAACAAAATCAGATGCTTGCGCCTCGATGGCGTGCTGCATGTCCAACGTTCCCCACCAGTTCTCCCCGCACTGGATTGGGGTTCGTGCCTCGCGCGCGACGAGCGCGTGCCCGGCGTAGTCGTGGGCGAGCGTCGGTTCTTCAACCCACGTGAGGCCTTCGTCGTCGAGAACCCGCAGTCGCTCTACGGCCTCTATCGGAGTGAGGCACTGGTTGTAGTCCACCATGATGGCCATGTCGTTACCAGCGGCCTTGCGCATGGCCCGCACAACGGCGACGTCCTCTTGCACATTGGGGTAGCCGATCTTTGCTTTGATGCCCGTGAACCCTTGCGTCGCCCAACGTTCGGCGGCCTTCGCGCAACCTTCCACGCCATCGTACCCGACTGCACCGTAGGGGCGCACGGGCTTCTCCACCCCGCCCAGCAACCGCACCAGCGGCATGCTGTGAACGCGGGCCAGCGCATCCCACAGTGCCATGTCTATCGCAGCGAGCGCGATACCGACAAGGCCTTGCGTTCCAAGCAAGCGGAATCGCTTGGCGAGTCTTTGCTCGATATCGGCAGGAGCCAGCACTTCACCTTTCACCAAGGCCTCAAAATTCTGAATCAACTCAGCAGTCGGCTTGAGCGCCGCGGGCGTGTAGGTGAACACGATGCTGTGCCCGCTGATTCCGGTATCGGTGACAACGTCCGTCAAGACCAGGGGCGACTCGGTAATCACGCCGCTCGCGGTTTTATGGGGTTCCGTCATTGGCACGCGAACCGCACGCACTCTGAAGCCTTGAATCGTCGGCGACGAATCTTTCGGCATATTTTCCTCCTCTGATCAATACGCCCAACGCAGAGCTAAGTGGGAGTGGCCCGCAGTGGCCACGATCCGCTTCAGCGTCTTGATACTCATTAAGGCCTCCCTAAGGATACCGTAAAGCGGTATGATTAACAACACAAATAAATCTAACAAAGGAGGCCCATATGAATTTCTACACCAAGTAACACCAATATTACTGCGGAATCGATCTTCATGCAAAGACCATGTACCTCTGCATCCTCAACCAGCGAGGAGACATCGTCCTTCAACGCAATATCCGAACTCACTCCGAGGTCTTCCTTAAAACCATCGAAAGTTATCGGGAAGACATCGCTGTGGCCGTTGAATGCATGTTCACCTGGTACTGGATCGCTGACCTCTGCTCACAGGAAAACATCCCCTTTGTCCTCGGTCACGCCCTCTACATGAAAGCCATCCATGGCGGAAAGGCAAAGAATGATAAAATCGATGCCCATAAAATAGCCGTATTACTACGAGGAGGGATGATCCCCATGGCCTATGTCTATCCCCAACAGATGCGATCAACCAGGGATCTGCTCCGCCGAAGAATGCATCTGACCCGAAAAAGAGCAGAACTCCTTGCCCATATCCAAAATACCAATTACCAGTACAATCTCCCGGACATAGAAAAGAAAGTCACCTATAAAGCCAACCGAGAAGGGGTGGCCGAACGATTCCCAGATGAAAGTGTAAAAAAAAGCATCGAACTTGACCTGAAACTTCTGGACTATTACGACCAACTCCTTCCACGTCTGGAACACGAAATCTCCTTGATCGCCAAAGCTCATGATGCCGATTCCTACTTCCGTATCCGTTCCATCCCCGGGATCGGAAGAATCCTCGGTCTGGTCATCCTCTACGAAATTCATGATATCCACCGCTTCCCCAGGGTCCAGGATTTCGTCTCCTACTGCCATCTGGTCAAATCAGCCAAAGAGTCCGCAGGGAAACGTCTGGGTACCTCAGGTAAAAAGATCGGTAACGCCCATCTCAAATGGGCCTTCTCTGAAGCAGCCGTCCTCTTCCTCAGAAGAAACCCTGAGGCCAGAAAATACAGAGAGAAATTACAAAAGAAACACGGCAAGGCCAAATCCATGACCATTCTGGCCCATAAGTTGGCCAGGGCTACCTATTACATCCTGAAACGAAAAGAGGTGTTTCATATGAATACATTTTTTGAGAAATAACTCAGAGGACCGGGCGAGCCTGTGCGTCTAACTGGTTCCAAGAGGGTCAAGTCCGATGGATGCCCTGAAACATTACGTATATGGCTTGGACCATCAAAATGGACATCCTGGAATACGGTGCCCGGCGCCACTTGCGTTTGATTAGGACGCCAGGTCTTCTGAAGGATATACAGAAAAGATTGTCATAGAAGGTCTGCCCCTTACCCGATCCTGGAACTAACTGGGAAAGCTCTATGCTTTAACCATACCTTTGAGTAGGACGGCATAAGGGATCAGAATTGTTTCTAGGCTGTAGAGAATAAGACCATCGTGTCTCTCTACTGTCGCCAGAGACATGAAAAGCAAAAAAGCCTCATGTCTTATGGCTATTGAGCCTCGATAAGTGTTTGGTGCAGACTTTTTGTCTGAAACCGCTTGTGGAAACCAAGTCAGAGCTTTTAGACAATCAGAAGGTACAATAAAAAAGGAAATAAGATGTTTCTATTTCCTGTCAGGATCTCTTTTTCTCTTGACAACGGGAGGCATTATAAGTGTTAGGCGTTGCCCTTTTACTCCCATTTCATAAAATCAATAATCAAGTCTGACTGCACCGTCCTCGCCGGCGGGGTAGTGGCCTGATTTCAATCCTTGGGAACGATTCGAGGCCAGCGCATTGGAATCCTAAGCTCTCATTCAAACACCCTGCCCGCCTGATTGAGGAGCGATTGCGGGATCGTCAGGCCGAGGGCTTTGGCGGTCTTCAGGTTGATGACGAGCTCAAATTTCGTTGGCTGCTCCACGGGCAGATCGCCGGGCTTGGCCCCCTTCAGAATTCGGTCTACGTAGGTAGCCGCCCGTCGGGAAAACTCGGGGAGGAAGTGGTCCCCACTATAGGACATGAGGCAGCCTTGTTCGGTTAACCACGAATTATGGGTCATCATCGGCAGCCGGTTCTTGAGCGCCTGTCCGGCGGTCCGTGCGGCTGCGGCGTCCCTGGTCAGAGGCGGCACATCAAACATGAAGACGGCCTGGACGTGCTGCCGCGCCGCCTCGGCAAACGCGCCCGGGAGCTCTTCGGGTCCACGCGCTGCCAGAGAGAACAGTTGTACCTTCAGTGGCTGGGCCGCAGCTCGCACATCCGCCCACTCTCGGTCGCGCACTGGACTACTGACTCCATTCCAAAGCACACCCACATGGGTCAGGTTCGGCACTGCCTCCGCAAGAAGCTGCATGCGTCTCCCGGTGGTGGCCGTGTTAAACGCCGTCAACCCCGTGACATTCCCGCCCGGATGGGCCAGGCTCGCTACCACTCCCAGAGTTACCGGATCACCGCTAACCTGCATCACGATGGGGATTGTCTGAGTTGCCTTTTTCGCACAGAGAGCCGCCATCCCAGTCTCCGTGACGATGATATCCACTTTGAGACGGGCCAGCTCGGCCGCGAGCTCGGGGAGGCGTTCGTTTTTCCCTTCCGTGTATCGGTATTCGATGGCGACGTTCTTTCCGTCAACATAGCCGAGTTCCCTCATCCCTATCAGGAATCCCGTCATTTGTGGGGACTGGGGCCCAGCGGAACCAGAAAACTGCGATAGGTAACCAATCCTGGAGACCTTCCCCGGCCGCTGTGCGTCGGCCACATGAGCGGCAAGAAAAACGAGAAAAGCGAATAACAAAACAGCAATCTTTGTGTTCATGGCTTTTTCCTCCTTTCCAAGAATCCAAAATCACTTGCCACTTTAATCAGCCTAACGAAAAGTTCACCGGGAGCGTAAGCGATCGGGTGGAACGACAGGTTATGCTTCATTTGAATTTTTCTTTTGCATGAATTGGAAGAATGTAGACACCCTGTAATAAGTGGTCAATAACGTCAAAAGCTAATCCAAGTTGTACGTTGTCATGCGGTTTTACTTCATGGGCTGCCTCATTTCCCAACGTCCGTAATTTATGTAGAATACCAGCACCATCTTTTGTCAAGACGCCTTGGGCGACTAATCCATTTATTTTGCAGAATAAATCTGTTCCTACTGCTATTTTATCTTTGCAAACTGTCTCGACAATTGCCCTAATTCCTATTCCAGTTAAAACAGGTTGGTTAGAATTGAGTGACTTTAAAGTTTCGTCGTAGATACGTTTTAAGTTTGGTGGTAAAAGGTTAGCGTCTTCCACTGATACTCGGCCTTCTTCAGGGTTTGGGAAAATATCTTCATATATCGAATATTCCATCTCATCTGGCCCTGCTTGGTAACAGTCTTCAGAGTTTTCGTGTGTTTTCCTAAAAGATACTGTTTCACACCCCTTGCACTGAATTATTTGGTACTCGTTTATCCAATCAAATACTTCGTTACTACCTCGCAAGCAAATGTTCGAAAGAATTATATGCTTCGTTGACCTTTTGCACTCACCGCATGTTACATCAATTTTTTCTGAAACCCTTTTGTCTTTTTCTAATTTTATTTGTTCCATTTGTATTCCTTTGGGCATAACGACAAGGGTGAGACGGCGGGCACTCACCCTAAAATGAGGCAAGACTATTCACGCTCGCCTCTACCCGCTTGTTAAGCCAATAGCTCTTTTGTTCCCTAATCAACAACATAACTCCATTCAATTTTTCGAACTGTGTCTTTTTCAAAGTAGAATCTGACAGAGTCCAGATGGCCATATAAGGCCACATAGCTCCATGAATGGATATCGCTCTGGTCGGGCTTTCCTAAGATGGCTCTTAGGTCCTCCTTGGTTGCTCCGACTCCCAGATCCCACTTTGATTTATATTTCTTGCTCGTAACAACTATGTGATAAACAAAACTTCTGTTGTCCAGTGTCACTTCATAGATTTCAAGGTACAATCCTTCGTAGAACAGTTCGTAGACGGTGTCCATTACTTCTGAATAAATATTCCTGACTCCCTTGGATGTTACCTTCAAAGGTGTGCCTAATTTGCTAATCACGTCGGCCTTCGAGTTTACGATCCTGTCGCCTAAGAATTCAGCTCCGTTATCGATGAATTCGTCTGCCTTCCTTTGAAAAGATTCAGCCTCGTGACCCGACCGGCGAACATTGTGATCACAGCCCGGCAGGAAGAAAAGTAGTAGAGAAAGTACTATTGGAGGCAGAGCAAGTCGAGCAGATTCGATCTTCGGTGTTGTATGCCCTTTATTGCTCATGTTTTCACTCGCTTAACAGATATTAGACAGAAATATTATATTATGATATGATAATTCCGCCTATTATACAATGCTTTATTTTGGACTAACTTGTTAACATTTAAAGGGTTTCTATGGTGAAAATGATGGATATCCCCAATATCAGAGGGGGCGACTCTTTTTGGGAAGCCTACCGGGCGTGCGTGGAGGAAAACAGGGTTCGACCCGATCGTTCCCAATTCTACGTGAATTGGGCAAAAGATTTTGCCAATTTCCTGCCTGAAAAACCTTTCCCGGACCAATGATATGGTAAATTCTCCCCGGACCATCCAGCGTCGATCTTCTTAGCATGGTAGAACACTATCAAAAAGGGATGGAGGCGTCAAGATATTTAAAGGGATGATTTGGGGAACATCTTCAATTTTCAATTTACCCCGTTAGCAATAATGTCCCGCTGGAATTTCTAACGGGGTAAACTAACGAGTCCATAATTGAGTAAACATATTCTTCTGAAAATCTCCCCTAACCCCTCTTTGCCCTCCGGGCCAGAGGCCCTATGGGCCGGAGGGCAAAAGGGAGGTGAGGAGGGATTTTATAAAACAATGTCGTTATTCTTATGTACTGATTAATATAAATTGACCCATCTCTCCCCCACTCCGGTCTCCACTTTAGAAAATGCTTATGAGATTGCAAAAAGGAATGGCTTGAGATATGTCTATATCGGAAATGTACCCGGTCATCTTCGGAATTCGACTTTCTGCCCTTTCTGTGGCCGAAGGATCATCCATCGAACACATTTTGATATCCTCGAGATGAATATTGCCAATGGGAGATGTAGGTTTTGTAACTCTTCAGTGGCAGGCAAATGGGCATAGTATTGAACCGTAGCTTAGAAACCCTAAAAACCATCGACTGATTGGATCAAGGAGAGACCGTATGACATCCGATGAAGCCATTAAAAATCAATCCTCCCATCTCATCCTGGCGAGGACTCACAGGAACCGGATAAGAGATGGTCTTACCGTTATGGTGAGAGGGGAAGGCGTTCGGGTCTTTGATCAGGATGGCAAGTGTTATCTCGACCTTGAAGCAGGGATGACCCGGCCTGTCCATGTGGGTTATGGACGGAAAGAGATTGCACAGGCCGCCTATGACCAACTGGTTAAACTCTGCTACTTTACCCCGATGGAATTTGCAAACGAACCTGCCCTCAAGCTGGCAGAGGTCCTATCTGAAATTGCTCCTGGAAATATCAATCAATTCTTCTTTGTCTCAAGCGGTTCGGAAGCCGTAGAGTCGGCCATTAAATTGGCCAAACATTATCATTATTTCGGGGGAGATAAAAAACGCTACAAAATCATCTCCAGACGGGGAGCCTACCACGGGGTCACAGGAGGAGCATTAAATGTTCTGGGCACTGTGCTGCCCATGCGTCAGATCATGGAGCCTCTTGCGCCGGGAACCGTCTTTGTGGAGTCACCCTACTGTTACCGTTGCCCCCTTCATCTTTCCTATCCCGGTTGCGATCTGGCTTGTGCAAAGGATATTGAGCGGATCATTCAGTTCGAAGACCCAGAGCAAATCTCAGCCTTCATCGGCGAGCCCATCCAGCAGGGATTCGGCGCCTACGCCCCTCCCAAAGAATACTGGAAGATCGTCCGTGAGATCTGTGATCGCTATGGGATCCTCCTCATCATCGATGAGGTCATCTGCGGATTCGGGAGGACGGGCAAGTGGTTTGGGATCGACCATTTCGACATTCAACCCGACATGATCACCATGGCAAAAGGGATCTCGAGCGGATATGTCCCTCTCGGAGGAGTGGGATGCACGGATCGGGTGATGGAGCCCATCGAGATCTTTCACCATCTCCACACCTATTCGAATCATCCGGTTGCCTGCGCGGTTGCGCTCAAGAATCTCGAAATCATGAAGAATGAGAATTTGATCGACCGTTCCCGTGAGTTGGGCGCCTATTTCTTAGAGGGTTTAAAGACTCTTGAATCCCATCGCATTGTGGGAGAAGCCAGAGGAACCGGACTGTGGACAGGCCTCGATTTTACACTCAACAAAGAGAAAAAGACCCCTTTTCCTCCGAATCGGGTCGTCCGATTGACCGATCGGGCCAAAAAGAAAGGGCTGATCATCAAGACCATGGGACAGGCCCTCGAATTTGCCCCGCCCCTCATTATCCAGAAGGAAGAAATTGATGAGGCAATCCGGATATTGGATGAATGTATCACCGAAGAGGAAAAAGAATTTTAATTATTTAGCGGTTTGAAATCTTATTTAGAAAATCCCTCCCCACCTCCCTTTGCCCTCCGGGTCAGAGACCCCTCTCTCCGAGCCAGAGGCTCTTCTGAGCCGGAGGCTGGGTCGGAGACCAAAGGGAGGGGAAGTGTTTCTAATCTGTGCAATCAGTTCCTAATCGGTGTAATCAGAGATTTCTGTTTATTTCAGAAATCTCAATAAATCTCTTGACAGGGCATGGGGGGTTCAGTAATATTCAGGTGGTTTTTATAACACTGTTCTGTATATAGAACTGCCCTTGAGGTCTCTATCCTGTGAGAATCCTTCGTCAGGAGAAAAAGAAAACGACCAAGAAGGAATCCTCTTACAAGCCCATTGTTCCGGCGGTGGAACAGGCCTCCCGAATCCTTCTCTGTTTGAGTAAAAATTCCAATTTCAAGATGGGGCTTACCGAGATATCCAGTGAAGTCGGGATTCATAAAAGCAAAGGCTTCTCCATCCTCAACACCCTTAACCAGTTCGGGTTTGTGGAAAAAGATCTTCAGACCAAAACTTACTCGCTCGGTCCAGGTCTCCTTTCCCTATCGCGGCATGTTCTGGATAACATCCGTTATCCGGAAACGGTCGCTCCCTTTCTCCGGCATCTTGCCCTTGAAACGAATGGAACCGCCATCTTCGGATTGATCAATGGCGAACATATCATCGTTGTCGGCAAGCATGAAGGAAATCAGAATATAGGCTTTACTGTGCGGCTTGGGCACAGGTTTCATATCACTCTGGGCGCACACGGGAAATCCATTTTAGCCTTCATGCCCGAAACCGAAAGGGAAAAAATACTGTCACGAAAGAAGGTCTTCTTCTATTGGGACCCATCCCGCGTGGACAGGGAGCTTCTGAGGGAGGATCTGACGAGATGCAGAGCCCTTGGATATTCGCAAGATATTGGCAACATCACTCCCGGAGTCAATGTGGTCAGCGCTCCTTTGTTCGCAAACCATGAGAAATTGATCGGCTGCCTCATCCTCATCGGAACTTTTCCTGAAAAGAGAATTCAGGAATACGGACCAAAGGTGGCCGATATGGCTTTTCAGATTTCACAAAAACTCGGCGCTGATGTTGAAAACATCTTTCCAAAACAATCGAGAAACGCAGGGAAATAGGAGGGATAATGAACTATTGGAATCCATACCTGGAGACGCTGCCCAGAGAGGCGTATGATCAAATTGAGCTTTCTTACTTCCGGAGGATGTTCTCCTTTGCGAAGGAGCATTCCGCCCTCTATCGTGACAAGCTGAAAGGAATGGAGGGAAAGGAGATTCGATCTCTCGACGACCTCAAGAAGATTCCCCTCACTGAAAAAGAGGAGATGAGGAAATATCAGGAAGTGGAGCCTTTTCCTTACGGAGGGCTTCTCGGAAGCGATATCGAAAAGGTGACCACCTTCAGACAGACCAGCGGCACGACCGGAAAGCCCATTTACGTTCCCGAAACCTATGAGAGCTGGCAATGGAGGATTGAAGCATGGTGCCATATTCTCTATATGGCAGGCTTCAGGCCCCGTCACAGGGTCTTTCTTCCCTTTGGCTACAATGTCTATGTCGCCTTCTGGGAAGCCCATTTTGCCTCTGAAAAAGTGGGCTGTGAACTTGTTCCCGGAGGGGCCCTCGATACGAAGGGAAGGATTCACAAGATTCTTGAGATCCGGGCCAACGGGATGATGAATACGCCGACCTACGGGCTTCATATCGCCGAAGAGGCAAAATCCATGGGCATTGATCCGGCCTCTCTTGGAATCGAAAGGATGCTCTGTGCCGGAGAACCGATGCCATCGGCAACGAGAAAACGATTAGAAGAGCTCTACCAATGTCATGTCTTCGACCACATCGGCGGCACCGAACCCTGCGCCTGGGCCGGTATGTGTGAGGCTAAAGACGGGATGCATATCATCGAGCCTTTCTTTTTGGTCGAAATCCTTGATCGCGAAACACTCAAAAAAGAGGTGGACGAAGGTGAGACTGGAGTTGCAGTGGTCACCCCTCTGGGAAGAAGGTCTTTCCCCCTGATTCGTTTCAATACAAAAGACCTTGTCATTAAAGGGAAGGATTCCTGCTCCTGTGGAAGGACCTCCAGAAAGATCAAAGAGGTGGTGGGAAGAACGGACGATCTCCGTAAGGTTCGGGGAGTGCTCTTCTCTCCAAAGACCGTTGAGGAGGTGCTGAGGAAGGAGTTCCAGGAGGTCGAGGAATTCGAGATCGTTGTGGAGAGAAGAGGCCTGATGGACGTCATCACGCTCAGAGCCGAGCCCAATCCCGGGATCACCGTAAGTTCCATTGAACAGACAAAGGCTCGACTCCGGGAGAGCCTTAAGATCGCGACGAATCTTTCGTTCAATGTCATCATGGAACCTCCGGGTTCTCTACCACGGTATACGCTCAAGGCAAAACGCTTTAAAGATTTAAGAGAAGACATCCCATAAAGAGTAAACACAGGATGTCTGATTACAAAGATTAAAAAGAAGATTACAGTGATTAAAGATGAGGATCTCTTAACAGAAAAAATGATTGGCTGTGCTTAAAAGGTACACAGTGAATTAGGCCCTGGATTTAATGAGGGTAAATACCATAGCTTTGAAGATAGCCAAGGTAGGGCTTTTAATAAACTTTAGGAATCAAAGCTGTCAGATAAGGAGATTAATGGTTTAATCTCTGTAATCTAAAATAATCTTAGTAATCAGGTGTAATCGGTATTTTTTACCTTAGGATTATACCAGGAGGCAAAAATGAATGATCAGATAAGAAATGAGATCGAAAGGATCGAGGAAAGCACTAAAAGGTTACAGGCACTGGCACAGGATAATCCTGCTATCCTAAAAAATGCGGATATCCTTTTGACCTTTGTTTATATTCTTAAATTTATCACCCCTATTCGAGGTAAGGAGGAGAACTGATGGAAGAAGTAAAAAAGATTCGAACGGTTTGCCGTAGCTGTCATGGAGGTTGTGGTATCATCAACCATGTCAAAGACGCAAGGGTGACCCCTGATGTCAATAGCGGACACGAAACTATCATTCACGCTGCAACCCGCCTTATAACTTGCCTTGCATAGAACTGCCGTTCATAGACAGCCGGGGATAGGTACCCAAACCGTGCTTGCCGTCTTTGCCGATTGTAGAATACCTCGATGTATTCCGTGATCTCCCGTACTTCGTGGGGTCAAGTACTTCGTGGGGTCAAGTACTTCGTGGGGTCATTACTTTAATCTCAGATTTTTCAATCTCTTCACCGGCTGCAATCAGGGTTACCTTTTTAGACCTCCGAGCCTCCAATTTCTCTTCTATTGAACCACCCCTTGACATGTTTCTCTTACCTCAATACAGTAACCCTCATGGAGGTTTTGTCACCGAAAGAGTGGTTGGTTCTCGCAGATTTGATTGAAAAGGAAAAAGGAACGATCCTTTTCCTTGGAGCCGCGGACACAGGAAAAACCACCCTTGCCAAATTTTTAATCTTCAACCTTTGTAAGCGTGGATTAAAGGTGGCTCTGGTTGATGCAGATATTGGACAATCCTTCCTGGGCCCACCCACCACGATTGGTTTTGCGGTATTCAAATCGGACCCTAATTGGGAGATCGTCTTGTCGCCGCCGGAAATTTTCTTCGTCGGGGCTACTACCCCTGAAGGATATTTTCCGATCCATTTAAAAGGGACAAAAAGGATGGCGGATAAAGCCCACTCATCCGGAGCAGATGTCATCATTGTTGATACCACTGGGTTCATTTTAGGCGAAGCGGGGAAGGAATTAAAAAGAAGAAAAATCGATCTCCTATCCTCGAAATTTCTCATTGCTTTACAAAAATCAACCGAAATAGAACCCTTATTAGAACTATACAGAGAAAATTCCCTTTATAAAATTCATCGCCTGCCTTTATCCGGTCAGGTCAGAACGAGGTCGATGGAGGAGCGGAGGGACTACAGAATGAATAAGTTTCGAGACTATTTTAAACACGCCGCTATTCGGGAGCTGTCCGTCGAACAACTCCGGATAGAGGGAGAAGTCCTCGACCCAAATGGCGATACCCTTCCTCTGGATTGGGCATTACGGATCAACGGCCTTCTGGTGGGATTGAAGGACAGGAACGATGAGACTCTGGCTCTGGGGTTAATCAGAAATTATCTATTGGAGCAAAAGGTGCTTAGAGTCCTGACCTCTCATCCGAATATCGGGGAGGTTAAAACCATTCAACTCAGCTCCCTTAAAGTGATTTCTATCGATGAAGAGGAACTATTTTGAAAACGGTGCTTTTTATGATAGAGTAATTTCAATCTTTGAGAAGAGAAGCCTATGGCACAAAACGATCTCAATGAGCTCCAGGAAAAGATCCAATTCTACGAAACGATCCTTGATAATATCCATAATGGGGTGATGATCACCGACCCGGATGGGAAAATCATCTTTTTCAGTAAGACCTATGGTAATTTCCTCGGGGTCGTTCCCGAAAGGATGGTGGGAAAACATTGTACCGAGGTGCTGGAAAATACACGGATGCATATTGTCGCAAAAACCGGTATCCCGGAGATCAACCAACCCCACCGGATCAAGGATCAGGATATGGTGGTCCAGCGCATTCCCATTGAGATGAATGGGGAGGTGATTGCCGTATACGGGCAGGTGATGTTTAAAGATGTCCGAGATGTCCATGCCCTGTCGAAAAAGTTAAACGTCCTTGAATCAAAGGTCGAGTTTTATGAAAAAGAACTTGAGAACCTGCGATCGTCAAAATATACCATCAACAATATTGTCGGAAAGAGCGAGCGTATCGCTGAGTTGAAGAAATTGGCCCTGAAGGCGGCTCAGACCAATTCTCCGGTTTTGTTAATCGGCGAAAGTGGCACAGGAAAAGAGCTCTTTGCCCACGCCATTCATCATGCAAGCGATCGAAGGCTTCATCCCTTCATTCGGCTGAACTGCGCGGCCATTCCAAAAGACCTCCTGGAGTCTGAACTCTTCGGCTACGAGCCCGGAGCCTTCACAGGCGCCGGAACCAAGGGGAAACCCGGGAAGTTCGAACTGGCTCACCATGGCACAATCTTTCTTGACGAGATCAGCGATCTTCCTCTGGAGATGCAACCTAAACTCCTCCGTGTCCTGGAGGAGAAGGAGACCGAGCGATTAGGGGGAACACGCATTACAAAAAGCAATTTTCGGCTGATTGCGGCCACCCATGAAAACCTGGAAAAGAGCATAGAACGGGGCAAATTCAGAAAAGACCTCTATTATCGTCTAAATGTCATTCCCATCCATATTCCTCCCCTTCGTGAGCGCAAAGAGGATATTCCGCATATTGCCGGTAACCTCATTGAAATCTTGAACAAGGATCTTGGAACCGGCGTGCCAAAAATATCGCCCGAAGTTTTGACGATCCTTGAAAATTACGATTGGCCCGGAAATATTCGCGAACTTGCCAATATCCTGGAAAGGACGATCTATGCCGCTGAGGGTGATACCATCGAGGTCCACCATCTCCCTTTCTTTCTCCAGAGAATGAAGCAGGGTTCCATTAAGACCCACCCTGCTCATCTTAAAAGGCTCCGTGAAGATATGGAAAAAGAGGCTCTGCTTCACGCCATTCGTATATCAAACAATAATAAGAATAAGGCCGCAAGACTCTTGGGAATTCACAGAACAGCAATCTATAAAAAGATGAAAAAGCTGAATATTTCACAGAACATTTCCTAAAACAGTAGAAATAAATCTACATATAGATTTATTTCTACATATAGCTTAACTCTTTGTAATTTAATTGGATTTTATTCAATTTTACATATCTTGTAGAATTATTTCTACACTTACAAAAAAGGATATCCATCTTGTATTAATTAAAAACTCGTTAAAATACAACTGGTTAACGATTATACGTAAGCAAAGTTTGGCTGGCTCGATTTTTGCTCATATATATTTTACTTCATTAGACCAACCTTATTCAAGATATTCAGGCAGGAGGGGAGATATGGCAAAGTTAATTACCGGAGGTCTGGGTTTCTTAGGTACTTATCTCGCTCATTCTCTCTTGGCAAAAGGCGAAGAGGTTGTGCTTTTTGATGTCATTACACGCTCTCCCCTCATACAAGATATTAAAAATAGAGTGAAGATTGTTCAGGGGGATCTTTCCTCATGGGCAGAAGTCCTGGAGGTAGTTAAACAGAATAAAATAGATGGCATCTACCATACGGGCGCTCTCCTTTCAGCCTCTGCCGAAGAAAAACCCATTACTGCTTACCAGGTCAACGCAGGGGGAACGTTTAATATCCTTGAAGCCGCAAGACTCTTCAATGTGGAACGAGTCATATTTACAAGTACCATTGCGAGCTATGGTCTGGGTCTCCATAGGGTTAATGAAGATACCATCCAAATGCCTATCTCCATGTATGGGGTAACAAAAGTCTTCTCTGAAAGGCTTGGGGAGTACTACCACAGAAAATTTGGAGTCGATTTTCGAGCAGTGAGGCTTCCTTCCATTATTGGACCTGGGAGAGGAGCCGGTGGAGCCTCAGCCTATAGCACCTTGATGATCTCAGAACCGGCTCTAAAAAGATCGTATGCGGTGACGGTCGAGGAAGATGTCATCATGCCGATCCTTTATATCAAGGATTGCGTGGACTGTCTTATTCGTTTATACGAAGCGGACAATGCTAAATTAAAAAGAAGAGTCTACTGCATTGCAGGCTTTTCACCTACTGCAAGAGATATTGTGAACGAGGTGAAAAGGGTGATTCCCAATGCAGACATTGAATTTAAGCCTGATCGTGAATTAACGGAAATTGTCCGGAGCTGGCCGAAATATCTTGATGAATCCAGGGCCGGTGAGGAATGGGGATGGAAAACAAAGTATTTTCTCAAAGAAACAGTAGAGGATTTTATCAAAGAGGTTCAGGCCCATCCTGAGATTTATGGTTAGATTTTGCTTGACAACCTTTCCGATTCATTATATTGAAGCCCATGAAAAAGGAGGTGATAACGAATCAGTAAGTAGAGGGATGGTTGGGGATGATTTGGCGAAAAGATAATTTTAAGAGTCACCATATAACAGCAGGCATAACCATTAAAAAGGGAGGATCATTATGAAATTTAATAATTTTAAGATAACCATCGTAGCTTTTTTTATTTTTCTATTTGGGGTCACAATGATAAATAGCACCCAGGCTGCAGAGCCTTACAATCTGGGAGTAGCCCTGTCGATTACGGGAACAGGGGCTCTCTATTGCAAAGATGGAGTAGACGCCATCAAGCTGGCAGTTGATGAAATTAATAAAAAGGGCGGCTTTCTGGGAAAACACCCCCTCAAGCTATTCATCAGGGACGATCAGACCAAGCCTGATGTAGCGGTTCGTGAAACGAAGGATCTCATCTTGCGAGATAAGGTTAGATGTGTTCTGGGGAGTTATTCAAGCGCATGCGCTGTTGCTATCAAGCCAGTCTGTCAGGAATATAAAGTCCTCCATATCCCCGCAATCAGTAACTCAGAGAACATCACCAAAATCAATTTCAGTCCCTACACCTACCAAGTGGTGCCCAACACTTACATGCAAGCCAAGGCATCGGTTATAGGTGTTGCTGAACTTGCTAAAAAGAAGGGATGGAAGGAATATGTCACCATTGCCTCGGACTATGAGTGGGGTCGGTCCACACAAGGGAACCAAGTCCAGCTTCTGAAACAATTTGCCCCCGGGTTGAAGTTAAAAAAAGAATTCTGGCCGGCGCTTGGAGAAACCCAGTACACCTCCTATATCACGGCTATCATGGCCGAGAAGCCCGATTTTGTCCTTGGCTCTATCGCTGCAAAGGATAACGTCGCCTGGATACAGCAGGCGCAGGGATATGGCTTTTTTGAAAAGGTACCCTATCCCGGATCGTTGATCAGCGTCTCTGAGCTGATCATACAAGCTAAAACCCTTACGCGGGGTTTGGTGGGTCTGTGCCGAGCACCTTTCTTTGCTCATCTGGATGTCCCCATGATGGCAAATTTTGTCAAGAATTTCAAAGCCAAGTACGATCGTTATCCAAGTGATTGGGCCGTAATGGAGTATGATGCAGTCTATGCCCTGAAACAGGGGATCGAGAAAGCGAAAAGCATCGATACTGAAAAAGTGAAGGATGCTATGAAGGGGATGAAGATTGAAACCACCCGCGGCAACCTCTACTTCCGTGAGATTGATAACCAGTTAAGCTGTTCCTCCTATCTCGGCGTAGTAGCAGACGATCCAAAATATCCCTTCCCCATCTATCACGATCTGGTGGAGATCAAGGGGCCTGATTCATGGGCTCCCGAAGCAGAGATTATTGAAGCGAGAAAAGCGGAGAAAAAGTAAACCCCGTTAGAAGGGGTGGGGTTTAAAACCCCGCCCCTTCCGAAAAGCACAAAATTCTGGTTCACTACTCCCCGCTCCAAAAACGGGGGGGTTCCAGCGGGGTAAAAAGAAACGGACATGGACATTACCTTATTGATGTCGCAGTGTATGAGCGGACTGTCCCAGGGCATGATGCTCTTCCTTATTGCCTCGGGACTCTCCCTCATCTTTGGGGTGATGAACATCCTTAATTTTGCCCATGCCTCTTTGTGGCTGGTAGGAGCCTATTTTTGCCACTCTATCTGGTTTCGGATGCAAGATTATGGATTCGCTTTGTGGCTCAGTATCCCCCTGGCTGGTTTGGTGTTAGCGGGCATAGGTTGGTTAATCGAAGTGATTTTAATCCGTCGAGTATACAAAAGGGAACTCCCCGAGCAACTGCTGCTCACCTATGCGATGGTCCTGATTATCGGCGATGTCATCAAAATTTTCTGGGGAGTGGAGGACAGGATCATCGTACGACCTCCGGAGGTGTCAGGACCGGTCTTTTTCTTCGGTATTCCCATTGATTCCTATTTCATCTTCGTCATCCTGGTGGGTGTTGCCGTAGCCATAGGACTGTGGTTGTTTTTGCAAAAGACCAAATATGGTCATATCGTCAGGGCTGCAGTCTTCAGCCGGGAAATGGTCAGCGCCCTTGGGATTCCTATTCCCAGAATCTACACTGGAGTTTTTGTATTGGGAATCTTCATCGCGGGAACCGCCGGGGCTGTGCAGGCCCCGGTAGGTTCGATCACCCTGGGCATGGACATGGCGGTCATTATCCAGGCCTTCTGTGTGGTCGTTATCGGAGGGTTCGGAAGCCTCCTTGGAACGTTGGTTGGATCGATCATCGTTGGTGAGATCTATGCCTTTTCCATCCTCTTTTGGCCCCAGGGGGCTCTGGCCCTGATATTCATTGTAACCGCAATCATTTTGGTTGTCCGCCCCTGGGGTTTGTTCGGAACACCCATGAGGGTATAATTGCTGGAGCAGAAAGATTTCAAGATGAAGAGATATTTGTTCCTGGGTTTAATCTACGCATTAGCCTTGGTTCTTCCCCTATTTATTGGAGAGTTTTGGATTCATGTGGCCGTTGAAATACTTATTTTAGGACTCTTTGCGGTCAGTTTTAATATGATCTTTGGCTATATGGGGCAGCTTAGCTTCGGTCATGCCGCTTATTATGGTGTGGGAGCTTATGTCACTGGCATGCTCATGGTTAAGGCTTCCGTCCCTTTGGCAATCTGTCTCCCCTTATCCATGATAGGGGCAGGGATATGTGCGTTAATCATTGGATACTTTTGTGTCCGCCTCACAGGGATCTACTTCGCCATCCTGACCATGGCTTTTGGTCAATTGATATACTACATCATATTTAAGTGGTATTCCTTTACTAGAGGAGATGATGGTCTTCAGGGAATTATTGCGCCTCCTCTTCTCTTCAGCGTCAATGCTTACTATTATTTCACTCTCTTTATCGCCACAGCAGCTTTAATTGTGATGTGGTATATCAGTGAATCTCCCTTTGGATACACGATGAGGGCTATACGAGATAATGCCGACCGAACCCGTTTTATCGGGATTAACGTCAGAAAATACATGCTCATCAACTTTGTTATCGCGGGTATGTTTGCCGGCCTGGCGGGCGCTTTATGGGGTCCGTTTAACAGGAGTATTGCGCCTGATCTAACCAACTGGCATCATTCGGGTACCCCGGTCTTCATGACCGTCATCGGAGGGCCTTTTGGCTTCTTTGGACCGATGATCGGGTCAGTGATCTATACCTTTCTCATGGCCTTTGTGACCGGGTTTACCGAATACTGGCCTCTGATCATAGGATTGGTCATCATCTTTGTTGTCCTTTTTGTCCCTGGTGGAGTCCTTGGATTCTACGAAAGTAAGATGAAGGTTTTCCGATCCAAGGTCCCAAAATCGGAGGAAACAATCCCGTAAACACAGGGAGTCCTTAGAGATATGGCAGAAGAAGTTATTCTTAAAGTGGAAAAACTGAACAAGGCCTTCGGGGGACTTAAGGCCACCAATAATGTCAGTTACCAAATGAGGACCGGTGAGCTTTCTGCTATTATTGGCCCAAACGGTGCAGGAAAAAGCACCTTCTTCAATCTCCTGACGGGTTATCATCTTCCAGACTCGGGAAACATTTTTTTCAAAGGGGTCAATATTACCCATTGGCCTCCTCATAAGATTACCCGTTTGGGGATAGCACGGGCTTTTCAGGTCAGCAATCTCTATCCGAGGCTCACTACTTACGAGAATGTAAGGCAGGCAATCCTCTCACAACAGAAAAAAACGCTAAATTTATTTACCCCGGCTCATCGGTTAGCCAAAAAAGAAACCCAGGAGCTTCTGGAAATTACAGGACTATCACAGCAGACAAACATGACGGCAGGAAACCTCCCTCAGGGAGATAAAAAGCGTCTGGAACTGGCCATTGCCCTGGGGAACAAACCCGATCTGGTCTTTCTCGATGAGCCAACTGCTGGAATGTCTGGAGAAGAGACTCATGAGACAATGGAACTCGTCAAACGATTGAATGAGGAGATCGGTTTGACCATCCTCTTTACAGAGCATGACATGTCGGTCGTCTTCGGATATGCCCGTCGCCTTACTGTTTTACATCAAGGGACCGTTATCGCTGAGGGAACACCGGAAGAAGTAAGGGCAAATGAAGATGCGCAACGGGTTTATCTCGGGGAGGAGGCATGATACTCGAGGTCAAAGAAATCCATACTTACTATGGAACGAGTCACATCCTTTTTGATGTTTCCCTTTCTGTTGAGCGCGGTAAAATGGTCTGCCTTCTGGGACGAAATGGGGCTGGAAAGACCACGACATTGCGAAGCATTATGGGCCTGACCCCTCCCCAATCAGGAAGTGTCCAGTTTCATGGAGAGGAGATGTTGGGAAAACCTCCTTATTACATTGCTCAAAAGGGAATGGGATATGTACCGGATAATCGATTAATCTTTCCAGATCTCACCGTACGGGAAAATTTAGAAGTGGCCATTAAAAATCCAAAAAACCTTCATGGGGACCCTTGGACCGTCAGTAAAATTTATAACCTTTTCCCACATTTGAGAGAATTGAATAACCATTTGGGAGGACACCTCAGCGGCGGGGAGCAACAGATGCTCACGGTTGGGAGAACCCTCATGGGAAATCCCGATTTACTGCTTCTCGATGAACCGGTTGAAGGACTGGCACCGCTTGTGGTGAAGTTCTTGGGTGAACAAATCCTCAAGTTAAAGGAAATGGGAGAAACCATTCTTTTCTCTGAACAGAACGTGAAGTTTGCTACTATGGTGGCAGAGCAAGCCTACGTAATTGAAAAAGGAAGAATTCGATACCATGGAAGCATCGAGGACCTGAAGAAGAACGAAGAAGTGAGAAAGAAATACCTGATGATATAGATCCCCATCTAACGTATCAACGAGAAACTTTTAATCAAAGTTCAAAATTTATAAACCTGCCTTTTGAACCCTTTGCTATTTTCATTTACATTATATTAATTATTTTCTCGCTGAGATATATACAAAGGAGGTTTGATAATGGGTGAGCGATTAAAGAATAAAGTGGCTATTGTAACCGGAGCCGGATCGGTCGGACCAGGATGGGGCAACGGTAAGGCAACAGCAGTATTATTTGCACGCGAGGGTGCGAAGGTGTTTGCAGGGGATATTAATCATCATGCGGCCATGGAAACAAAATCGATCATCGAACAGGAAGGCGGGAGTTGTACGGTTCAAAAGGTCGATGTTTCAAAATCCGAAGAGGTCAAAACCATGGTCGATCGATGCATCGAAACCTATGGACGCATCGATATTCTCCACAACAACGTTGGTATCGTGGTGGTCGGTGGACCTGTGGAGATAAGCGAAGAGACCTGGGATCGGGTCATGGCAATTAACTTAAAGAGCATGTTTTTAACATGTAAATATGTGTTACCCCATATGGAGAAGCAAGGCGGCGGCGTCATTGTCAACATATCTTCCATTGCCGCCATCCGTTACACCGGGGTTCCCTATGTGACCTATTACACCACCAAAGCAGGTATCCTCGGGCTAACCCAGGGGATTGCACTCCAATATGCAGAAAAAAATATCCGTGCAAATGCTATTCTACCCGGACTGATGAACACTCCGATGATCGTTGAGCCGCTCAAAGGAGTCTATGCCGCGGGAGATGTAGATAAGATGATTGAAATTCGGAATAAGCAATGTCCTACAGGAAAGATGGGAGACGCCTGGGACGTAGCTCATGCCGCCCTATTCCTCGCCTCGGACGAAGCGAAGTACATCACCGGTGCCCAAATCGTTGTGGATGGCGGAATCACATGCAAATTTGTATAATCATCACACCCTAAATAGGGGGTTTCTATGAATGTCGGAACTCTTTTTACCAAGAGCGCTCGAACCTATCCAGAGAGGTTGGCCATCGTCTATGGGGATTATGAATTAACCTATCGACAGGCAAATGAACGGATCAACAAACTGGCCAATGTGTTGTTAGGTTTGGGGATAAAAAAAGGGGAAAATGTGGCCATCCTCTTACACAACTGCCCGGAATTTATTGAAACACTCTTTGCCTGTTTTAAGGCTGGGATAGGAACTGTTCCCATCAACTTTCGCCTTCATCCAAAAGAGTGTAGTTTCATCATCGATAACTCGGAAGCCGTTGCAGTGGTTTTGGGCGATGATTTCAGAGATTCCCTTTATGCCCTCAAGAATGAGATGCCACGGGTGAAGAACTACATCTGCATTACCGACCCCTTGGAAGGAATGCTCCAATACGAGAAATTGCTCGAAGGGCAACCCCCAACGTTTGTCGATGTGGATGTCGAACGGAATGACTTGGCATGGCTTTTTTATACTTCTGGAACAACAGGACAACCAAAGGGTGCAATGCTAACCCATCATAACCTGATGACCATGACGATGAACTTTTTTTCTGATATGACTTCCCTTGGCCCTGATGATGTGATCCTTCACGCCGCACCTTTAAGCCATGGAAGTGGTCTTTATGGAATCCCCAATGTGGCCAAGGGAGCTGCTAATGTTGTTTTACATGTAAAAACCTTCGACCCTAAAACAGTTTTTGAAACCATCCAAAGAAGAAGAGTGACGAATATGTTTGCGGCTCCGGCCATGATCAAACGACTCGTTATTTCCCCTGAGATTGATAAATACGATCTCAGTTCCATAAAATGTATCCACTACGGCGGAGCCCCTATTTATGTTGAAGACCTAAAGGAGGCAGTCAATAAATTTGGACAAGTCTTCGTTCAGCTTTTTGGCCAAGCCGAGTCTCCGATGACTATCTCTTATCTGAGTAAAGAAGAACATCTCTTAGAAGGGACTGAAGAGCAGATGAAGCGTTTAACCTCGGCTGGGATTCCCCGGACGGATGTGGAGGTTAAGGTCTTTGACGAGAATGATAAAGAACTCTCTCCTGGAAAAATGGGGGAGATCGTCGTCCGTGGAGAAGTGGTGATGAAAGGTTATTGGAGAAATCCCCAGGCGACGGCTGATACTTTGCGAGGAGGATGGCTTCATACAGGTGATTTGGGTATCATGGATGAGAGGGGTTATGTCTATATTCTCGATAGAGCCAAAGATATGATCATCAGCGGAGGAGAGAATATTTATTCGAGAGAGATCGAAGATGTGATCCTCCGCCATCCAGCGGTTCATGAAGTGGCAGTCATCGGAGTCCCAGATGAAACCTGGGGAGAGGCAATCAAAGCCATCGTGGCGCTAAAAGAAGGCCAACAAGCTACGAAAGAAGATATTATAAATTTTTGTAAGGAACATCTGGCAAGTTTTAAAAAGCCAAAGTCGGTGGAGTTCATTTACGCAATACCCAAAAATCCTTATGGGAAAGTTCTTAAAAGGGAACTCAGAGAAAAATACTGGGCGGGTGAAGCCAGAAGAGTGCGATAATTTTCAAATCTTGAAAGGATAATCAATGCCGAAAAAGTTCATTGAGATACTGGAGGAAGGATCTGGCCAGATATTTTCCAAGATCACACCCAATGAATTTCGGGAGCATATGAGAGAAAAGGTGAAGAATGCCTGGCGGGACAAGAGGATAGACATCAAAACCGCCATCCAGCAATTTGTTCACGATGGAGATTACCTGACGATGGGAGGGGTCAGCTTCGTCAGGCTTTCCATGGCCGCTGTGCATGAGATGATACGTCAAAAGAAGAGGAATATGAATCTGGCAGCCGGAACCCGGACCTATGATTTCAACCTAATGTTAGATGCGGGGTGTGTCAAAAATATCGACTGTGGCTATATTACGGGAATGGAGATCTTCGGCATCCCCTATGTGACCCGGAAAAATGCCGAGAGAATGATCACCGATGGAGAGATGGGGATTGCTGAGTATGATAATGCCAGCATGGCCTGGCGTCACAAGGCCGCTGCCATGGGCCTCCCCTTTCTCCCGATCCGGAATATGATGGGAGCAGACGGGTTCAAGCACAGTGCGGCCATAAAAATTCGATGCCCCTTCACGGGTGAGGAGTTAGTCCTCGTTCCTGCCATTTATGCGGATGTCTGTATCATCCATGTTCATCGATGCGATATCTATGGGAATGCCCAGATCGAAGGAGCGCTGAACGAAGATCTCGGAAAGTCAAAATCGGCAAAGCGTTTGATCATCACAACAGAAAAGATCATTGATACGGATGAGATCCGATTGGCCCCGGATCGAACCCTGATCCCCTGCTTCTATGTGGATGCGGTTGTGGAGATCCCTTATGGAACCCATCCAACCAACATGCCGGGGATGTATTATGTCGATATCGATCATATGAAAGAGTATGTGGCCGCCGCAAGAGAACGTTCCTCGCTTGAGGAATATTATGACAAATATATCTATGGCGTTAAAGATTTCGAGGAGTATCTTGAGAAGGTCGGTGGAAAGGAAAGGCTCCACTACTTAGAAGATCTCGAGCACCTGAGGGTAAGATAAAAAAGTGCGAGAGGCTTAATATGAGAGAGAAAGATTACAATATCATCGAATTGATGGCCATTGTTGCGGCAAGGGAGATTGAGGATCGGGCAGTCATCTACATCGGCACAGGCATCCCAATGCTGGCCGCCAGTTTAGCCCAACACATGCATGCCCCCAACATCGTCCCCGTTTTTGAGGCAGGAGGGATTGCTCCCCAGATGCCAACCCTACCCACCTCCGTGGGTTGCTCGAGGACCACTTATAGGGCGATTCGAACCTGCGACATGCCGGAGATATTCGAAATGGCTCAGTTGGGCATAGCCCATTATGCATTTTTAGGTGGAGCCCAGGTGGATCAATATGGGAACATCAATTCAACTGTGAAGGGCCGATATGAGGCGCCATCAGTACGATGGCCTGGTAGTGGAGGGGCCAATGCATTCGGATCACTCTGCTGGCGGACCATGATCATCATGAACCATGAAAAGAGGAGGTTCATTGAGAAGGTAGATTTCATTACCACTCCGGGTTATATCGATGGGCCTGGGGCAAGAGAGAAAGCAGGGCTTCCTCCGGGAACCGGACCCTACCGGGTTTTTACCGATAAGGCCTTGCTCGATTTTGAAGAAAGGACAAAGAGGATGAGATTGATCGGACTTCTTCCTGAAGTAACTCTGGACGAGGTCATCCAGAATACTGGATTTGAGCTTTTAATCAAAGAGGATTTAAAACAGCTCCCTCCGCCAACGGATGAGGAATTGAAGGTCCTCCGTGAAAAAGTCGATCCTTTTCGTATCGTTTTAAGCCGGGGGGATAAAGAAGCATAAAACCATCAAGAATTTAGGAGGCATTATTTTATGGCCGAAGGGAAATCCATCCACCAACTGAAAATAGGAGAATCCACCGAACTCTCCAGAACGGTTACAGAAAAGGATGTTGAGGATTTTGCCCGAGTGACGGGGGATACCAATCCGGTCCATACCGACCAAGCCTATGCAGAAAAAACAATATTTAAAGGGAGGATCGCCCATGGGGTCCTCTCTCTCGGAATCTTCTCCACCATCCTGGGGAATATTCTACCTGGACATGGAACGATCTACCTCTCTCAGGAGGTCAAGTTTCTCGCTCCTGTAAGAATCGGAGATACGATTACAGCGAAGGTGGAGGTCCTTGATTTGATTCCTGAAAAAAATCGAGCTAAATTTAGAACGACTTGCGTCAACCAGGAAGGTAAAATGGTAGTCGATGGATACGCCTGGGCAATGCCTCCCAGGAAAGAGTGAAGATCCCTTGTTCCCAGAGGGGGACATTCCGCAGAGGTGGGTAACATTTTATTAGACTCGTATCTTCAAACGTGACAAATAGAGATGAGATGTTCCTACCATAAAGGGTTAAAAAAAAAGAAAGGAGGTCATGATTATGTTAATCAATAAAGGATTAAGAGTTTTAGTGCTCGTTGCCTCTCTGGTCTTTTTCTTCGCTATTCAATCAGGTGCCCAGCAACCCATAAAAATTGGTATTGTTCAGGGTTTTTCAGGCGCCCTGGAGGCTTATGCCAAACAGATGCTGACCGGATTTAAGATGGGCCTGGAATACGGGACCAAAGGAAAGAACGAGGTTATCGGAAGGAAGGTCGAATTGATCGTTGAAGACGACCAGATTAAACCCGATGTCGCTAAACGATTGATTACAAAATTATACGCCGATGACAAGGTCGATCTTGTGGTCGGAACCACGAGCAGTGCTGCCGCATTGGCTATGCTTCCGGTAGCCCAGGAATTCAAAAAGATCTTGCTGGTGGAACCCGCAGTGGCCGATTCGATAACGGGCAGTGCATGGAACCGCTACATCTTCAGAACAGGGAGGAATTCCGGCCAGGATGCCATCTCCAATGCAATGGCCGTTGCAAAGCCGGGTGTCTCCCTCGCCGGGATTGCCCAGGATTATGCCTTTGGAAGGGATGGCCTTGCCGCTTACAAAGCGGCAGCCGAAAAATTAGGAGCCAAGATGGTTCACGAAGAGTATGCGCCGATGGCACAAACCGATCACACCTCTTCGGTCCAGAGGATTATCGATGCCATGAAAGATAAGCCCGGTGAAAAATATGTTTTCGTCGTCTGGGCGGGGAAACACTCTCCCATTGAGCAAATGGCCACCATGAAGGTAGAAAAGTATGGAATTAAGATCACCACCGGTGGAAACATCCTACCTTTTTTAAAGGCCACCCTTCCCTTGTTGAAAGCCTTTGAAAGCTTGAAGGGAATGATGGGGGGCGCTTACTACTATTATGAGCTTCCGAATAACCCCATCAATGATTGGCTGGTCAAAGAGCACACGGCCCGCCTCAAGGAACCCCCTGATTTCTTTACCTGTGGTGGATTCGCCTCAGCCATGGCTATAGTGACAGCCCTGGAAAGGGCAAAAACGACCGATACGGAGAAATTGATTTCAACCATGGAGAGAATGGAGTTCATGACTCCAAAAGGCAGGATGCTTTTCCGGAAAGAGGACCATCAGGCCTTGCAGTCCATGTTTGTCTTCAAGTTAGAGGCGAAACCCGATAAGGAATGGGCAGTACCTGTCCTGGTCAGGGAGGTCTCTCCGGAAGAAGGAGCGCCTCCGATTCTGTTGAAAAAATAATTTGATGGAAAATCGAGCCTATTGCCCTCCCCCTGCGACGGGGAGGGCGTGGGTTGGGGTGACCTTAGAGGCCCCCCACCTCAATCCTCCCCCGCAAGGAGGGAGGAGACCTTTAGATGTTAATTGGGAAAAATGACTCAAAACCCCATCATCGAAACAAAAGACCTCACCATCCGATTCGGCGGTCATGTGGCTGTGGATCATGTCAGCCTTCAAATCTTTCCTCACACCTTTAAATCTATTATAGGACCCAACGGGGCCGGCAAAACGACTTTCTTCAACATGATTTCGGGCCAATACCGTCCAACCGAGGGAAAAGTTTTTTTCAAAGGCCAGGACATCACTCCCCTTTCTCCGGACATCCGGACCAAACTCGGCATCGGGAGATCCTTCCAGCTTACAAACGTCTTTCCAACTCTTACCGTTTTGGAAAATGTCCGGCTCGCTGTTCAATCCCAGAAGAGTATCGGGTTTAATTTCTGGAAAGATTATCTTCATTTTTCTGATTTTGAGGACCGTGCCTATTTGCTTTTGGAAATAGTCCTATTGAATACAAAATGGAATGTACTTGCAAGCAGCCTGACTCACGGAGAACAGCGAAAGCTGGAAATTGCCATATTGCTTGCCTTAGAGCCGGAGGTTCTTCTTCTGGACGAACCCACGGCGGGCATGCCTCTTGAAGAAGTCCCTTCTATCATTGAGCTCCTGCAAGAAATTAAAAAGAAGAGAGATAAAACCATTCTCTTGGTGGAACATAAAATGGATGTCCTGATGGCCCTTTCGGACTCCATCGCTGTCCTTCACGAGGGAAGACTGATCGCTGACGATACACCTGAAGCCGTCAGCAAAAACCAGGAAGTCCAGGGGGCCTATTTCGGTGGAGGACGATCACGTGGCTGAACCCATCCTGAAGATTGAAGGGATTCATGCTTTCATCGGCAAGCATCATATCCTACAAGGAATCTCTTTTGAGGTCTACCCGGGTCAGGTAACGGTTCTCCTCGGAAGAAATGGGGCTGGGAAGACAACCACTCTGCGGGCGGTCATGGGGTTGATCCCTCCGTCTCAGGGATCGATCTTATTTCAGAACCGGGCCATACAGAACTTGAAATCTTTCGAGATCGCCCGACTGGGTATCGGGTTCGTCCCGGAGGATCGTGGCCTTTTCAATCTTCTGACCGTTGAAGAAAATTTCAGGGTGGCTATTCTTGAGGAAGACGAAGGTACTCAGAGGCGGCTGGAAACGATATTAGAGATTTTCCCAGACTTAAAAAAATTCTGGAAATCAAAGGCAGGCATCCTCAGTGGAGGACAAAAACAGATGCTTGCTATTGCACGGCCTCTCGTCAATCGGAATGAGCTTCTGCTGATTGATGAACCCTCCAAAGGGCTGGCCCCCATCATCATCGAACATCTCATTGAGGCAATCCAAAAACTGAAGGAACATACGATGATCATCCTGGTGGAGCAAAACTTTTACATGGCAAGCCAGCTCGGAACCGATTTTTACCTTTTTGACGATGGAAGAACCGTCCACCACGGTCAAATGGACGAGTTGATTCAAGACGAAGTAATAAAGAAAAAATACTTGGGGATATCAAATACCCATTAGGAGGAAAGACAGCGTGACCCCTTCCTTGAAACGATGGCTTCCAACTTGTATTGGCGTGGCTGTCTTTCTATTACCCATCTTACTGATCAGCCCTAAAACCTACGTCACCCTCACCATTTCTGGTTTGGCAATGGGAATGCTCCTCTTTCTTGTCTCTTCTGGGTTTTCACTGATCTTTGGTTTTCTGAGTGTCCTCAATTTAGCTCATGGAGCCCTCTTTGCCTGGGGGGCTTATATTGGGTTCACGGCATTCAACTGGATCAACAAATGGACAGGGTGGGGGGTATCGGACTCCTTCGTTCTCAATATCGCCATCTTCCTCCTTGCCCTGATAGCGGCCGCCTTTTTTGTGGCCCTTTTGGGGATTATCACCGAAAGGATTGTCATCCGCCCTGTCTATGGAAGTCATCTGTTTCAAATCTTTATCACGGTGGGAGCCATGATTGTGCTGGAAGAGATGATACGGGTCGTATGGGGTCCGGACGATGAAGTTATGCCCGTCCCCCTGAACTTTATCGGCTCGCTGGATCTCTTTGATGTTGTGGTAGCGAAGTATCCCCTGATTGCCATCGCCTTAGGACTGATCATCTATATCGTCATTTATCTCATCTTGAAAAAAACCAAACTGGGAATGATTGTACGGGCGGGTGTTGAAAATCCGGAAATGGTTCAGGTGATGGGGCACAATATCTATCGCTATTTTACAGGGGTCTTTGCAGTCGGGTCTGCCCTGGCTGCCATTGGCGGGGGGATGTGGGCCACTTTCGTCAAATCGATCAATCCCGGAATGGGCGGGGAAGTGATCGTTTTTGCCCTGATTGTAGCGATCATCGGCGGCCTTGGCAGTATGACGGGCTCCGTCGTTGGAGCCCTCATGGTGGGGCTTTCCTATAATTATGTGGCTTACCTGATTCCAAAAGCGGCCTTGGGAATCACTATGATTCTTCTCGTGGTGATCCTCCTCATCCGCCCCACAGGCCTCTTTCCAGAAGGAACCTAACGTGATGACAGAGGGTTTAAATCCGGTCCAACAATTCCGTCTCAAAGAAAGGGAGGGACGCTTCAAGACCCCATTTTTCTTCCTGGGAATCCTTCTCTTGGCCTTTTTCATAGCCACGCCTTTTCTTTTCCGTTCTTTCGAAATAACCGATGTGGTCTTAAAGATCATCATCTTCGCAGCCCTGGTGGCCAGTTACGACATCATCCTCGGATATACGGGGATCGTTTCATTGGGCCATGTCCTCTATTTTGGAATCGGCTGTTACTTCGTGGGCATTTTCATGGCCAAACTGGGATGGGTTTCCTATGGCCATTTGGCGTTGGCGTTTTTCATCGCTGTGATGATTTCAGGAATCCTTTCCGTACTGATCGGTTTCTTCTCCCTCCGGATACGCGCCATCTTTTTTGCTATGATCACCCTGGCTTTTATGGAATTCGCTTTTATCCTCGCAAGCCAGCTCCGGTTCATTACGGGAGGAGATGATGGAATTAGTTTTAAGCTTCCCGGGATACTCTCCCTTGATTACAGTCTGGGCCGATTTCTGGGAATAGATTTTACGGGGAGGATGATCGGTTATTATCTCATCCTTCTGATTTGCTTGATTCTCTTCTTATTGATGCTTCGGTTTGTCAACTCGCCACTGGGCCGTGTACTCCAGTCCATCCGGGACAATGAGCAACGGTCCATTGCAATCGGTTACAAGACTTACATCTACCAGGTTATTGCTTCTACCTTCGCAAGCTGCGTGGCGGCGATCACAGGAGGGTGTTTCGCAATCTGGGTACGCTATGTCAGCCCCGACTCGAGCCTGAGCGTTCCGATTATGCTCGATGTCCTCCTGATGGTCATTGTCGGAGGGATGGGAACGCTCTATGGCGGAATCTTCGGTGCTTCCTTCTTAATGGTCACCCGTGCCTTTCTCCCCAAAATCCAGGGGCTGGTCGCCTCCCTTCTTCCCGGATTTCCCTTTGCCATAAGACTTTCCGAACGATGGCTCCTTTATTTTGGACTCCTCTTCATTCTGATCGTCTACTTCTTCCCTAAGGGAATCGTTGGGACCGCCCAAGATATCTTTTCGAGAAGGAGAAACAGCCCGCATTGATGGGAGGAAAATGATCATGCCCGGACCGGCGATGATAAAAGCGAAAGGGGATGGAATTCAAATCCAAATGGCGGTGTGGGATGGAAAAGGAATACCCATTCTCTGTATCCACGGGTTGACGGCGAACAGCCGATTCTGGGATTGCCTGGCGGCTGCGCTTACCCCGCAGCATAAGGTGATTGCGATGGACATTCGGGGGAGAGGACTCTCGGAGAAGCCATCCACAGGATATTCAATCGAGCGCCACTGCAAAGATATCTTAGCTCTGATGGACGATCAGGGTTTACAACGGCCAGTGCTCATGGGCCATTCCTTGGGTGCATTCATATCCCTTGTTTTCGCAACTAAACATCCTCAAAAGGTAAGCCGTCTGATTTTGGTCGATGGCGGAGGAAAACTCTCCGAAACCCAAATGGACAGGGTCTTCACAGGGATTAAGCCCTCTCTGGATCGCCTGGGACAGGTCTTCCCCACTTTCGATGCCTATATTTCGCAAATGAAGCAGGCCCCGTTTTTACAACCCTGGAACTCTTATATGGAGACTTATTTTCGATACGAAGTTGAAGAAGTGGAGGGAGGTGTCCGTTCCCGTGTCCATCCCAAACATATTGAGGAAGAGACAAACAACCTGCGAAAAGAAGATTCGACCCAATTTTACTCCAAGGTGACCTGTCCCACCCTGATTCTTCGTGCGACGAAAGGAATGTTAGCGGAAGATGACCTCGTATTGCCCGAGGATGTGGCGAATCGAATGGTCAAAGAGATACCCCATGCCGCATTAGTGGAGCTGGAGGGTGTCAACCATTACACGATCCTATTTCAACCCAATGAAACACGTGATCGAGCCATTCTTCAATTCCTTAAGGCTTAAACAAAGAAATCCATTTTTAGTTCTATCACAGGAAGGTTTTGCTAAATTGTCTTTCTGAGCCCGTTGAAAGGTCTATCCCTCTTTCTATTTCTTGTCTCTTATTTCAATCGTTACCTCTTGCCCAAAGGCTTCGCTCAAAGCCCTCTCCAGGTTCTCAAAGTCTTCCATTTTCTCAAGCTCGATGACCAGTTCCCGATCGTCCAACACCTTCAACTTTCCAAACCGATTGACGACCTCAATGGCTTTGGAAGGATCAACCGTCACCCATCCCTTCATCCGTTGGACAAGTTCCTCCCCATTGAAGGCCCTCTCGATATGAAGATCCACTCGCCTCTGCTTTGCCTCCCAGCCAATGAGAGCAGGTTGAACAAGCATCGGGGTGACCGGGTCATGCATGGCCGCACATCGAAACCAGAGTTTTGCCCGGATCATATGTTATCATCTCCTCTAATGTCTTAGAATGACGCGACAGTGTTGCGTTGAGCCTTCAGCTATTCATCTGTTTTTTATTCCGCATTCCGAAATCCGAAATCCGCATTTGCGGTGGGCCAACTTTTTTATGGATGCCCCCCTTTTTTGTGGAAATGGCACGTGTTGTTCCTATTTTCGCTTCTTACGAGGGACCGTGTACTCAACCTGAGGTTCCCGAACCTCTATTTGATCCGCAGAAATACGAACCACTTTCCCATTGCGCCAGATGGCAATCGGAACTCCATTGCGGCGATGCTCAGCGATCGCTTCGGCCACAGCCTTCCGAAGTGCTTCTTCAGCTCGGTATGCAAGCAGAGGAGGCGATTTTTTCACCTCTTTCATTGGTCTTCGGTTTTTGTTCTTCAAATAATCCCCTTATTCAATGACCTGTCTTCCTTTAAACTTTCAGCTTTAAGCTGACTCCGAAACCCGCATTCCGAATTCCGCAATTCGCATTCGAATACGCCAACTTTTTATGGATGACACCATCCTCTCCAGAGGTAAGGTTTCTTAAATAATTAAACTACGTCCCCGCCTATGTCCTTATTTGCAGATTTGGCACTACAACTGCCAGCTTCATTCTTCATGCATTCACCCATTCTTGCGAAAGCACCTCCGCTTGCTCTAGGACAGTCTGCGTTGCTTTTTCCTGTTTGTCGGGTGGGTATCCGTACTTCCTCAAGATTCGTTTCACAATTACGCGGAGCTGAGCGCGCACATTTTCTCGCATGGTCCAATCAATCGTCACATTCTTCCGCACCATTGCAACCAGCTCCCGTGCAATAGTACGAAGGATGTTGTCCCCCAGCACTTTCACCGCACTGTCATTTGTCTCCAGTGCATCATAGAAGGCAAGCTCCTCCTCGGACAAATTTAGTGCTTCGCTCCGTGTGTCCGCCTGCCGCATCTCTTTTGCAAGTGCAATTAATTCCTCTATCACCTGTGTGGCTTCAATCGCCCGGTTTTGGTAACGCCGTATCGCCTGCTCAAGCATCTCGGCGAATGATCGCGCCTGAACTACATTCTTACGCCCGCGAGACCGGATTTCTCCGGAAAGGAGCTTTCTGAGGAGCTCAACGGCAAGGTTTCGCTGGGGCATTGAGCGGACCTCAGCAAGGAACTCATCCGAGAGAATCGAAATGTCAGGTCTTTTGAGACCTGCAGCCGAGAAGATGTCCACAACCCCTTCAGGAGCGACAGCCCGGGATACGATCTGCCGGATCGCGTGATCGAGCTCCTCCTCAGGCCTCATTTCACTTGGCGCGCGTTTTGACAGGACGGCACGAACGGCCTGAAAGAAGCCGACATCGTTGCGGATATGTAGAGCCTCTTCATGTGGAACTGCTAAGGCGAACGCCTGGGATAATTCCTGCACCGCTCGCAGGAAGCGTTCCTTCCCCTCTACCTGCGCCAGGATGTGCTCTTGAGCCGGTGGAAGGACTGACACGCGTTCCTCCGGAGATCCAGAGACCCACTTGGACCAGTCGAAGCCATGGAACAGATCGCAACAGATTTCATACTTCTCAAGCATGAGTGCAACCGCCTCTTCCTGGTCGATTGCAGTCTTCCCGGTTCCTCCGCTCTCGGTGTAAGTGGCGAGAGCCTGTTTGAGTTCGTGTGCCAACCCGAGATAGTCCACGACAAGCCCGCCAGGCTTATCGTGGAACACACGATTGACACGGGCAATTGCCTGCATCAGGCCATGCCCGCGCATTGGTTTGTCGACATACATTGTGTGCAGTGACGGGGCGTCAAAGCCCGTAAGCCACATGTCGCGCACCATCACCATCTTAAGCGGGTCTTTCGAATCACGAAACCGGTTGGCTAGCCTCATCGCGTGCTCTTGGGTAATGAAGTTGAAAGTATTGTCTTCCATGACAAACCCATTCAGGTGCTGTCCGCTGATAATTGGAACGCCCTCAGGGACGAACGTTTCGACCTTGATGGACGACCCGAACGGGCCCATTGCAACGCGTTCCGCCACTTCTTCTATTCTCTTGACAGCCCATCCTGCTGGTATCTCGCCTATTTCTGAATCCTCGAAGCTGTCGGGAAAGAGGTCCCACAGTTCGGCGGGGAGGCCGGGTGTGCTTTCGCCTTTTTTCCAGCGGCCATCCATTTTGGCGCGGACGGGGTCGAAGCCTACAAACCACGACTTGAAGATTGCCTGTGCGATAGCCTCCAGCGTCTCGTTCATCTGCCGATTCAGATCGATCCTGTCGTCCAGCGTGCCGAGGATGTGGCCGATAGCGCGCTGCTCATCGAGAGGCGGAACTTTGACTTCCAGGTGATAGAATGAATCTCTGTTGGTGGATGGGATCGCTGAACCGGTATCCATGCTGTTAATGTCATGAGTCAGCAGCTCGTAGTAGGCCCATCGAATGTCAAAGTTTACTTGGGGCTCAAGGTAGAAAGCCGTGTCGATTATGTAGCACGGATGTGGCGAATAATGGACGCCGCGATACGCTCCCTTTCGTCCGACGATCACGGTCGCGTGGTTACACAGCGGTTCGCCATGCCAACCTATTGGCCCGTTGGTCCCGTATACCCGGTAACTTCCGCGGGCATTCCCGTACCCACGTAGGCCTCTGCCGTACTCGAGGGCGGCGAGATCACCCCAGTGTAGGTCACGCCACTCACCTGCCATATCTTAACTCCTTCGGCTTTGTTTGGATTGCACTTTGCATCTCGTCCGTTCTGCCATGGTCACCTATTGCCGACCTCTTTTACCTTTTCCTCGAGGAAACGCTGGATTTGTTCTTTCTTGGGGAGTTCGAGTTGGTATTTGGAGACGAACAGTTTGTTGTCCATCCCTGCAAGGGCGTACTCAACAAGGACATGGTCTTTCTGGGTGCAGAGCAGAAGCCCAACGGGCGGGTTATCGCCATCGCTCATCATGTTTTTGCGGTACCACGTCACGTAAGTGTTAAGCTGGCCGAGGTATTCATGTTTGAATTCATCCACCTTTAATTCAACTAAAACATGACACTTAATAACCCGATGGTAGAAAACCAAATCGACAAAGCCATGAGTTTTACCGATGAGAATACGCTTCTGTCGGGCTTCGAAACAGAATCCATGGCCCAGCTCCAGGAGAAAGTCTTGAATTTTATCGAGTAGAGCATCTTCGAGATCGGATTCACCCATAACTTCCTTTGATCTGAGCCCCAAAAATTCGAAAATATACGGATCTCGGATCATAATCCTTGGCTCGGACCTTTCCGCGGTGGATTTGATTAATTCAGCGAGCTTCTTCTTGTTGTGCGAAAGGCCAGACCGTTCGTAATAAAGAGTGGCGATTTGTCTTTTGAGCTCCCGCACCGACCAGTTGCCCCGGATGCATTCAATTTCGTAGAAGGTGCGTTTGAGGGGATCATCAAGATCAACAATAAGTTCGATGTGACTGTAAGAAAGACGTTGGAGAATGGTCTTCGGCGGAATCTCCAATTGTGGGGACACTGTCCCCATTTTTTGAAGGCTCACAGTTTCAATGGGTAACTGTTTCTTCAATTGTGCGGACAGTGTCCCCACAATCCCCGGATACAGCCTATAAAGGCGCATGTAACGATAAAGCTGGCGGCGATTGCAGTTACTGATGTTCAATCGCAAAAGGCGTTTTGCCAGTTCGCTCAAAAGTTTGTCACCATATGTGGCACGATCGGCTCCCCGCAATTCATATTCGGCGATATAGTAACCGATCATCCAGTTACGAAGCGTCAGGCTGATGTTAACCGCTTTTCCGGCTTGAGCCGCAAGATGTTCGTGCACCTGCCGAATTGCGGCAACCAATTGGCTGAAATTGAGGGCTTTGTTTTTACCTTCCATATCCCAGTTCTTTCAGGTTTGCCCAAATCGCCTGATCAAGTCTGGCTGCTTGTTCGCTTTGTTCCTTAAGTATGTCAGTGAGCCGTCGCATCTTCTTCTCGAATGGCTCGCCGTCGTCCTCCCGTACCTCCGCGCCCACATAACGCCCGGGCGTGAGCACGTGAGCGTGCTTACGGATCTCATCGAGCATGGCGCTCTTGCAAAAACCCGGGATGTCTTCGTATTCACCCGCGTCCTTCTCCCCGCGCCAGGCGTGGTAGGTCTTAGCGATACGGGCGATCTCCTCGGGAGTGAATTCGAGGTGTGTGCGATCGACCATCACACCAAGCTTGCGGGCGTCAACAAAGAGTACCTGGCCGCGACGGTCTCGGAAGCGGGTGTTTTTCTTGTCTCGCCCCACGAACCAGAGACAAGCAGGGATTTGTGTCGAGTAGAAAAGCTGACCAGGCAGCGCCACCATGCAGTCCACGAGATCAGCCTCAATGATACCCTTGCGGATCTCACCCTCGCCCGATTGGTTGGAGGACATAGAGCCGTTGGCGAGCACGAAGCCCACCAAATCCGTAGGCGCAAGGTGGTAGATCATGTGTTGAACCCAGGCAAAGTTAGCGTTGCCTGCTGGTGGCACACCGTACTTCCAGCGTTTGTCCTCACGAAACCGATCGCCGCCCCAGTCGCTGACGTTGAAAGGCGGATTGGCGAGGATATAATCGGCCTTGAGGTCTGGAAAGCGGTCGTTGTGGAAAGTGTCACCGTGGGCAATCTGGCCGTCGATGCCGCGGATGGCGAGGTTCATCTTTGCCAACCGCCAGGTGGTGTAATTAGACTCTTGGCCGTAGATGCTGATGTTCCCGATCCGGCCGCCGTGGGCCGCGATAAACTCCTCCGACTGGACAAACATGCCCGAGGAGCCGCAACATGGGTCGTATACACGTCCTTTGTAAGGCTCAATCATCTCGACGAGCAGGCGGACAACGCAGCGCGGCGTATAGAACTCGCCACCTTTTTTACCCTCAGCGCTTGCGAACTGGGCAAGAAAATATTCGTAAACACGACCGAGTACGTCTTTGGCGCGGGCCTCACGGTCTCCTACACGGATATTTGTGATGAGGTCGATGATCTGGCCCAGGCGCTGTTTATCGAGCGCAGGCCGCGCATAATCCTTGGGCAGCACACCCTTTAACGACGGATTGTCTCGTTCAATGCCTGTCATGGCGTCGTCAACGAGTTGACCGATGGTAGATTGTTTGGCCTGAGCCTTGAGGTGGGGCCAGCGAGCTTCGGGTGGCACCCAGAAGATGTTGACAGCCCTATACTCGTCCGGGTCCTCGGGGTCTGCGCCCTGGCTACGTTCGGCCTCGAGCTTCGTGTGCTGCTCCTCAAAAGCGTCGGAAATGTACTTGAGGAAAATTAGACCGAGCACGACGTGTTTATACTCGGCCGCGTCCATACTGCCGCGGAGAGCATCGGCCATCTGCCAGAGCTGGGCTTCGTAGCCCACGTTAGCGCCGTTATCTTTCGTGCCCATTTTTTGAATCTTTCTTGTTTTTGCCACGCTTCACCTCTGCGAAACAAAATCCTTTGTTTTCTTCAAGAGATTCAATCGATCAATATTAATCTTGACCGTTACTTCTCATCCTCACCTTTCAACTGTTCCGGGGTGCGTTCCTGTAACCACAGCTTGCAGACATTCTTCCAACCTATCCTGCGCCACTTCTTAAATACCGCCTTCAACTCGTTCAAGTCCTTCGCTTCCAGAAGATCTTTCTGGGCGGCTTTTAAATCTTCAAGAGATGCAATTGCTGGCATGGTTTACTCCTTTCGGTTCTTTTTGGAAACAAAAAACCCATTCCTTATAAGAATAGGCCTTCATGTGGTGTTAATTTCTTTATAAACACATTCCTTCATCCCCTCACCTCTGCCTACGCCTACCTGACCGCAGTCAGGGCAGGCAGTCTTATCCTCTCTCCTGCCTACCGCAGGCAGGCACAAGAGGAGAGGAGGAGAATTCAAGTTTGTCCTAAGCTACCAAAAATACAGAAATAAATCAAATTTAATTTGGTCTTTTGTTCTGTTTTTACCCCGTTAGAAAGCCCAAGCATTTATGCCGGGAATGCTATAAAGAGGAGGCATCAGCTCCTTATTGAAGCAGGGGTCAAAGCCCTCTCCTTTCTAACGGGGTTTACTCTCTTTTTCTGGCCTTTTTCTGGCCTTGACACATCAAACATGGATACGTTATTTTTGAGCCGTTCGTTTGAAAAGCCAAAATTATGAAAGGAATTTATTATGGATTTGCTTAAAGTAATTAAGGAGAGAAAAAGCATCAGGGCTTTTACTCCCGACCCGATACCAAAGGAAACTATCGAAGAAATATTAAAATTGGCGATTCTTGCCCCTTCTGCCATCAACCTTCAACCCTGGGATTTGATCGTGGTGACAGGAGAAGAGAGGGAGAGATTAAGCCGGAGACTCATCAAGGCATATAAAGAAAAAAAGATTTCCTGTGGGCCCGGAAATGTCAAACCCCTTCCCAAAACATTTGCCAAGCGGGGGGCTAAGACTCTCGAATTGATGACCCCATTTTTCGAAGAGATGGGAGTTGATCCGAATCAATTCATCAATGAAGGGAGTTGTAATTTTTACGGAGCTCCCGCAGCCATCTTTATCTGTCTCGACGATTCCTTCCCAAAAGCCCGATTGGTTGATATTGGCTTGGCTCTGGGATACCTCATTCTGACAGCTCATGAATATGGATTGGGAACTTGCCCCATCGGTTTGATCACAGCCTATGAAGACGAGATCAAAGAACTGCTCAATATCCCGGAGAATAAAATTGTAGTGATCGGCATTGCCTTAGGCTACCCCGATCTAAAAAATCCAATTAATCGTTTCAAATCTCCAAGGGAGGATATTGGAAATTTCATCCGATGGATCGAATGAAAAACATTCATCCATCAAGTCCAATACCTCTAAATGCCTGAATTGTGAACTACCACTAAAAATGCGATCACATTTTTAGGCGTAAAATTCTTATGATTGCCACCCCAAAGAAAGCAACCACTGTCATTCTTCTTCGGGAATGTGACCCTGAGGGTTTTGAGGTCTTTCTGCTCAAGCGCCACGAAAAGAGCAGCTTCATGGGGGGGAATTTTGTCTATCCCGGAGGAAGGGTGGATCGGGAAGACGGATCTTTGGAATTATGCTCCTATTCCAGAGGGATCACATTTGAAGATGCCCACCTAATTTTTGGAAGGACACTCTCACCGGAGGAGAGTTTTGCCCACTGGATTGCGGGAATTCGGGAGCTTTTTGAGGAAGCAGGCATTCTTTTCGCCTATGACCATAAAGGGAATCCTTTCGAATATAAAAATGAGGATGATAGACGACGATTTATTGATTATCGGGATCAATTACAGAAGGGGAAAATGGCCATCTGCCAGATCGCAAAGGAGTCAAACATTCTCCTCGCTCTGGATCAACTCTACTATTATGCCCACTGGATCACACCGGAAGCTCGATCTGAACGATTCGATACCCGATTCTTTTTGGCTCGACATCCTGAAGGACAAGAGGCAAGTTATGATCAAAAAGAGACAATCGAAGGAATCTGGTTACCTCCACAGAGAGCTCTTGAAGAGAATTTAAATAGGAAAATAGCCTTAAGCCCCCCTACCCTGAAAACATTGGAAGACCTCTCACGGTTCAAAACGATTGAGGATATCTTCACATCTTTAAAAAAGGATGAGATCCGCCCTATTCTTCCAATACTTACAAAAATATCCGGCGAACCCACCATCCTCTTTCCATGGGATCAGGAATATGAAGTTTTCGAGAGAGGCGATGTCCCTACATCAATAAATCACGGAAGGCCTTCACGACCAACTGATCATACGACTCGTCTCATCTTAAGAGAAGGCATCTGGTATCCCTACTGCCGTACCGAGTAGCCCTAAAGCCTTTCGTCTCTCGTCCCTCGTCCTTCTTCTTTTTCTGTCCCCCCATCTCCCCATCGCCCCATCTCCCTATCAATTTTTTCCTTCCTTCTGTCCCTCGACATCTCCCAGGTGAGGCACTGGTTTCTGAATTTGCAGTAGAGTTTTGGATCAATGCATTCACAGCAATGATCGATGTTAAGACATTCACAGCACTCCTCACAGAACCCGGTCTCATATTTCTGACAGGTTGCAATGGCCTCCCGGTCCGGATGATTTTGGCACTTCATCTTTTCTCCTTTAGATCAATCATACCTGATTAAACCCAAGCAGTCAAAAATGATATATCTATTTCCTATTTCTTCTATATTGACCTAAGCTCCCCATTTTGGTATAAAAAAACCAGATAAAATGAGTCTGAAAAGCCATCTTTTTGAAATATTCGCCTTCTTCCTTACGGCAATTTCCGCCTTTTATTTCGATTGGCAGGCGAACGAACTCTGCTGGGGATTGTGGGTATCGAGTCTCCTCACCGGATGGGTGGTGATCCTATCATCCGTTCTCCGAACACTCCTCCACCTGGCAGGGATACCCATGCTCCGCGAGGAAGATCTGGATGAAAAGGGAGACCCCCTCTCTGCTTTCTTTCGTGCAAAAACATTTAGCAACAAACTTAAGGATGCAAAAAATCCTTTGGCCTCCCTGCCTTCGATTTTAATAGTTATTGGAAGCATCGGAATCGGAGTATTTACCTGGTTTCACTTCACCTTTTTCCATACCGTACACGCCATGCTGATGTCCTTTTTTCTGCAGATGGAACCACTGAGCCTTTTCGGCCCCAATGGTTTTATCAATGCGGACAAAGGAGTGATATTGGCCTATCTGATAGAACATTATTGGCCGATGATCTTGGGAACATTTATGGTAAGGCGGGGGATCATCTTAAGTGGAAATCCTGGTGTTAATTTAAAAGCAATCTACGGAGGAGTAATGAGGATCCACTTTTTCATCCTCCTCAGTGCATTCCTATTCTTCTTGATCTATTTTGGAATCGAATTTTATCAGCGTTTCCTTCTGCTCATTCTTCTTTTTCTGTTCTTCTTCCCTATCGGGATTTTTCGCCGCCAACCCGCCTCCTCTTCAATCGCTTCGAAACAGGACGAGGTCTAAGCAGAACATAAGTCGCTCCTGCCCCGCCATCGCAAAGCCTTGCACTCGTATAGGCAACAACCCATTTCCTCCAGGGACCACGGGTCAGCCATTCCTCGACCTTCCTCTTTAATACTGGTTCGGCAGGCGAGGAAAGACCGCGGCCATGGGTCACTAAAACTCCTGTCTTTCCATGGATCGCAACCCATTTCATAAACTGATCAAATACCTCTTTGGCTTCCTCTACGATGAGCCCATGGAGATCGAGATGAGCCTGAATCGAAAAGTCCCCCCGGTGAAGCCGTCTTGCAATCTCAGAATGGACATGGTATCCGGTGCCTTCGATATACTCAGGGGTATCAGCCACATTGAAGCCTGTTCCGTGATGGACAAGGGCCTCAAGTCTTTTCAAAGTCTCGATATCGTCTTTCTCCTTGAAACTTTCTGCCATCTCAACCTTAGATATATTTTCAACACGCTTCTCCCCCGAAATGGGCATCACGCCATCCATCGCCTTCTTGAATAACTCCTCCTCCGGTTCAGGATTCAGTTGTGCTTTGGGCGGCTCCGGAGTTGAAGGACAATAATCTGGGAGAGTCCTTGTATCGAGCACAACTTTTAATTCTCCGAAGGATTTGAATGTAAATAAAGACTTTTTATACTTCAACATTCCTCCTTGGCCTTAATTAAATTAAACCAGGTTCTTATCATTTATTCAAGAACGCCGTTACAAATCTACATTGGGGGCCTATAGATTATTAAAATTATTTTAAAATATTTGGAACTTTTCCTCCTTTCTTTTGTCAATTTATGTAAAACAACAGAAGGAGGAAAAAGAAATGCACTCAGTCATTAAACTTCTAACTTTGCTCATTTTAACCATCTCGACATTCACCGCCGCTGGAGTTTATGGACAACCTGCCGTAAATACTGAGAAAACACTCTCCCCCTACTTCTTTGTGAAGAGCGATGACCCCAGTGTGGACCAATTGCCTCTCAAATCGACATCAGTTGATGCAAAAGTCGTCGGCGTGATCGCCGATGTCATTGTAGCTCAGGTCTACAAGAATGAAGGGAAGAAACTTTTGGAAGCCATTTATATCTTTCCGGCATCCACGCGGGCCGCTGTCTATGGAATGAAGATGACCATCGGAAAGCGTACCATCATCGCCAAGATTCAGGAACGGGGTGAGGCGAGGCGTCAGTATGAAGAAGCAAAGCAACAGGGAAAGAGCGCCTCCTTATTAGAACAACAGCGACCAAATGTATTCCAGATGAATGTGGCCAACATCTTACCGGGAGATGTGATCCAGGTGGAGTTAAAATATACTGAATTATTGGTTCCAATTAATGGCACCTACGAATTTGTGTATCCCACTGTTGTCGGCCCCCGATACTCCAACCAGCCTTCTGAAACAGCCCTTCCCTCAGAGAAGTGGGTCGAAAATCCATACTTCCGTCAGGGGGAATCTCCAACCTATACCTTCGATATTGCAGTAAACCTTGCCACTGGCCTTCCGATTCAAAATGCTGTCTGCTTCTCCCACAAAGTCGATATCCAATATGATGGACCCTCTCGTGCCACTGTTAAACTTGACCCTTCGGGTAAAAGTGGTGGAAATCGGGATTTTATTCTGAAATACCAGCTTGCCGGTGGCAAAATCCAGTCCGGATTACTCCTATTCGAAGGAGAGAAGGAAAATTTCTTTCTGGTTATGTTCCAACCTCCTAAAAGGGTCAGCCTCAGCCTGATTCCACCCAGGGAGTATATATTTATCGTTGATGTCTCCGGTTCCATGTATGGTTTCCCTTTGGATATATCCAAAAAGCTTCTCCGGGACCTGATTGGAAACCTTAGGCCCACTGATAAGTTCAATGTCCTTTTATTTGCTGGTGGTTCTTCTCTCATGTCAGAACAATCCTTGCCAGCTACTCCTGAGAATATTAGTCAAGCCATTAACCTCATTGATAAACAAAGAGGAGGCGGCGGGACAGAACTCCTTCCGGCGCTCAAACGGTCTTTATCCCTGCCCAGACCCGAAGGATTCTCTCGCTCTGTTGTGATTGCCACAGACGGTTATGTGACTGTCGAAGAGGAAGTTTTCGATCTGATTCGCAAAAATCTTGGAGACGCCAATATGTTTACATTCGGAATCGGCTCAAGCGTGAATCGTCATCTCCTCGAAGGAATGGCCAGAGTTGGAATGGGTGAGCCCTTTGTCATCTCCAAACCCGAAGAGACTCGTGAAAAAGCAGAACAATTCAGGAAGATGATCGAATCACCTGTTTTAACAAAGGTCAAGGTGGACTTTGGAAGGTTTGGGGTCTATGATGTTGAACCCTTAAGCATCCCCGATGTGTTTGCTGAAAGACCTGTCATCGTCTTTGGAAAATGGCGAGGTAAACCAATTGGTGAAATTACCTTAAGTGGAATAACCAGCAATGGTCCCTATACGAATAAGATTGATATTCAAAAAGAAAAACCTCTTAAATCAAACTCAGCTCTTCAATACCTCTGGGCCCGTCACCGGATCACTCTTCTTGCAGATTACAATATTCTGCGTAATGATCCGGATCGAGTTAAAGAAGTGACCAGACTGGGCATCGATTATAACCTTTTGACTGCCTACACCTCTTTTGTGGCAATTGATACGGAAGTCCGTTTGGTTGATGGGCAGGCTGTAACAGTCAAACAACCTCTTCCTCTTCCCGAAGGAGTCTCAGATTATGCTGTGGGCAGGGGTACAGGGATGTTGGGTCACAAATTAGCTGCTCCCTATGCTGCCAGAGCTTTCGAAGTGGACGCTAAGAGTCAGATTGGAAAAGATGAAGAGGCCAAATCAAGGCTTGTACGTTTGTCCGTCGAATTAGGAGACATCTCGACAAGTAAGGGCCTATCTAAGGATGATATCCAGAAGGTAGTCAAACAACGACTTTCCTCTATTGAGCTCTGCTACCAAAAATACCTGGAGAAAAAACCGAATATCCAAGGTGGAATTACCTTGCAACTGGCTATTGATTCGAGTGGCCGAGTGACAAAGGTGAGCTTGGTCTCAAGTAAACTCAATGATAAGAATCTTGAACAATGCATCATCCAGAAGATCAAAGAGCTGAACTTCCCTGTCCCTGTGGAAAAGGATCGAGTCATTGCTACCGTTTCATTCAAGCTTAAATGGTCCTGAATCAGCTTGAGCGGTTTAGCCGTTTTATGTCAGGCCAACAAGCCCGACAGATCCAATATGCGCTTTGACCATGCACTTGACTGTTCAGCAACTCTATTGCGTTGCACAGGGTCAGCCCAAATGCTTGCCCATCGGCGTTGCCAACACGCTAATTGAATTTGCAACTCGACCAATTCGGCGGCCGTATCAATTTCTGCTTCTGCCGCGGTCCACTCGATAAAATACTTGCTTTCATCCAGTATGCTTTCAACGACCTCATGATTTGCGTCCTGGCTGGCAAATGACTTTATTCGACTCAAGTTTGCCGCCAGTCCACCTAAACGAACAGGGAGGTCATCATGCAAATAGCGTTCACGGATAGCGGTCCAGTCTCTCATAAACCACCTAATAATTGATGAGTGATTTCAGCTACACGTTGTCGAATCACCGGATCAAGAATTTCAACTGAGGGGTTATTCTGACGCGGGCGAATGTTGATGAGCGATTCGAAGATAACTTGTTGTGAAGATGGACTCCAGTCTGCACCCCAAACATCTTCTTGTTGGCTACCATCTTCCAATAAAACCGATTAACAATCAGCATGCAATACACCGCCGCCAGCCAGAATGCCACGCCGGATATCGACCGCTAGTTTGATATATGTACCAAGTGTCCGAATCATCTCATCCATCTGTTCTTTAGTAGCCCGGGAGCGTATAATATAAATCACGAAATACCTCAGTGTCTATAATGTGAAATTGGATCAGAATAATTAAATAATTATCTTCCCTTCAGGATCGGGGTTACGATTCTGAAATATAGGTTGGAAATATAGGTTGTAATATATACCTTTCTTTAACTTTTTGGAAGTAAAAAGTTTAGAAAAAAGTTATGATCACACCCAAAAGAGGGCCTGCACTCCGATCACTTCATCGTATGTTTCGCAGGAAAGTCCCCCCTATTCTCCCTTACATCCAGCTCTCCCAAGCGCTCATTGACTTCGATCGATTTTGGGCATAGAATGAAACCACTTTTTTAGCGGAAGGAGATAAGATGGACATCATAAAAATCATGCCTTGCCTTGATATGAAAGAAGGCCGGGTGGTCAAGGGGATTAATTTTATAAACTTAAAAGATGCCGGCGATCCGGTCGAAAATGCCGCTTTTTATGAAAAAGAAGGGGCTGATGAGTTGGCCATGCTCGATATCGCCGCTACAGTAGAAAACCGAAAGACCAGGCTCGAATGGATTAAAAACGTTTCATCCGTGATTCACATTCCTTTAACCGTGGGCGGTGGCATCTCCACTCTCGAAGACATTGAACTGGTTTTAAAGGCGGGCGCTGACAAGTTTTCTATGAACAGCGCTGCCGTGAGGAATCCGGAACTGGTGAGACAGGCCTCAAAGAGGTTCGGAAAAGAGAAGGTCACCGTGGCAATCGATGCGAGGAGAAACAAAGCCCAGCCATCCGGTTTTGAGCTGGTGGTATCGGGTGGGACAAAACCCGTAGGCCAGGACGCCATCGTCTGGGCAAAGCAGTGTCAGGAATTGGGTGCAGGGGTGATTCTTCCAACGAGTATGGATGGAGATGGTACCCAGGCAGGCTATGATCTGGAATTTACAAAGGCCATTTCAGATGCAGTGGACTTGCCGGTGGTCGCCTCAGGGGGAGCTGGGAAGCTTGAGCATTTTTATGAAGCAGTTGTGAAAGGCGGAGCTCAAATTTTACTGGCCGCTTCTGTCTTTCACTATCGAATCTTTAAGATAAAGGAAGTAAAGGGATATCTAAAAGAAAAAGGGGTCAGAGTCAATTTGTAATAAAATGCGTCGTGGCTTTGCTGGGAGTATTTTAATCAAGCGGCTTCAAATATTCCATTAGAGGATATTCCATCATCTTTTCCAGTTTAATCTGTCGTTCAACCTCCTGGTGCCCCGAGCGGGAAATACGGACCTGGTATTGGCCAAGGTCAAGTTTAAGAATGATGGGAGTTGTCCCTTTTAAATCACCATTGATATATACTTGTGCTCCGGAAGGAGTGGTGCCAACTTTCAGGAATGCGAATTTTTGTGCTGGCTTTAATGGCACATTGGCTAGCGACGGCTCATTCGATCCTGGTGTGAGATCCTTCGGCGTGCTCAGCGGTTTTCCTGGTTCAGAGGATGGCTGAACCTTACGCTCATCTCTGGGTTTTCGCTGATCCGCCATTTTTGGCTGTTTCACATTTGCACGTTCAGGAATGACGGGAGTTGAAGAACTGGTATTTTTCTTTTTAACGTCCTCAGGAGGAATGGCTTCCACTTTTGCGACACCGGGCTTTTCAGCCGTTACGGAGGATGAGGTTGTGTCCTGTCTGTCATGAGGAGCCTTCAAATCTTTGTCTTCCGGCTCTGTTCGTTGGGATTTGTTTGAAAGTGAGGAATCAATATTTTTCTCTTTAGAGGATACTGAGTCCTTTCCAGTTGGAATGATACCTAATTTCTCTTTATGTCTGGAAGAGAAGTAGAAGCCCCCACCGATTAGCGCTGTTACAACTAAGACGACACTAAAAGATATGGCATAATCAAATTTATGCTTGTGCTTATGAACAGGTGATCTTTCAATCGTATCCTGCACCTTTTCGTTGAGGCATTCTCTCAACGCTTCTGCAAGGTTATTCCCCGTTTGAAAGCGTTTTCCGGGCTCTTTCTCCAGAGCCTTTATGATAACCCCGGAAAACCTTTTGGAAATAAAAGGGTTCACTGCAAGCGGCTCTTTTGGAGCGGTCTTGAGAATCTCATTAAAGACAAGCAAAAATCCTTTGTTGCGGTCCCCAAAAGGCCTCTGTCCAGTGCTTAATTCATAGAGGATAATACCAAGCGAAAAAATATCGGAGCGACCATCAACGGTTTGACCTGAAACCTGTTCCGGAGACATGTACGCGGGCGTTCCAATGATTTCGCCAGCCTGTGTTTGCACCGTACTGGATGGGTCTTCAATATGAGCGATGCCGAAATCGGTGATCTTGATTTTGCCATCCTTCTGAACAATGATGTTGCTCGGTTTAATGTCTCGATGGATGACTCCCCGTTGATGGGCAAAATCGAGAGTTTCGGCCAGTTGAATGCCAATCGAAATAATATCTCCTGCCTCAAGTTGTTTCCCTTGGCTGAACTCCGCCAGCGATACCCCTTCGATAAATTCCATGGCAATGTAGACGGTTCCCTCCTCCTCGCCGATATCATAGACTGTAACAATATGAGGATGAGTAAGACGGCCAATGGCCTTGGCCTCTTTGAGAAACCTCCTGACAATTTCATCGGAGGCCATCCGGTCCTGACGGAGAACCTTCAAGGCAACAAGACGGTCGATCCGTGGGTCGAGGGCCTGATAGACGACCCCCATTGAACCCCGTCCGACTTCTCTAACGATCTGGTATCTGCCGTAATTCACTCAAACGCCATCCCTTTGAAAAAAGACGCTCAATTCCCACACTGACTGAACTTAAATTCGACACGCCGATCGATTTCATCGGTAACATCATCTCTTCCAGTCCCAACGATATTGTCGTGAAAACCACGTCCGATTGCCTCAGTTCGTTTCATGATCTCCAGCGTAAAAGAACTCATCTGTTTCTGTATGCTCTGAGCTCTCTGGAAGGACAACATATCGTTATAAACCTCTGCGCCGGTCCTACTGCTATGGCCAATGATCTTCAAACGACATGACGACTTGGATGCCACTAAATTTGCGATCTGTCTCATGTAGATCGTATAGAGCCCGGCCTTGCTCACGATAGGGATCGTAGCATTCGGATCAAAGGTGATCTTGCTGGAAATTCCATTGGTCTCAGCAATACTGACTCGCAGGAGTCTGCCATAGGCGCGTTCCGCTTCTTCAAGACGGCCTTGTCTCACCAAGTTGGTGAAGAGTCCGTTCAAGACCTCCAGCTGCGGTTCGTTCGTGCTTCCTGCGGCCTTATTATAATAATTGAGGGATTCGGCATACTCCTTCTGTTCATAGAGCATGTCACCTTTTACCCGCATCGACTTTACAGGAAGCTTATCGGTATATCCCTTGTTGACGGTTTCGTTCGGTTTCTTCTTAACAGAATCAACATGCTGTTCATAGTTCTGCCCTTTCAAAAATGCCGGGCTGTCTTTATAAATATCCATCGGTGTCGTATCAAAGTTTCTGATATAAACAGACGCTGAGGCATGCACGACTCCAGAGGATTTTTCGAACACTGCCGAATAGACCTTATACTTTTGGTCGCGGCCTTTATTCCTCTCTTCAAGGGTAACCATGCCAGTCAGGATATACTCCGAAACCTCCAGGTTTTCCGGAACCATCTCGCCAGAAATTGTAAACCGCCTGGCAATCTCAATGGAGACAATCGCATTAATCCGTGAGTTTACCTTGACTGGATATCCCGACTCAGTATCGATGAAAGGATCGATGACAATCTTTTTCAGTTGTCTCTGTTTCGTCAGAGGATTAATAACAACCTTGTTGAACTGGCTGCCCAATCCGGACCGCTCAAGCTGTTCGGCCACATTGGCAGCTAAAGCCTTCATCCCGGGTTCAAACTCCATGGTCACAGTGGGGACAGGTCTGGTGTGAGCGCAGGATGTCAAAAAGGCTATTGCAAAAAGCCAAAGAAAGATCCTTCCTCTACAATAAGGCAATTTCATAACTCAAACCTCCTATAACATGGTAATTAACGAACGGAAGCTTACTAATAAGTTGAGGCGACCCCTGTCACAGTAAACAGTCTATCAGGGGGAAAAAGGAACCCTTTATTCCCTGTGCGACGCACCCTATCACAAATCGTCGGTTTGAAATAAGTGCGTTCTACGCAAAGCGAGACCGTCATCGAACCGTTGCGCCAGGTTGTCCGTATAGAGTTTCTTAATGTGGGGAAATCCGGGTAGCGGCACATTTATTTATATCGTAAGACTGGTTCAGCATCACCCCGACTCCCACATCAAGGCCTCAAACCAGCCCCTGGAATGAACTGATAAAAATGATAAGAGATCACTTTGGCTTGATTGGAATATATGAAAAAAAAGGTTTTATGTCAAGAAAAATTCAATCACAAGATATCGCAGTTCTTTCCTAATATGCTCGAAGGCCAGCAAGGCAAAAAAAGGAGATAATCCTTTCCTCTGAAAACTCTGATAACAATCCGCCAAAGCCGGGAAAGTAGGAAAAGAATCAAAGAGGGATTAACACATGGAGTGGAAGAGCTGTCGGAAGTAAAGTATGAATAATGTCGAAGTAGTCATCATCATAGATAATGAACTGGTCTTTTACCTCTCCATGGAAATCTGTGCCGGCAGAGGTGTAAGTACAGCAAAACTAAAGACAACGAAAAAACATCGACTTTATTAATATCCAAGGGCACACCCGTCTTTTCGCCGATCAGAGGCTCCCAATAGCACATTTTGCTCACGGTCTAAGTAGATTGCCTGTCCTCCTCCCACCTGATTTACTGGTGAAAACTCCCTGATGATATGGTGGCCCTTCCTGGAGAGAACAGTGGCTGTTTCTTCAGAGATCCCGTCTTCTATATATACATCCATACCCCTCAGGTGCCTTACCCTGGGTGTATCCATGGATTCCTGTAAATTCATTCCAAAATCGATCAGGTTGACTAAAAATTGGACATGGCCCTGCGGCTGCATATCCCCGCCCATCACCCCGAAGCTCATTAAAAACTCTCCATCCTTGAAGACCATCCCCGGGATGATGGTATGCATGGGTCGTTTGTGGGGTTCGATCCTGTTGTGGTGTTCCGGGTTTAGAGAAAATGATTTGCCCCGGTTTTGCAAAACAATCCCCGTTCCATCCACGACGACGCCCGATCCAAAGGCCATAAACAGGCTGCTGATAAATGAAACGGCATTCCTGTCTTTATCCACTGCTGTTACATAAACGGTTTCAGAACCACTATTCTGGAAAGTAAAAGAGGAAGGAGGAACGGCGATTTCCCGGCTGATCTTATCCCTGAGCTTTCTTGCATAGTCCTTGGATAAAAGACGATCCATGGGGATCTTTTCAAATTCAGGGTCTGTTATGAATCTGTCCCTGTCTTCGAAAGCCGCCTTCTTGGCTTCGATCAGAAGGTGAAGGTAGTCCGGGCTATTGGGTGATAAGGTTTTTATATCATATCCCTCAAGAATATTGAGCATTTCAAGGGCGGTCAACCCTTGGCCGTTTGGAGGGAGTTCATAGAGGGTGTAACCTCGATAGTTGGTTGAAATGGGCTCCACCCATGTTGTGGAGTGGTCCTTGAAATCCTGATGAGCGAAGAGTCCTCCGTTTTCCTTTGAAGCATCGATGATCGCATTGCAAATGTCCCCTTCATAAAAGGTCCTGATCCCATCATGTGCAATTTTTCGATAGGTCTTTGCCAGATCTTTGTTAATGAATACCTGGCCGGTCCGGGGAGTCTTACCGTTTATCAGGTAAGTCCTGGATGAACTTTCGGAAGAACGAAGAAGCCCTTCCGCCTCTTTCCATTCTCCGGCAATGACCTCAGTGACAGGAAATCCGTTTTCACCATAATCAATGGCATCCCCGAAGACATCGGAAGGTTTCATGGTTCCGTAGCGTTCCAGGGCCTGATTCCACCCATGGAGCGCTCCTGGGACGGTGACCGCTAAAATGCCTCTCTCGGGAATTTCATTCAGTCCCCGGTTCTTAAATTCTGCCAGTGTCGCCAGATAAGGTGCTCGACCGCTGCCGTTTATCCCAATTAATCGTTTCTTTTTTGCCAGATAGATCAACGCAAAGGCGTCACCGCCCAATCCCACATTATAGGGTTCCACCACGCTCAGCGTGCTGACCATGGCCACGGCCGCATCGATCGCATTTCCGCCCTTTGATAGAATTTTATAACCGGTCAGGGTGGCCAGAGGTTGACTGGCTGCCACCATTCCATGAGTTCCCATCACCACGGACCGCTGGGCTGCATTTTTCGATTCTCTCTTCCGGCTATAAGTAAATCGCAACTTTATTTCTCCTTCCTTGTCTTTTCATCACTCATATACATCTGTATTGATTCTTATTTTAGTTACATAGAAAATCTCGCAAGAACCGTCTCCCGTGTCTTTCCGCGTCAAACTTGTGTTCCAGGTGACCTTCCCTTCTTTATAGATCCCCTTCAAATTGACCAAAAGACCTTCCAGAATGACCTTTTCTTTCCTTTGAATGGTCTTAAGGGCCAGGGAGATGTTCTCGGTTGCGGGAATGATGTGGTTGTTTGAAGAATGAAAGATTATATAAGAATTATCAAGAGGGCTTTCCGGTTTATATTCGTAAAAATACCACCGGTTTCTTTGACTGAAAGAAACATATTTTTCATGTTCGGGTTCTGCCAGCTTCCCCCAGGCAATGGCTAAATCAATAGGCGAAATCTCCGCATTCCAGCCATACGAATAGGTCTCCTTGCTGACCACCACCCCTGCCAATTGATATTCTGCTTTAGGAGTGAGTGTGTAGTGGCCCTCTTTTGTCTCGATGAGGATGGGATCATTGGATGGAGTGGATCTCTGGATGGGATCTCTGGATGTATCGATCTCATCAAAATCCATGCCGGATTTCTGGGGTCGGCTGCAAGAAGACAAAAGGCATAGAATAAGGAGCCCCCCAATAATGCACGAAAATGAAAACAATTTTCGATACATAATGGAGGACAATATAATTTTTCCAAATCCCCCTGTCAATAAGATTCATTTGCTTGTAATCCTCTTTTTCCCCGTGATAGGAATCCATGGGGATGCTAACTCCAGAGGAGCAGGCGGGCCAGCGGAGAAAGATTTAGGGCGGCACCGCTTAAGGATTGGCTCCAGGCGCTCCAAGACCAATATTAGCCCCATTTTTATTGAAGACGAAGGTTTCCCTTAACCTTCTAATGATCCGCAATCCTAAAGATTTCGTAGTCTGGTCCACCTGCCCCTCTGGAGTCCATTCTGCCATCATGGAATTGTAGTGTCTTCTTATTTGAATTCTTTCATTTCATGAACGTTTGTTTCAAGGGCTTGAATATGCTAAATTAGGTGTCGATGAAGAGAATCTTTCCAATTCATGGAATTCTTGGTTTCCTCGTACTCATCCTCTCTGAGTTCCTTCTTTTTAAGAAGGTGGAACCCTTTTATAGCTGGTTTTACTGTTTTGCCTGGTGGTCCTATATCTTCACCATCGATGCGATCATCTACCGTTTGAAAGGCAACTCCCTCTTCATCAATCGAAGAAAAGAATTTTTTCTCATGATTCCATGGTCTGTCTTCATCTGGTTGGTCTTTGAGGGGGCAAATCTCGCCCTGGAGAACTGGTACTACATCAATCTTCCACACTCCACGCTGGAGAGGTGGCTGGGTTATGCAATCGCTTACGGCACTGTCCTTCCCGGGATATTTGTAACGATGGAGTTGTTGGAAACCCTTGGCCTGTTCAAAACTTCATCGATTAAAAAAACGGTCATCTCACAGGGGGCTCATCAAGTCCTTGTCGCCTTGGGTACACTCTTCCTAATTTCTTCAGTCCTCATTCCTCAGTACTTTTTCCCCCTCATCTGGGTAGGATTCATATTTCTCCTGGAGCCTTTTGTTTATCGCTTTTGGGGGAAATCCCTTTTGAGGGATCTTGGAGAAGGAAAACCAGGAAAAATATATCTCCTTCTCATCGCTGGCCTGATCTGTGGATTTCTCTGGGAGTTCTGGAACTTCTGGACCCGTTCAAAATGGGTTTATACGGTTCCTTTCTTCGAGAACATGAAGGGATTTGAGATGCCTTTTCTTGGATTTTTTGGATTTCCTCCGTTCGCCGTGCAGGTTTATGTGATGTATAACCTCATCTCCCTGTTTCGTTTCGGCAGAGGATGGGAGGAATCCACCTATCAACTCAATCCTGAAAAGAAGACAAGACCATTGACAGCGGTCTTGACATCGATCCTGATCATTGCTTTCTCCATTCTCATTTTCAAAGCAATTGACCTCAAAACAGTTAACTCCTATTATCCCAGACTCAAAGACGCCTATTGGATCGAACCGGAATATCAAAAAGAACTCCCGAGAGTGGGAATCGCCACCCTCGATGACCTTATCTCAAAAACGAAGGAAAAAAAGGAGAGGGATGAGCTTGCCCTCCGGCTTCTCATTCCGAAAGAGAAACTGATCCAGTGGGTGGAAAAGGCACAATTAGTTAATGTAAAAGGATTGGGTGTTGAAAACCTCCGTTTATTAGAGGGGGTAGACATCCACTCCATTTCGGCACTTGCAGAGCAAGATTCCGAAAAACTTTATGAAAAGATGACTCGAAATATTACGGGAAGGACTATCCCCCGAAAAGGGAAAATAAAAATCTGGGTGAGAGAAGCCCAGATAAAAGTTCGGAGTTCGGAGTTTTGAGTTCGGAGTTAAAAAAATAAGAGTTTAAGTTCATTGTTCATGGAGTGAGATATGAAATATGGCGCGATGAATTTTCCGGTTAAACCTCTCCTAAAGGAGATTGAGGAGATCGGGGAGCTGGGTTTCGATTATGTGGAGCTGACTATGGACCCACCTGAAGCGGCTCCCCAGAAGGTCCTTGCTCAAAAAAAATCGATCCTGAATCTGCTCAATCGTTATAAGATGGGAATCACCGGACACCTTCCAACTTTTGTCTGGACATCGGACCTATACGAAAGCCTGAGAAAAGCCTCTCTTCACGAGAATGTTGAGGCTATTGAAGCCTCAGCAGAACTGGGAATCGAAAAGCTTGTCCTTCACCCGGGTTACATCACGGGGATGGGTAAGTTCGTAATCGATAAGGCTAAGAGATATGGCCTGGAGTCAATCGAGGCCATTCTGAAGAAGGCAAACAGCCTTGGCATGACCCTCTGTATTGAGAATATGTTCCCTCAGGCCAACTTTCTCACCCAGCCCCAAGAATTCCAGGAGGTCTTTGAGACTTTCCCTGAAATCCGTCTTGCCCTCGACATTGGGCATGCAAACCTTGGGGGCGATAGAAACAGGGCCATCGAATTTATTCAGCGCTATGGTTACCGTATCGGCCACATCCATGCCAATGACAATTTCGGCAAGGAGGATAATCACCTTCCCATAGGAGCCGGTATCATCGATTTCGATAGAATCATAAAAGCCCTGAAGCAAACCTCCTATGACGAGACCATGACGATCGAAGTCTTCTCTAAAGACAGGGATTATCTCAGGATCAGCAAAGAGAAGATGAAAAAGATGTGGGAGTCCCTGTGATCATCGCCGTTCTCTTCTCCCTTCTGGTCGCCCTCTTCTGGCTCGGGAAGTTCCGGAAGATGGACAAATTTGAGAAAGAGCCGGAACGTCTCATCTACCTCACCTTTTTTGCTGGAGTTCTCTCCATTATCCCCTCCGTCCTCTTGGAGATTCCTTTCCAGATGACAACTTTCCATCATCCTCCCCTGATCCGGGACCTCTTTTTCCTATTTCTTTGGGTGGGAATTGTAGAGGAGACCTTTAAATTTTTAGCTGTCCGCCTGACGGTTTATCGTTCAAGCCAATTTAATGAGGTGTTGGATGGGATGATCTACATGGTTTCAGCGGCGATGGGTTTTGCGGCCACTGAAAATATCGGATATATGCTGGGTTTCGGATTCTCCGTCGGCCTCCTCAGGGCCATTCTTTCCTACCTGGCCCATCTCTCCTTCTCGGCCATCTTGGGATATTACATGGGGAAGGCAAAAATTGAAAAAAATGGAAACCAGCTTTGGATCGGTTTTATCCTGGCCGTCTCCCTCCACTGGTTTTATAACTTTTTCATTGTCGTGGGGACACTCAGGACATCGGAAGGGTTTTTTCTTTTAGGGCTTCTCGTCTGGATCTTTGGACTGATATTGACCTTCATCCTGGTTAAAAAGGCTCAGGCGGTCTCACCCTTTAGGACCACCCATCTATTGCCCAGACGGTTAACCCGGCCATGTCAGGCCTGTGGAAAGACGGTCTCCTCAAAGGCATGGATCTGCCATCATTGCGGGGAACCCCTTTCCCTCGAAGAAGATGAAGTTACTCTGAAAGTTTAATAAATGTGCCATTCTTTCTCGCATGGTGAATCACCCATTTTAAAAGAATGGCTTTGATTATCAGGTAAAGTCCGATCAGTCCGAATCCCCGGCCCAAAATGACGCTGATTTCCCTTTCGAATCCATAAAAGGATCGAAAATATTCCAAAAAATAGGTCAGCGGGATTGCCCGGGCAATCTCTGGAAGCGGAGAGGGGAGGATGGAGAGGATCAACAGAAAATCGGAGATTTTCCAAATGAAAATTGTGTTATAATTTTAAAAATGCAAAAGTTCATCGAGATCATTGGCGCAAGGTCTCATAACCTCAAAAATATCTCCTGCCGAATACCGAGAGGAAAAATTACGGTCATTACAGGTATCTCGGGCTCTGGAAAGTCGAGCCTTGCCTTCGATACCCTCTTCGCAGAGGGGCAGAGGCGTTATATCGAATCCCTCTCCACCTATGCCCGGCAGTTTTTAGAGAAGATGGACCGGCCTGATGTGGAGGCCATCCGTGGCATCCCCCCTGCAATAGCCATTGAGCAGAAAAACACGGTGAAGAATGCCCGATCCACTGTGGGGACAGTTTCTGAGATCTATGACTACTTGAGGCTTCTCTTCGCCAAGATCGGAGAAGTTTTCTGCCCCCAGTGCCAGATAAAGGTTTCCGGCGATACGGTCGAAACCGTTTCTGAAGAGGTTCTGAAGGAATTTCCTAACATAAAGGTATCCATTCTAAGTCCAATCTCATTGGCCAAAGACGAAAAGTCAGAGGTAAAGGTCAAAGAACTCATTCAGAATGGATATTATCGAATTTGGGAAGGAGGAGAGGTGCTTGACCTTACAACCCTTCCTCCTTCCTTTCTTCAGAATCATCGGCAATTTTTTCTGCTTATCGATCGGTTGTCATCTGAGGAAAAAAATAGATCGAGGCTCATCGAAGCCATCCAGAGCGGATTTCATATCAGCAGCGGAAAACTTGAAGTCATCGGAGAAGATGGAAAGAGAATGGCCTTCAACCGTAGCTATTCCTGCAATCGTTGCGGAAGAACCCTCTCAGAGCCGGCTCCTCTCCTCTTCTCCTTTAACAGCCCGGTCGGGGCCTGCCCAACCTGTCAGGGTTTTGGCAGAGTGATTGGGATCGATTGGCAGAAGGTCATCCCCGACCCAAAAAAGACCTTGAAAGAGAAACCCTTTGCTCCCTGGAACACACCCGCTTATGAGGATCTTTACGAATATCTCTGGAAAGCCTGCCGCCGGCATCGAATCCCAATCCAAAAGCATTTTGATGAACTTCAACCCGAACAGAAAGAGATCCTGCTTAATGGAAAAGATGAGTTCATCGGTCTTAAGGGCTTCTTTGACTGGATGGAGGGGAAGAGATATAAAGTCCATTACAGGGTCTTTCTCAGCAAATACCGGGCCTACACTCCCTGCCCTACCTGTCATAATACCCGGCTCAAAGAAGAAGCCCTCTATGTCCGGTTAGCTGGAAAGAATATCGCCCAACTCTCCGATATGCCCGTTTCAGAACTCTGGGAGTTTTTTAAGAATATAGTTTTAAGGGATTTTCAAAGAAGAGTGGGTGAACGTCTCCTCAAAGAAATCAATGACCGGATCAAATTCATGGCCGATGTGGGGCTGGGATATGTAACCCTCTCTCGCCAGACACGCACCCTCTCCAGTGGCGAATACCAGCGGATTACCCTGGCAAGGGCATTGGGATCCTCTCTCACCGAAACACTCTATGTGTTGGATGAACCAAGCATCGGCCTTCACGCCAGGGATACTCATCGTCTTCTCCGGACACTTCAACATCTCCGAAACAGAGGAAATACCCTTGTCGTGGTGGAGCACGATCCGGACATCATCCGGTCGGCTGATTCGATCATCGATCTCGGTCCCGGAGCTGGGAGAGAGGGAGGCCATATCATTTTTGAAGGAGATCTCGAGTCCCTTATAAAAAAAGAGGACTCCGTCACTGCCCGATACCTGAAGGATGGAACCCCCTTTCTTCCGATTCAATCACACAGGACACCTGCGGGATGGGTTACCATCCGCAATGCCCGCCAACATAACCTTAAAGGGATTGATGTCCATATTCCCCTAAATGTGATGGTCTGTATCACAGGTGTGTCCGGTGCAGGGAAGACCACTCTGGTCCATAACATCCTCTATGCCGGAACCAAAAGGAATGGAAATTCTGAGTTTGAAAAGGGTTCTTTCGATTCCATCGAAGGTTTAGATAAAATCGACGACCTCATCTTGGTCAATCAATCCCCGATTGGTAAAAGCCTCAGATCAAATGCCGCTACCTATATCAAGGTCTTCGGCGATATCCGGGACCTCTTTGCCCTCACCCGAGAGGCTAAAAGAAATGGATTTAAGCCCCGTCACTTCTCCTTCAACACCGTAGGGGGCAGGTGCGACACCTGTCAGGGAGCTGGGTTTCAAGTTCTGGATATGCAGTTTTTAGAGGATGTCATCATCACCTGTGAGGCATGTGAGGGGAAAAGGTTTCGGCCTGAGGTTTTAAAAATTCGTTACCAAGATAAAAATATTTCAGAGGTTTTAAATATGACGGTCGACGAGGCGATGTCATTTTTCCAAACCCATCCTCGCATCGTCTCAAAACTTCAGGTCTTAAAAGAAGTAGGACTGGGTTATCTCATGCTTGGTCAGCCCACCAATACGTTGAGCGGGGGAGAGTCCCAGCGCCTCAAACTGGCCCTTCATATTGGGGAAGGCTTGAAAGGAAAGAACCTCTTTATCTTCGACGAACCCACCACTGGCCTCCACATGGCGGACATAGAACTCCTTCTCACCACCTTACAGAAACTCCTTTCTCAAGGTCATTCGATCATTGTGATTGAGCACAACCTTGACCTGATTCGATTTGCGGACTATATCATTGATTTGGGACCGGAAGGCGGTGAAGAAGGAGGTAGGATTGTTGTGGAGGGAGCCCTCGAAAAGATTATGGCTTCAGCGGAGTCCTATACAGGACAATTTCTGAGGCAACGTCTACAGAAATAAACTTGGAATAATGGAATGTTGGAAGAATGGTTTAAACGTAAAATTTATTTAAAATGAATTTTCCCCAATATTCCACTATTCCATTATTCCAGCATTCCAGTTTTAGACTTCGCTTCTCTGTTTGATACAGCTTAGCATTTGCTCGAGGCGGGTCTTATCAAACCCCACCATCACTTCATTACAAGCAGCAATGACGGGGACACTTCGGGCACCTGATATTTTTACCATCTCATCCAGGGCGGCCCGATCTTTGGTCACATCGTATTCAGTAAAAGCGTAGCCTTTCTGCGAAAGAAACTCTTTCGCTATCTTGCAGTAAGGTCAGGTCGGTGTCGAATAAACTTTAATCTCTTCTGCCGCCATCATATCCTCCTTTCTCAAGTAACATTCATCTGTGAATAACCCTCTTTTTATTATTACACCCGTCCCATTTCAATTGTCAACGAGTGTTTTTTGTACCCCTCAGTTATAGAGATAGAAAAGGGTCGGGAGGTTCTTCTGGAAAAACCTTGAAGCGAAACCTCTATCCGTTGAACTGCATAGGTTCGCTTCCAAAAATCACTATGCAAAGGGCAGGACGGCCGATTGGCATGACCTCTATGACCGCTTTACAAGGGTTTGGAGGGAGAACCTTCCGACCCTTTCGGGTCAAGTAACCCCATAACCGAGGGGTTACTGTTTTTTCTTCCCTACAATTGAGCTATAATGTCTAATTATGGCAGAGAGCAAATCTCTTCAAAATGCTGCTGAGGATTTTCGTTACCTTCTTAACCGAGGATTTCCAAGAAAAGCGGCATTGGAACTGGTAGGAAATCGATATCAACTCAACGCAGATGAGCGTCACCTCCTCCATCGGGGTGTCTTCTCTGATGAGGATTCAATATGGAGGAAGGCAAGGAAGACCCCTTTTTACCAAATTCGGGATAGAGACCTGGCCATCGATGGCTATAATTTGGTCATCACCCTTGAAGCCGGCCTATCCGGCCTGCCCCTCATACTCGGAGATGATGGTTTCATACGCGATATCTCAGGCCTATCCGGAAACTACAGGAGGTCAGAAAAGACAGAAGAGGCGCTCTTGCTGATCTTCAACGCACTTAAGAGAGTAAAACCCAGACACGCCCTCTTTCTTTTTGATGCGCCCATCAGCAAGAGCGGTGAATTGGCACGTGAGATTAGAAGACGATTAAAAAAAGAAGGCATCCCGGGCAATGCCCAAGCGATGAAGGTCCCAGAGAAGATACTGATTGGATTCTCAGGAGTAGTTGCAACAACCGATACTGCCATCATCGATCAATCCAAGAAGGCGGTGGACTTGGCTGGTCACATCCTCAGGCATAAATCGAAATCCAAATCTCTTATCTCCTGGAGAAAAAATCCTGTCAGTTCAAAAATATTAAGGGTCTAATGCCTCGAGATCAACCCAAATAAATCTTGACAAGCTCACACCCTTAGCGTATAAAAAGTTAGGATTGGATACAGTATACAGAACCGATCATCACGGAGGACCCCATGGAAAACATATTTGGAGCAATAAAGATAGGTAAGAGAAAACCTCTTCGAGAAGTGGTCTATGATTCTTTAAAGAAATCCATTCTTCACGGAAAATTAAAGGCTAAACAACGGCTGATTGAGGAAACACTGGCCAACCAGATAGGGATCAGTCGCACCCCTGTCAGGGAGGCCTTCCACAAACTGGAACGAGACGACCTCGTCTCACGGCTTCCAAAAGGAGGGTTTGCCGTCAGGGAATTCACAAATGAGGATGTGGAAGAAATCTTCGGCATTCGAATTGCTCTTGAAAGCTATGCCGCTTATCTGGCCACCACACACATTACGCCGGACAAAATCTCGGCCCTCGAAGAAAAAGTGGATGAATCGGAGAAGGCCCTGAAAAAAGGAGAGGATGAGAAGACGGTTCAGCTCTATACGGAATTTCATGACCTCCTTTATAAATCCTGCAAGAGCAAAAAATTGATTGAAATGATCAATGGCTACCGCGACTATTTTTACCGTTACCGTTCTGCCCTGCTCCATACACCACACGGTTTTAAGACTTCTATTACAGACCATCGTCAGATGCTCGAAGCAATGAAGAAAAATAACCCCCGGCTTGTGGAGAGCCTTGTCCGAACCCATCTTGAAAGGGGAATGGAAATCGTTCTCAAAGGGATCACTGAAGGAAGAATGGTTCCATAAACCCCGTTAGAAATTCCAGTCATTGCGACTCGAAACCAAGCGGGGCATTATTTCTAACGGGGTAAACCATAAAGAGGTAGAAAGTGGAAAGAAAGATCCGCATCTTAGTTGCAAAGCCTGGCCTCGACGGTCATGATCGAGGAGCGAAAGTGGTCGCTCAGGCCCTTCGGGATGCCGGAATGGAGGTGATCTATACTGGTCTTCATCAAACGGTTGATCAGATCATCCAAACCGCCCTCCAGGAGGATGTGGATGTCATCGGTTTATCCATCATGTCAGGTGCCCATCTGCCCATCTGTGAAAAATTATTTAAGAAGATGAAAGAAAAGGGATTCGAGGACACCACCGTCGTGGTCGGCGGTGTCATTCCCACAAGGGATATCCCCCTCTTGCAAAAGATGGGGATCGAGGGGATTTTCCCCGGAGGCACTCCTTTTGACGAATCGATTAAGTGGATCAAGGAACACATAAAGCAACGATAGAGGGAAGAGGAGCGGGAACTTCGTTCCCTTGAGGAGCGTTTCACTTTAGGAGCGGCCCTTGGGGCCCTGAGGATCATTTCATTTAAGTATAGAGGGTGAAGATTAATGAACAGTGAATTCATATTCCCTTTTGAGAAACTCGAAATTTGGCATCTTGCCGTTGATTTAGCTGATTTTATTCTTAACATTCTGGATTCTTCCCCACGCAATAAATATTCGAGGCTTATTGGCCAAATGGAAGCAGCCGTTTCGAGCATTCCGCAGAATATCGCTGAGGGAAAAGGCAGACAATACAATAAAGAGTTTATCCAATTTCTATATATTGCAGAAGGATCACTTTTCGAAGTTCTTACATTAACTGAGATATTGAAACGTAGAAAGCTTTTTAAAGAGAAAGAATCCATGGAAATCAGAGAGCAGGCCGAAATCATTGATCGGAAATTACACGGATTGATAAACTCCTTACGGAGCAGAAAATGAGGCTTTTGCCTCGAGTGAAACGCTCCTCAAGCGGAGCGATCCTTGAACCGTTTTTTAAGTATGGAGTCCTTTATGGGTGTCGCAAGATATTTTAAAAACGATAAAGATGAAATACTTGATGTGATTCTCCAGTCGGGCATCCATATCAAACCGGTCTATACCCGGAAGGATCTGGAGGAGGTCGGTTTCGATCCTGAGAAGGATTTGTCCTATCCCGGTGAATATCCCTTTACCAGAGGGATTCATCCGCAGGGGTATCGGAGCCGGGAATGGACAACTCGCCAGTATACGGGTTTCGGGACACCAGAAGAGACCAATGAACGCTTCAAACTGATGATCTCCCATGGGCAGACCGGCCTCAATGTCGCCTTCGACCTTCCCACCCAGATGGGTCTCGATTCCGATGATCCATTGGCCGAAGGAGAAGTCGGAAGAGTCGGTATGGCTGTCGATTCCCTGAGAGATTTTGAGGTGGCCTTTCGGGAAATCCCACTCGACCGGATTGGTGTGGGACTCACGATCAATGCCGTGGCAAGTATCATGCTCACCATGTTTCAGGCGGCGGCCGAAAAGTTCGGATTCAAAAAGGATCGGGTGAGCGCGACCCCTCAAAACGACATCCTTAAAGAAATGATTGGCCGAGGAGCTTGGATCTTTCCGGTTAAGCCTTCGGTTCGTCTGATCGGGGATACGATCGAATATTCGATGAAGGAGCTCCCCCGGACCAATCCAGTCAGCATCTGCGGATATCATATTCGTGAATCGGGGTGTTCTCCTGCTCAGGAAATTGCCTACGCCTTCCAGATTGCCAACACGTATATCGAAGAGGTTCTTCGCCGAGGCCATTCAATCGACGATTTCGTCAGAGGGTTTACCTTCAATCTCAATGTCTTTGGTAACCTCTGGGAACAGGTCGCGAAGTTCCGGGCAGCAAGAAAACTCTGGGCGAAAAATCTCAGGAAGCGTTACGGGGCAAAGGATAATCGGTCTCTTCTTCTCCGCGGCATCTTCGGAGGCGGAGGATATGGTATGACCAAAGCCCAGCCGGAAAACAATATCATCCGTGGCGCTTACTATGCGCTTGCCGCTGCGCTGGGTGGCGCTCAGACCACTGCGCTCTGTTCCTTTGACGAAGCCTATACCATTCCTACACCGAGGGCAGCCCTTCTCTCTCTCAGGACATTCCAGATTCTGATGGAGGAGACAGGAATGCGCGACACGGTTGATCCTTTAGCTGGTTCATATTTCATTGAGACCCTGACAAAGCAGATGGAAGAGAAGATCGTGGAAGAGATGAAACGGGTCGATGAGATGGGTGGAATGACCAAGGCGGTGGAAACGGGCTATGTCCAGAGAGAAGTGGCGAAACAGGCCTATGAATTCGAGAGGGGCGTCCAGAAGGCCGAATTGATTAAAGTTGGAGTGAATAAATATACCGAAGGCGAGGAGATGGAGGTCGAACTCCATGAGTACCGGTTGGGGTCTGCAGAAAAACAGATCCGGCGCCTTAAAGAAGTGAAACGGGAAAGGGATAACCGGACGGTGACCCAATTGCTGAAAGACCTTGAAAACGTCGTAAGAGCGGAAAGAAATGTGATGCCCTATCTTCTCGAATGCTGTAATGCCTATGCCACCGTGGGAGAGATGACCAGGGTGTTCAAAGAGGTTTACGGAGAATTCAAAGAACCATCAATCTTCTAAAGAACAGTTAGCAATGCAAAGTTAGCATTGTAAAATTAGCATTTATCTTTCATTGATAGTTTTGCATTGCTAATTGATCATTTTGCAATGATTTTTTAAAGGGGGGGGTAAAGCTATGGCATTTACACTATTTGGTCGGACGATTCGGAAGATCGGAGTTATTGGTTCGGGGAATATCGGCCCGGACATTGCCCTTCATTTCAGCCAAAATCTGTATTCATACGGGGTGCCCGTCGTCGTGGTAGATATCGTTCAGGCGGCCCTCGATGCAGGCTCCAAGAAGGCAGAAGCGAAGATGGCGAAAACCGCTGAAAAGAAAATCTTCAAGAAAGAGGTCGCTGATGCCATCTTCAAAAACATACTCTTCACGACCGATTATGGGAAAATCGCTGACGCTGATTTTATTGTCGAGGCAGCCTTTGAGAGTACAGATGTCAAACATAAGGTCTTTGATCAATGTCAAGAAATTTGTCCAAAAGATGCGATCTTCGCCTCCAATTCCTCCCACATGGAACCCGAGGAAATTTTTCAGAAGATAAAGGATAAAAGCCGATGCGTGGTGGTCCACTATTTCTTCCCTGCGGAAAGAAATATCTGGGTGGAGATCGTTCCAGAAAAAGATACAGACCCTAGCCTGACTGAGTATCTGATGAAGTTATACGAATTCATCGGCAAGGCCCCGACTTTAGTTAAGGGTCGCTGGAGTTTCGTGGGAAGTACAATTTTTGAGGGACTTTTTGAAGCCACCGCCTTGACTGTCGAAAAAGGATTGGCCAATGTCAAACAGGCGGATGTGATCGTCCAGAAAGCCCTTGGAATGGGCGTAGGTCCATTCACTGCTCATAACCTCGCAGGAGGAAACCCCCTCACAACGCACGGACTCTCAGTGAGTCACACAAAGATCATGCCCTGGTATCGCTCTCCAAAAATACTCGACGACCAGGTGAAATCCGGAAAACCCTGGGAAACAGCAAGAAAAGGCGAAACGGTTGAATATACTCCTGAGACGTATGAAGCGATTTCGAATCGGGTCATTGGGGCTTATTTTGGAATGGTTTGTGAAATTGTGGAAAGTGGCATTTCCAATATCGGAGATCTGGAGCTGGCTATGGACGTTGGACTGGTTCTGAATCCCCCTTTCTCCATGATGAATAAGATCGGCGTCAAAAAGGCACTTGAACTGGTTGAAGCCTATGCCAAAGAGAACCCCGGGTTCAAAGTGGCTGATATGCTAAAAAAACAGGCCGCTTCAGGTCAACCCTGGAAGATACCTGTTGTCTTCAGGGAAGACAAAGAAGAGGTCGCCCTTGTTAAAATCCGGAGGCCCAAAGTCCTGAATGCCCTCAATGCGGATGTCTTTGAGCAATTGAGGGAGATTTTCGTCGGAATTCAGAAGGATCCGAAGATTAAGGGGGCAGTGCTAACCGGATTCGGGACAAGGGCATTTGTTTCAGGAGCAGACATCGGGATGCTGGCCGCTCAAAAGACCCCGGAGGAAGCCGAGGCATTCTGTCTCAAGAGCATGGCGGTCTTGAATCTGATTGAAAATCTTGGGAAACCAGTGGTTTGCGCTATGAATGGTCTGGCCTTTGGTGGAGGAAATGAAATGGCGATGTCTTGCACGGTCCGCATTGCTTCAAAAGGCCAGAAAATATTCGTCGCCCAGCCCGAACCCAGGCTCGGCATCATCCCGGGAAATGGAGGAACACAGAGGCTTCCGAGGTTGATCGGCATGGAGAAAGCCTGGCCCATGTTGAGAAATGCCAATCCCATCTCTTCCGCCCAGGCAAAAGAGATGGGGCTAATCCAGGAAGAGGTGGAAGGCGACCTGATCGGGACAGCCATCGATTGGGTGAAAAGAATTCTTTCCGGGCAAGTCAAAGTCCCTTCAATCCCAAAAAGGCCTATCCCGGTCCCGTCAACCCTTCCGGAGGTGGACATCGGACATCTGAGCAGAAAGATTGACTTTCTGATACAGCGGGCAACCCTCGAGGGCGCGAAGTTAACCCTTGAAGAAGGCCTGAAATTGGAAGCTAAAACCTTTGGCGAATGCCTGTTAACTCAGGACATGAAAATCGGAATCGAAAACTTCTTAAAAAATGGTCCCAGGGTGAATGCGAATTTCGTCCATCAATAAAATAGTGTTAGTTCCCAGTGATGGTGATGGTGGAATAAAAATAAAATATTACCTTTAACCATCACTATCACCATTCACTATCACTCTATAATGATAAACATTGGCGACTGGATAAGAAAATGGAGCCTGCTCCAGCCTCAAAAAAAAGCCCTCTTCTTTGAGGATCAGCCCTTTACCTACCAGGAGATCAACCATCGCACCAACCAGGTCTCCCATCTTCTGCTGGAGATGGGAGTGAAAAGTGGAGACCGTATCTCCCTTCTCCTCCACAACTGTCATCAATATCTTGAAATCTTCTTTGCCCTCTCCAAAATTGGCGCCATTCTCGTTCCCTTGAACTGGAGGCTGGCAGGCCCTGAACTTGAGTTCATCCTCAAAGACAGCGGCTCCAGGATATTGATCTTTGAACCGGAGTTTGAGGAGGTGGTGGCGACGATCCGATCCAATTTAAATCTCCCAAATGGGAATTATATTACCATCGGTGAGCCTCATCCGGACTGGTCAATCGATTATGAAAAGGTGATTTCAAAACAACCGACCCATGAGCCTTTTAACAATGCTTCGGTGGGAGGAGAAGATCCGCACATCATCATGTACACCTCCGGGACAACCGGGATCCCAAAGGGAGCCGTTCTCTCCCACCGGAAGACCTTCTTCAATGTCCTGAATGCGGAAATGGTCTACAACCTCACCTCCCGGGATATCATGATCATCTCAAGGCCCATGTTTCACTCAGGAGGGCTTCTCGTCGAAGCCGCTCCGATTCTCTATAAGGGTGGAACGCTCATCCTGAAGAAACGATTCCGTCCCGTAGAGATCCTTGAGACAGTGGAGAGATATAAGGTCACGATTCTCGAATTGGCTGCCACCGTCTATCAGTTTATCCTTCAGGAATGTGACCTCTCACGGTACGATCTCGGTTCCGTCCGCTGTTATTTCACGGGTGGCGAAAGAATTCCGGTGGCTTTATTAAAGGAATATCGGAAAAAGGGAATCACCCTCTCCCAGATTTTCGGCCAAACCGAAGCCTCTACCATCACCTTTCTCTCTTCCGAGAAAGCAATCACGAAAATCGGTTCGGTGGGTCTTCCGGTCTTTCATGGTGAGGTCAGGATCGTCAATAAAGAGGGAAAGGCTGTGCTCCCGGGAGAAGTGGGGGAAATCATCATCAAGGGCCCTACCCTGATGAGCGGATACTGGAACCGGCCTGACCTCACTGCTGAAACGATCCGTGAGAGTTGGCTTTATACCGGAGATCTGGCGAAAAAAGATGAAGAGGGATATGTCTATATCGTGGACCGGGAAAGAGACATGTATATCAGCGGTGGAGAAAATGTTTATCCTGCTGAGATTGAGAAGGTCTTCTTTAGCCATCCCAAGGTCTTCGATGTTGGGGTGATCGGCGTACCCGATGAGAAATGGGGCGAGGTTGGAAAAGCTTATGTTGTTCTAAAACCAGGCGAGACGATGGCCGAGGAAGAAGCCCTCAGATTTCTCCGGGGCAAGGTGGGAAAATATAAGATTCCAAAATATATAGAGTTTATTGAAGAACTGCCTAAAACCGCAAGCGGTAAGATTCAGAAGTTTGTGTTAAAGGAATGGCATCAGACTAAAACAAAGTTAGGAGTTCGGAGTTAGGAGTTCGGAGTTTAAATCCTAACCAAAAATATTTGACATTCGCTGAATCTAAACACCAAGAGTTTGTCATGCTGTGATTGAACACGTAAGAAATTCAATACTCCGAACTACCTGCCTGCCGGCAGGCAGGCGAACTAATCACTCCGAACTATTAAGCGGAGGTTTCCATGGCTGATAAGGTTTACCGTTTAGGTTGCGATATTGGTGGCACCTTCACCGATTTTGTCCTGCTTAACGATCAAACCGGAGAAATAAAAACTTACAAGTGTCTCACCACCCCCAGAGATCCTTCGGATGCCGTGGAGGACGGAATTCGAGGAATGGAGAAATATGCTCCGGATTTTATGGAAAAACTCGATGAAGTGATCCATGGAACAACCCTGGTGATCAATTCGATTATCGAGAGAAAGGGAGCCAAAACAGGATTGATCACCACGAAAGGCTTCAGGGATGTCCTGGAGATCGGAAGGAGCATTCGGTATTCAACTTATGATGTATTTGCTGAATTTCCTAAACCTCTAATTCCGAGACATCTCCGTTTCGAGGTGGATGAGAGGATTCGAAACGACGGGAGTATCTTCAAACCATTAGACCCGGAAGAAGCCACGCGGGTCGTCCGCACCCTTCTCAAAAAGGGCGTTGAATCGATTGCGGTCTGTCTGATCAACTCTTTCGAGAACCCAACCCATGAACTGATGCTCAAAGAGATCATTGAAAAGGAAGCGCCCGGAATATCGGTCTCCATATCATTCCGGGTCTTGCCGCAGATTAAGGAGTACGAGAGAACCAGCACCACTGTGACCAACGCCTATGTGAAACCTCTGACGGGTAGATACCTTTCCAAATTGGCTGGAAGGCTGGAGGCCATCGGTTTTAAGGGGAAACTCTTCATCATGCTCTCCAGTGGGGGAGTCACCTCCGTCGAAACAGCGGCTGAGTTCCCGGTAAGGATTATCGAGTCTGGTCCAACAGCAGCGGTCATCGCGGGTCAATACTATGGAAAACTCTTCAATATTTCGGAGATGTTCTGCTTCGACATGGGGGGAACAACAGCCAAGTCCTGTCTGATTCAAAAAGGGGTTGCAGGTGTCGTACCGACCTTTGAGGTCGGCCGTGTCCAGAGGTTTATGAAGGGAAGTGGCCTGACGATTCAGGTGCCTGTTGTTGACTTGATGGAAATTGGGGCAGGAGGCGGCAGTATTGCAAAGGTAAGCAGGATGGGGACGCTCCAGGTTGGGCCGGAAAGTTCCGGGGCCGATCCCGGCCCGATCTGTTATGGCATCGGAGGGACGGACCCCTGTGTCACCGATGCCGATCTCCTGTTGGGTTATCTCGATGAGAATTACTTCCTCGGCGGTAAAATGAAGCTGGACAAGGAAGCAGCAAGACTCGGGGTTGAGGAAAAGGTAGTCAAGCCTCTGGGTGTCACATTCATCCAGGCCGTATGGGGAATCCACGACCTCATCAATGAAACCATGGCCGCCGCAGCCAAGACACATATCGCTGAAAAGGGAGGAAATCCAAAAATTGTAACGATTGTTGCTTTCGGCGGAGCAGGACCGGTTCATGCCTATGGTCTGGCCAAGAAACTTGGAGCGCCCCGCCTGCTTGTTCCACCCAATGCGGGGGTGGGGTCAGCTCTGGGCTTTTTCACTGCCCCTCGAGCCTTTGACCTGCTCAGAAGTCACAAGGTTACTCTAACGGCGTCTGATTTTAATGAAATTGAAAAGATTTTGAAGGAATTGGAAGATGAGGCGGCAAAGATACTCAAGAAACAAGCCTCAGAGAAAGATATCCAATTCGAAAAATCTCTCGATATGCGTTTTGTCGGCCAGGGTTCGGAGACCAACGTCCCGATTCCCGGAGGAGATTTCACAAAGATGGGGAAGGAGGAGGTCCGCCGCAGATTTGATGAGGTCTATGAAAAGTTATATGGAAGGACCTATCCTGACTCTGAAGTGGAGTTCATCAATTTCAAGGTCAGGGCCAGCCTTCCTGAACGATTTCTGCATCTCCCCAGAATTGAGCAGAAGGGAAAGTCCATCAATGAAGCGATTAAAGGGAAACGTTTGGCTTATTCTCCGATTGTTAGGGACTTTATCTCCTATACCGTCTACGATCGGTACAAACTTTCTCCGGATGCGAAGTTTCGAGGTCCTGCGATCATTGAAGAAAAGGAGTCCACGGTCATTGTCGGCGAGGACGCCTCGGTTTTGGTCGATGATTTCGGATTTCTATGGGTTGATCTCAAGGAGGTACAAGAATGAGACGTCTATTTGACCCGATCACATTAGAGATCCTGTGGAGAAGGCTTATCTCCGTTGTGGATGAAGCGGACGGGGCAGTGGCACGGACAGCCTTCTCGAGCCTGCTCAGAGACGCTCATGACTACACCTGTATGCTCACAGATCACCAAGGCCGGGAACTCGCCCAGGGAACGTTTGTCACCCCCGGCCAATCCGGGGCCATGGCCCTTGGAATTAAAAATCTCGTCAAGAGACTTCCGCCCGAAACTTACAAACCCGGCGATGTATTCATCACCAATGATCCCTGGACTCTGGCCGGACATCTAAATGATGTTTGTGTGATGAGCCCCATCTTCTATGAAGATAAACTGGTTGCCTTCACCGCCTGTGTCTTCCATCACTCGGATATCGGAGGTCGCGTCTCCTCGGATAACCATGATGTCTTTGAGGAAGGACTCTTCATCCCCCTCGTGAAACTCTATGATGGAGGGGCTCTCAACCAGTCCGTGATCGATATGATCCGATGGAATGTCAGGACGCCGGATGAGGTGGTAGGAGACATCCGGTCTCAGATCGCAGCCAATCATGTCTGTGCCGAGAAGATAGGTCAGATGCTCAGGGAGACCGGTCTGGAGGACCTCGGTGATCTGGGAAATGAGATTATCAGCCATACAGAAAAAAGCATGAGAGAAGAGATTGGGAAGGTCCCGGATGGCATTTACCGGGCCGAAGGCAAAATAGAACAGATGAAGGACCAGCAGGATGTGGTGATTAAGGCAGCAGTCGAGGTAAAAGGAAGCAATCTTACCGTAGACCTGGATGGATCTTCCTCCCATGTCAATTGGGGAGGCAATGTCGTCTACAACTTCACCTATGCCTATGTCTTTATGGCCATGAAGAGCATGTTCGGTCCGGATATCCCAAACAACGATGGCTGCGCAACACCCATCCGGCTGAAAGCCCCAGAGGGAAGTGTTGTAAACTGTAAATTTCCTGCCGCCGTTGCTGCACGGCTGGTCATCGGACACTTTCTAACCGAAATCATTTACAGGGCCATGTCTGAGGTCTTACCTGACAGGGTCATTGCTGCAAGCGGAGGGACACCCGCACAGATGAATGTCTTCTACGGCAAGAGGAGTGACGGTAGGCCCTGGCATTCCGTAATCATCAGGGGCGGTGGGATGGGAGCAAGTTCTGTGAGCGACGGCAATTATGTTTACATCTTTCCTGCGAATGGTGCGAATACACCCATTGAAATATTCGAAAGTGATACACCCCTTATTGTTGAAAGAAGGGAGCTCCTCATCGATTCAAGTGGTCCGGGCAGGATGAAGGGAGGTCTTGGACAAAGGGAGGTTTTCAGAGTCCCTGATGATCAGTATGCCCCTATGTCACCCGTTAATTTAGGAATCCAGGCAGGAAGGCATATCCATCCTCCGGAAGGACTCTTCGGCGGGAAACCAGGAGCCAGAGCACAATTCCTGGTAAACGGAGTGCCTGGAAATCCCTTTGGATTAACACAGCTTAAACCGGGCGACGTCGTGACGATTGATGCAGCCGGAGGAGGAGGCTGTGGAAATCCACTGGAACGCGATCCTGAGATGATCGAAAGGGATGTGCTCGAAGGATATGTCAGCATTGAGAGGGCCAGAGAAGATTACGGGGTGGTCATCGATCCGAAAACCCTGAAAGTCGACATGGAGGCGACAAAAAGACTAAGGGGGCAATAGGGTAAAGAGTAAGGTTTAAATTAAGGATTAGGTTCATAGTAGGATATTTATAAAACGCTATGCCCTGTTCTTTGGGTATAGCGTTTTTTTGCAACGGCATCGGAGATTCTGAGAAAAATATATTTACAAAATAAACATCGAATATATTAGAATTTAAGATACCAAAGGGAAGAGATGAACCTTAGTATCCTGCTCTCAATCTTATGTGCTATTGCCTGGGGCGTTCAATCCATCTTTCTTAAAAAAGCGATGAGAGACATCCCTCTCTCCGCTGTTATTCTGATCACCTTGATCATTAATTTTATTGCGCTGGTCTTTCTTATTGGTGTGGGTGTCGGAAATGGGTTTTCTGTATTTATTAATATTTCACGGCCAATCTATTTCTACTTTATGGTTGCAGGGTTCTTAAACTACCTCTTGGGCAGGGGCTTCTACTACAGCAGTTTCCGTTTCACCAGCGTGACCCAGAGCACTTCGATCAGTTCCACCTATCCCATCATCTCAGTCGTTTTTGCAATTACCGTCTTGGGTGAGAAATTAATTTTTCACCAGTTTATCGGAATTGGTTTAACTCTATCAGGGGCTTACCTTCTGATGATGAAAGGAAAGAGATGAGTCGTTTGCGCGGTCAGATGGAAGCCGCCCTTTCATCTGTTTGCTTCGGGATCGCACCAATCTTCGCAAAAAAAGGACTGATGAGCGGTCTTCATCCTCTCTATGGCGCAACCATCGCCAATACAACAGCGCTTATCATCATGATCTTCTTCGCCCTTTTCTCAGGCCGGGTGATACGATGGGAACCCATTAAAAAATACGGTTTATTCTTTGCCATCCTCGCAGGAATCTGTAATTCAGTTGCGCTCGTCTCTTTCTATTGGGCGATGTCGATCGGAAAAATCGCATTGGTTGTCCCCATCACTTGCACCTATCCTCTATTCACCATGTTGGCGGCCTATCTCTCCATGAGGGAAAGCGAGGTCATGGACATTTTTACGGTGGCAGGGACGCTTCTCATCGTCATCGGTGTTGTCCTGACCATATGAGGGGAATCCACGATCCGAATGAATGTTTTATGCAGACATTGAGACCACGGAATCCATTAAGGCACGAATCCATTTATTAATGAAACGATAAGAAATATCATTTTATTATATTGTGTCTCTTTCTGCCTCTCACAGGCATTAACCCTGCCTCTTTATAGAGGTAGAAAGAAATCCTGAAAAACAATCATGAATGAGACCTTAGCTCATCTTTTTGATCAAACAGCCCTTCGATTGGGTGAGAAGAAAGCCATCCTCTTTTTAAGAAAAGGAAGGTTGGAGAGCCAGATGACCTATTCTTCTCTCCAACAAATTTCCAACCGGGTAGCGAATGGTCTGAAGGAAAGAGGGCTTCGGAAGGGTGAAAGAGTCATCCTTTTTATGCCAAAGAGTATGGAACAGATGGTCTTTCATCTTGGCGTACAAAAGGTTGGCGCCATCTCCGTGATCCTCAATCCGGGTTTTAAAAAAGATGAGATGGACTATTTTCTACGGGATACCGATGCCAAGATCATTGTCGTAGGTAAGAAAGAAGAGGCCTTGATCCAATCCTTGGATAAAGAACGGCAAATGATCTCCATCGATACAGGGAACCCATTTGAAGAAGACGAACTGTTCCCCGAGTCCTCCACCAAATTTTCACTTGAGCGGGGAAATCCTAACGATCCAGCTATTCTTATCTATACATCCGGCACCACAGGCCAACCCAAGGGAGCAATCCTTACCCAACAGAACCTGACCCAAGACGCAAAGAACATCATTCGCATCTGGGAGATCACGGAAAAAGATGTGCTCTGCCATGCTCTTCCGCTCTTCCATGTCCATGGTTTATGCTTTGCTCTCCACACTTCTCTGATCGCCGGAGTAAAGATTGTGATGTGCGACGAATTCTCAACCGAAACCGTTATGGATATTCTTTCTTCTCAAGAAGGGGAACTCGCCTGCACCATCTTTATGGCTGTCCCGACGATGTATTTAAGGTTGATCGACAAAATGGAAGGTGAAAGGCAAGACTTCAGCCACCTTCGGCTTCTCGCGTCTGGCTCTGCTCCACTGCCTCCAAAAGATTTTGAGAGGATCAAAAAGGTCTTTGGTAAAGGACCTGTGGAAAGAGAGGGAATGTCTGAAACCGGAATGAATTTTTCAAACCCTTTACGGAATGTGAAAAAACCTGGCTCCATTGGCCTGCCGCTTCCCCATGTAGAGGTAAGAATTGTAAGCCCGAACAACTTTGAGGATTTAAAACCAGGTGAAGTTGGAGAAATCTGGCTAAAAGGACCTAATGTCACTCCGGGTTATTGGAGAAAACCTCGAGAGACAGAGGCTGCATTTGTGGATGGATGGTTTCGGACAGGCGATCTGGGAAAGAAGGATAAGGATGGATATTACTATATCACAGACCGTTTGAAGCATATCATCATCTCCGGAGGAGAAAACACTTCTCCTAAAGAGATCGAATCCGTGATCAACCAGCACCCAAAAGTATCAGAGTCCTGTGTCGTAGGAATTCCTGATGAGAGGTGGGGGGAAAAGGTGGTGGCCGCTGTCGTCATAAAACCTGGAGTCATGCTTGCAACAAAAGAAATCCAAGACCATTGTAAACAACACCTCTTAGACTGGAAATGTCCTAAAGAGGTTTTTTTCTTAGGAGAACTCCCCAGAAATAAAATGGGAAAGATCTTGAAAGAAGAAATTGTAAAATACTTCCACAACCTCTCCTTACCTCACAAAGAAGGGTGATTGCCACTCTGTTGGTGCAATTCATGAATTACCCTTACTCCGAATGTTTTATCCTTTGGCGATAGAGGGCAAAAACAGGGCAATATCAGGAAAGATCATGATGATGGCCATGGCGATGAGGTCGATGATGACAAAAGGGATGCTGGCCTTGTAGATCTGGGACATGCTGTAATGGGGGGCCACGGCTTTCATCGTGTAGAGGACCAATCCGTCCGGAGGGGAGATGGTCGCCATCTCCATATTGATCAAGAGGACGGAGCAGAATGCCAGTGGGTTGATCCCTAACTGCCGGATGATCGGCATATAGATGGGAAGCGCCATCATCAGGATGGAGAGGGGTTCCATAAATGTTCCCAGGAGGACGAGAATGAATTGCATGATAATGACCACCACAATGGGGTGCATGGGAAGCCCTGTGGCCAAGCCGACGAGGTTGGAACTGGCTCCGGTATAGGCCAGGAGTTGAGAAAAGGCAGTCGCTCCGGTCAGGATCATAAACATCATCACTGTAATCCTGACACTGCTGACGATTGATTTCTTAACGATGTCAGGTCGAATTCCTTTGTAGATAAAAGCCAGGATAAAGCAAACCAGGGCTCCCACAGCTGCTGATTCAGTAGGGGTGGCAATTCCGAAGATGATGAGGCCGATGACCGAAAAGATCACCAGGCCCAGAGGCAGGATAAACTTTGCGGTCAGCCTCAACTTCTCACCCAGCGAAATCTCCTTCACTTCATACTCAGGCGCTAATTGGGGATTTAACCAACACCTCACGACGATATAGATTGCAATTAGAGCCGCCACTAAAAGACCCGGAAAGATGATGGAGAGGAGAAAATCTCCCACTGAGATCTGTGCGAGGCTGGCCAGCAACACCCCTAAAGCGCTGGGGGGGATCAGGGCCGCAAGGGTCCCACAGCCCATGATTGGGCCCAGCGTAATCTGATACTTATATCCCCTCTTCTCCATCTCCGGAAGTAAGGTCTGCCCAAGCATGGCACAGCCTGCCATAGCAGAACCTGAAAGGGTGGCGAATAAAACACCACCTCCAACCGCAAGAAGGCTCAGCCGGCCCGGCAGCCTCCCCATCCATTTTTCCATCGTCTCCATCATATTCTGGGCAATCCCGAACAGAAACATGACCTCTCCCATCAACAAGAAGAGCGGCACTGGAAGGAGCGAAAAGGAGGTGATTGACCTGAAAACGCTCAAAATGAGCTGGGTCAGACCCGCGTCTCCCCAGAAGAGATAGGCGAAGAGGATATTAATGAAGAGGAAAGAGAAGGCAACAGGGACGCCCAAAAAGAAGAGGCCTATCAGCGACGAAAGAATGATGATGAATAGGGTCAGCCAGCCCATTCCTTACCCTTTAAATTCACAGAGCAGTCGTATAGTCATGTCGTCTTATAGTCGCTTAGTCTATTTAACTATAAGACTACGAGACTATGTGACTACAAGACTATTTACCGCTTAATAGCTTCCAACCTTTTACCAACACCCCTAAAAAAAGCGGTACGCTTCCGATGGGAATGATCATAATAATTAAAGCGATCGGGGTCTCCAGAATCGTCGGATTGAATACCCCTCTTCTGTGGTGATCGTAAGTGGCGTAAAAACCGTAATAGATGAGGACAGCGGAGACAACAGCGATCAGAAGATAACTGATGACCATCAATACCTTCCTCCTCCTTCCTTTTGCCTGACCGGTAAACACATCCACAACCACATGGCCATCCTCTTTGAAGACCCAGGCCGTTCCAAGAAAGGTGATGTATAGGAGGAATATCTCTGTGACCTCCGTGCCCCACAGAAGGGGAGCATTAAAAAAATACCTCAAAGCAAGATCAATGCAGACGATGACCACCAGACCGGCCATCATGAGTGAGGCAATAAAGACAAAAGCTTTACAGATGGCTGACACCACTCTTTCAAGATTTTCAAAAAATCGATCCATTCCCTATCCCTACCTAAAACTGGGGGGATGCATTAGACATCCCCCCGCTTTACCGAAATCCGCTGATACGGCCCGTTGAGCATTACCTTTTCAAATTTAAAATCATAAATCCAAAATTCCAAATAAGTTCCAAGCTCCAATACTTAAAGAGCAAAAACAATTGGTTAACATTTTGCATTTGGGTTATTGGAGCTTATTTGTTATTTGGTGCTTGGGATTTGGTGCTTTCTAATAGCCCATCAGTCGCTTGATCACCCTCACCTCTTCGGGCACCTTCTTCTCCAGATCATCCAAGAACGCGTAATTGGCCGAATCGATATACTTTTTAGTATCCTCTGGGGAGAATTTTATCCTTTGCAATCCCACCTTCTCCATCTCCTTTTTCTCTTTCTCTATCTCTTTCTCAAAATAGGCCTTCATCTCCGGTTCATATTTGACGGTGATCTCCGTGAGCTTATCCTGCGCGGCTTTAGGCAATTTGTTCCAGGTGTCGAGGTTCATCACAAAAAAAGTGTT
>Ga0214473_10000260_pt1 | contig 74937 bp, 69 predicted proteins | sample RVTome_7_FD_203509 | JGI IMG/M metagenome (GOLD analysis project Ga0214473, IMG submission 203509) | Soil microbial communities from uranium-contaminated site in the Upper Colorado River Basin, Wyoming, United States - RVT98D197 | ecosystem: Environmental > Terrestrial > Soil > Contaminated >...
GATTTTTCATTGATTCCCTGAAAAAAATAATCGGATAATAAAAAAATCGCCGTATATTGCGGATAAAAAAATTCACTATTTTTTTTGAAGAAAATCGAGAAAACATACTACCCTTACCATTTGCTAAGATAATTAAGTTTTATATCCCCGATGCGGGCAAAGTTATCGCTAAGCGACCCCATTCGAAGGTAAATGACCGCCGTCTCGCCCGGAGCATCCCAATCAGGAGCGCCTCCGTCATCAATAGCTGAATCATCTATCGTAACTGTAGTCCAGGTATCCGCCACGGCAGATACGTTTCCGGTTGAAGTTGCAACCGCCGTGCCGGGAGTATCGTCAGCGTTATAAATGTAAACACCGACAACGTTATTCGCAGCGGAAGTTGTTTCCGTGTCAATGTCCATTTGAACCGCATTGCTTGTTGCCCAGGCATCAAAATCGCTGGGCAAAGCTACCCGGATGGCCACAGTATAATAATTGAGGGCGACTTGAGATGAATTCCATTCATAATATGTCCTGAGCAAATCGGCTGATGGTTCCGAATCCGACGTCATTGTTCCGGTAATTGAAGTATCAGTCCCTGTTCCATAGAATGTTGTGAGAACCGCGCCGGAATATTCTGGACTGATTCTCATCTGTCGCGTATGGCGTCCGGATCCGGATAATACCGGTTCTGAAGAAAATGTCCAGGACCCGGCAATTGTTTCTGTCCCGGCCACCCGGGCTAAAAGCGACCCGTCAGTAATAGCCGTTTCCGGAATGCTAGTTAAGCTAGCGCCGCTTCCGGTAGTCGCCAACAGTGTTGACGTGGCACCCGGGAAAGTATAGGTTTGAGCAGCCGTGCCTGATAAAGTATATCCGGCGTAAGCCGGAGCGGCGCTGACTCCGCCGGAAAGCAACGGCTGGCCTGCCACTACATCAGCCAGCCTGTCCGGAGTGCTACCGCTGCTTGAATAGATAAGATCGCCAGTGGTAGTTAGAGGATTAGTCATTAAAGTTACTGTTCCGGAAGGCAAAGTAGCATTCGTAGTGGCAGTTGCAGTTAGAGTCAAACCAAAAGCTCCGGCGGTAGTAAAACTGTTAGCTAAAGATAGGTCGCCACCCAAGGTAATGCCTCTAGCAACATCCCCTGTTGTAATAGTTAATATTCTATCAGCTGTTAAATTGGATCCAGCATCCAAGATTAAGTGATGCGATGCATCCGTATCATCAAGATAAAGATCGTTGAAATATCCGTTCTGAGTAGAATTACCAGAGAATAGCAAACCAGTCAAGCTGGCTCCGCTTCCGTTGAAAGTTCCTCCCGTAATGCTTCCTGTTCCGGCATCAATTGTATTGTTATTAGTAATGATTCCGTTAGTCCAGGCGCCATTTATTTCCAAAGCGGTAGTTCCGGTCCCGGTATTGGAAATATAGATTCCATTTTCTGTCGTTCCGGTCCCCGTGTTGGTTAAAGATAGAAGCTTTTGGGTTCCGCCGGTGGTATTGTTGGTAAGATTTCCGGATAATAAATTTATTCCTGTGCCGATAGAAGAATCGTTAACCGTATAAGTGGCGTTGAAAGGATAATTGGCGCTTAAGTAGCGCAGATCATTTATCCCCGCGTACCACTGGAGCAGGGCGTTTCCGCTTCCGGAATTTCTCTGAAAAACAATTGCCTCATTGACGTCCCCAGCTTCACTTGAACCAATAGTCCAGGTAAGGGCAGAGGTAGCGCCGGTGATGACTGTGCCTGATAAATTATTGGCGGTGACGGTGTCAAAATATCCGCCATGCCAGTAGTAACCAGGCGAGCCGATGGTGTTGGTGTTGTTAGCCGTATCTGTTGTCGGCCACAGGGCGCCGGTTGAGTCAAAAACCACTCTTCGATTCGCTCCCGGATTGAGATCAAAAAGATATTTTTCTCCGCTTCCTGTTCCGCTTCCGCTTACATTAATCGCCAGTCCTGAATATCCTCCGCCGTTAATCGTGCTGTCAACTAAAGTGATAACCTGGCCTTGGGAAACTTGTCCGTTGCCGGCATTGGCCGTCAGGTTTTGTCCGATGAGAGTTCCGTTGGTGATAACATTGTCGGTTACCGAGAAAATAGTTCCGGTAGCGACTGAAGAGATAATATCAAAAGTTCCATTATTCTGTTCATAGTTGGTAACATAGAGATTGGGAATGGTAATATTGCCGCTTCCGAAAGTTACCGGATTATTGTTGGTGATGTTTATCCCCAAAGTTCCGGATGAATTGTTTAATACCGGTGAAGCTCCAGTTAGATTGATGGCTGTGGAAGCGAGAGTCGCAGTTGTTCCGTTTACTGTCAGATTGTCTGCCAAAACCAACCCTCCAGCAGAAGTAAAATCGGTTCCGGGTGCTCCTATATTGAGAATCAGATTGTTGCCCATATCCAGATCACCCGATATACTTATCGATCCGACAGCGATTGATCCGGCAGTGAGATCGTTGATTCCCAAAATATCTCCGCCGTTGAAATTCCAGTCCCCTGTGAAATTTCCATCGGAGATAGTATTAGTTCCCAGGTCTAAAAGAGAATCGAGGTAAAGGGTCGAGGCGGTAATCTTGTTGACGGTTATGTCTGTATCCGGATCGATATCTTTGCCCTGGATGGTCCAGTTTTTTATTGTTCGCGAATTCACCGAGTTTCCGTCAATGTCGGAATTTTCAATCGCGTGATATTCAATCCTTCCCGTATCAATCGCGTTCGGTTTTATTTTTATTATTTTCGAATCCTGGATTGCTAAGTCCCCATTGATTAGATTATATTTCCTGAAAGAACTGCTCGGATTCTCTATTTTTTGAAAACCGAGATCGGAAAAAAAGTTTCCCGCCACGTTATTCGCGTCTGCAAATTCTGATTCATTTTGCGGTTCCGAATCAGCGCTGACTTCTTCTCCTGACACCTTAGGATTTATGTACGCAATCTTTTGAAAGGGAGTAATATCTGAAATGAATAATCTCTGGATAATTTGGTTCATTCCCAAAAAGGAAAAAACGGCAACAATGAAAATTGCCGCGATGGAAAATCCGTTTTGAGAATAACGATAGAAGCGAGAAAGAACAAAGATAGAAAAAACGGCGCTTAGAAAAATAGAAAAAAATAAAATGAATAATTTTGAATAATCGTTTTTGGAAAGCAGTTGATTCAAAAGACTCAGCCTATTCGAAGAAAATTCAAGAGTCTTATCTTTGAAATAATCGGTTTGCTGCCAAAACGCACTGGGAGATAGCGCTTGTTCCTGATTACTAGTTTCCGCTCCGGCTACTTGAGGATTTACATTTTTCTCTGATTGAGCAGGAGGATTATCGCTCTGCTTGGACTCGGAAACATATTCGTTTGAATCAAAAAATAAAGGATTGTAAATTGTTTTTCCTTTTTCATTCCTTAATCCGCTTTCAGAATCAGCTGCTTTCTTTTCCAGAAAATTTACAGTTGACTGGACTTTTTTAAAAACGACGTTTTCCCTGATCGGAGAAAGATCGATAAAGCTCGCCGCTTCAACGGAAAAAATTCCGGCTAAGATCAGAAATAAAACCGCCAGCGACTTGGCAAGCGAAGAAAGAAATTTGGGAGGCAATGAAAAAATTTCGAAGAAAGATTTATCCGCTTGCCTAGCGATCTCGCCTTCTCCCAAATTTCTTTTCTCCACGATCGCCAGTTTGAAAAACTTTTCCCCTGATTCTCTTCCTCCGTTTTCTTTTTTTACGGTCCAAGCATTTTTGTCCGATTTGGCAAATTCTTTATATTCATTAACCCACTCGGCGGTAGTAAACCAATTCCTTCCTATTTTTTCGGATTTAAGAATCCTTTTCCGCGAAAGCAAATTTAAATGCTCCGGGGTATATCCGGATATCCTTGCCGCTTCTGACAAAGTTATAAGGTGGTTTTCGATTCGAACGTTGATTTTGTTTTCTAAATTTTCGTTTTTCACCTGCATTTTTGTTTCTGAATCTTCCCCCTTTCGAACAAGAATTTAACCTCCCTTTTTATATCTAAATTATATACTAGCGGTGAAATGCGCACAAGTGGAAAATAAGCCAATATTTGATATCAAATATGGCTTTAAAAAAAGGAAAAAGTACGTTCTACTAAAAACATCTAAGAAGCTGATAATCTTATATTTTTCAAAATATAAGATTATCAGCTTTAAATTGATGCTCGCAGCATTAAAGTGTGATACTATTAAGACATGGCTATTCTGGCAAAAAACAGAAAAGCAGCTTACAATTACGAGCTTCGAGACAAATACGAAGCTGGTTTGGTTTTGACCGGACCAGAAGTTAAATCAATCAAAACAGGACACATTTCCCTGAATGAAAGTTTCATTACCAGAAAAGGCGATGAGCTGTTTCTCACTAATGCCAATATTCCGTTTTACAAATTTGCGGGAGACGCTAAAAATTATGATCCGACCAGACCCAGGAAAGTGCTTCTCCGAAAATCAGAACTCAAACATTTGATAGGAAAAATAAGCATTGGGGGCTTGACACTAGTACCCCTTTGTGTGTATACTAAGAAGCGACTTATCAAGTTAGAATTTGCTATCGCCAAAGGGAAGAAACAGTTTGACAAAAGAAGAACGATTGCAAAAAGAGAAGACCGAAGAAGAATAGAAAGATTGCTTAAAAATTTTTAATTTACCTAATTCCCAATTCACCCAATAAAAAATAAAATATAAAATAATTATTTAGGATTTTAAAAATTGGGATTTTATTAGAAATTAGGTTAATTAGAAATTCCCCGATTCATTTTCACCAATGAAAATGAATCGGGGGTTGTCTAGCTTCGACAGATTGCTGTTTGAAAAATAAGCAAGCTGACCATTGCGGTAATGTCGTAAAAATTTCCGCAAAAGATATAAGTGCAAACTTCATATCAAAGGTAAAAGAAAGCTTCGCGCGAGCGTTTGCTCCTTCTTTTGCTTCCGCTTTAGCTTAATATAAGCCAGGGCCATCGGACTCTCGATTCTCAATAGAGAAATCCGGTGTCAAACATTGGGATAGTAAAAAATGATTTCCTGAATTATTTTCGCGAAACATTCTTCAGGGCGAGTTTTGAAAATTTTTGTTTGTTTCTCATTTCAAAGTTTTGTAAAAAATAAACAAACTAAGCTTGTAGAATATTTTTTGAATTCAATTTTGGACGCGAGTGCAATTCTCGCCAACTCCACCAGGAAATAATGGGTGTCTGGCTTTGCTAGATCTCGCGCAGCGAGACAATTCCCATCAACTCCACAGAAACAGAAAAAATTAAACAATGCGTCTGATCGGCTCCATTTGTCCTATCAGTCTCATTTCCAAAAAAATTAGAAGGATTTTTAGGCCAAGACAAAGAATAATAAGAGATCCTCATGCGCTCCGGATCAATGAATTCATCCGGGTACCGAAGGTTATGCTTATTGATAACCAAGGAAACAATCTTGGAGAAATGGAAACTCCGAAAGCAGTCGAGATTGCGAAGGAGTGGGAGCTTGATTTGGTTGAGGTTTTTCCCAAAGCTTTTCCTCCAGTTTGCAAAATAATGGATTACGGAAAGCACCAGTATCAGCAATCGAAACAAAACAGACTAGCGCAAGCCAAACAGAAAAAAGTTGACACTAAAGGAATTAGAATAGGGCTTAAGACTGACGACCATGATCTTAATTTCAAAAAAAATCAGGCTGACAAGTTCCTAAGCAAAGGAGACAAGGTTAAAATAGAATTAATCCTCAAGGGAAGAGAAAAAGCTCATCGGGATTTGGCCAGAAAGAATTTAGAAAGTTTCATTGCTGGAATTTCCACTCCGCACAAATTCGAAGAGCCAATCAAGGGAATACCCCAAGGTTTCAATGTGCTCATCGCACCGGAATAATTAAATAACTTTAAATTCAGTTTTTATGAAGCAAAAGACTAGAAAATCAGTGCTCAAAAAAGTGAAGATAACTAAGAATGGAAAAGTTTTGGTTAGACATTCAGGGCAAAATCACTACAATACCAGAGAAACCGGAAACTTCAAGCGGAAAAAAAGAAGGGACATCAGGCTTTTCAAGACTGATGAAAAAAATATAATCAAAGCATTACCTAATTTATAAATTGCTAAACTGTTAAATGGCTAGATTGTTGTTCAATAAAAATTAACAATTTAATAATACAGCTATTTAATCATTCAAATAGATGTCACGAGTAAAACGCGGAGTGACCGCTTCAAAAAGAAGAAAGAAAGTAATAAAAATGGCTAAGGGCTTCAAATGGCACAGAAAAACCCACTATCGAGCCGCCAAAGAAGCTATCCTTAAAGCTGGAAAATACGCCTATCGAGACAGGCGCGCCAAAAAAAGAACTAATCGATCTCTCTGGATTATTCGACTCAATAATGCGCTCAAAGAAAATGGCTTGCGCTATAATCTTTTCATCAAGCTCTTGAAAGATAAGAAAATAGAGCTCGACCGAAAAGTTTTGTCGCAACTGGCAATGGAAAATCCGGAAGCCTTCAGAAAATTCTCCGAAAGCGTAAAATAGCAAACTCTTAAATACTTTTTAAAAATCCCGATAATATCGGGATTTTTATTTGGAAAAATTTTATTTTCGCTAAAAATCAAAATTAAAAACCCTATTTCTTCTTATTTACCATGATTTTTTTAATCAGCAAAAAGAAGGCTACGAATGGAAGCCAGATCCAAACGGTTGCTTCAACGAATTTATCCAGGCTTCTGCTTATGTTAGGCATAAAAAAATTATCAGCTTTCAGTTTCGATAGCTTCATTAAAAATTTCTAAAAGCTAGTGAAACTAGAAGCTAACGAGGCTTATTTATTAATTTCATAAATAACATCTTTTTTCTCGACTACTATTCTCCAATTATTTTTTTCCGCAATTTCTTTTAGATTATGATTGGGATTAAAAACAATCGGATTATCTACTAACTCTAGAAAACTGGCATCCGATTCAGTGTCTCCTACCCCATAAGAATCATCGAATTTAATTTCATTTTCGAAAGCATACTGCTTGGCGACTCCTCCCTTATTTTTAGTTGGTTCGAAAACAGCTTCTCCTGTATAAAATCCGCTGCCGTCCAGCTTATAAACGCTTCCGAAAACTCTGTCAAATTTAAGATGTTTTTGGTTATATTCCTCAACAACTTCCGTCGGAGAACCGGAAATAGCTATTATATTATAATCTTCTTTCTTGAGATTTTCAATCAGTTTTTCGGCAAAAATATAGGTTCTCTTTTCATGAAATCGAATAACTTCCCGGCTGGCCTTCAAAACATCTTCCCGTTTGCATCCCTTAATGTATTTTGAATATAAATCAACAAGCGCTAGCCTGTATTTTTCGTAGGTTCCTTCATGTTCAATCCAGTCGGAGTAAACATCAACCAATTTATATTTAACCGATTTTGGAAAAACTCCCATGAAAACCAGCTCATTTATCAAAACAAAATGAAGATTTTTTCGGAAAATTGTTCCATCAATGTCAAAAATAGCAATCTTATTCTTTGCGCTCATATTTTTTTCAAATAACCTAGCTCTGGTTATTTCTATTTTCACAGCATTTGCAATCACATTGATTCATATATATCCCATAAACGGCCAGCAAGATAGAAATTAAAATCCATTGCGTTCCGGCCAGCCAAAAATTGATGTTGAAAATAGAGACCAGCGCTGCTAACACCAAGGCAACGAATGACAACATCATTGCTAGTTTTGAAGTTCCCTTTTTATTTTCTTTCACAGAAATCACCTCCTAAGCTAGAATTTAAATTTATAATTGTTTCTGTCTTTATTCTATCAGAATTAGCCAAAATTTGTTAGGTGTGTATTACTACCGGTGTCCCGATTTCAGCCCAATTGTATACCTTTTCGGCAGGTCCAACTCCAAGCCTGATACATCCATGAGAAACCGGGGTTCCTAAATGGTTTTGGCCCTCTTTATAGCCTCCTGGCCATTCCGGAAGCTCATGAATGCCAAATTCTCCGGATTTAACCATCGCCATCCAGTAAGGCATGAATAAACCGTACTTTTTTGACCAAGCTCTCGGAGTTTTATTGGAAACAGCAAAGGTTCCCTGTTTAGTTTCCATTCCCCTTTTTCCGGTGGAAATCATAAAAGCATCCAGGAGTTCCCCATTTTCAAAAATTGACAGGATTTGGCTTGCAAGATTGATATCAATATATTTTCCTTCTCTTATTTTGCATTCAGTAAATTTTTTTGCCTGTTCCAGCCTGACATTGAAATCTTTATCCCAATCCTGGGGAGGGAAGGGTTTGGTCTCAAAAAAAGTCTCGCTTATCTTTTTATACTTGTCATCGTCTTCATCCTTGTACTTCATGAAAGCTTCCACATGATATTTTTTCCCTCTTTCAAGGTCTTCTTTGGGCATTAAACTAATCTGATTCTCGCCTAATTCATAATTAAGTTCCTTAAGCGGATCAATAATAAACTTGATTTTGAAATTGCCAATTGGCTTGTCGAAAATGGCTTTAATTGGATCTTCAATATCCAAAACAACATCTTTGGCTCCATATTCGGGATAAAATTCAGTTAGTTTGGGATATTCAATTGTTTTAAAATAAATATTGCTTCTTACTGGATTTAAAAAAATATTTTTCCCGGAGATTTCTATCCTATATTCATTTCCGATTAACCAATTGCTTCGGGGGATTATAGTCAACTCTTTGTTTTTTTTCCCGAAATAATAATCAATCTGGCTTTCGGGGTAGGTTCTTACTCCAAAATTAAGATAATGCGCGACGACTGGATTGGAAAAATCAATAACTATTTTTTCGTTAGGCAATATGCCTTCCCTTTTTTCTATTTGAGCGGAAGATTCAAAGAGGAAAGGATATTTTGTGCAGAGAAAAAATCCTACTGAGGCCAAGAGCATCAAAATTGAGAACGCCAACAGAAACCAATCACTTTTCCTGTTTTTTTTCTTAAAATATGAATCCATTCTGGGATATTTTAAAAATTGTTAATTATTTTCCGCAAATATTTTTCTTGCTTCCTCCCAAACATCCGGATAATTTTGAGCAGTTTTTGTCCAATACCACCACTCCACTCCCCAAATATAAATCCCGGAAAATCCGGCGTTTTTGGCAAATTGAACATTATCCTTGAGCTTATCCGAATTCATTGAAACAAGCTGGTCTGCAAGAGGAAATCCAGTCGTCCAGCCCTGAAGCCAAGGCTCTCCTTGAAGTTCAATCACAAAAGCATTTTTTTGATTGGCAAATATATCAATTAAAAATCTTTTAAATTTAAAAAAGTTCGGTCCGATAGGATATTTCCAGCTTCCCACTTTCTTGCTTACTACCTCACGATACATTGTGGTTCCAAATATATCGGCTCTTTTGGCCGCTGAAACCCAAAGGCTCAATTCCCCGCTGTCAGTCACGATAATCTTTCTGGAATTGTCATTCTTCCTGACAGTTTCGATTTCCTCATCAACCAAGGCATAATCCGCATTCGGGCAAACGCCAAAATCCAAAAATGGTTCGTTTTCCACTTGCCAATATTTTATCGCCGGATAATTTTTGAAATGATTGATTGCTGTTTCAACAAATCTAACCAGGCTTTCCTTCCTTTTGCTATCATTAACATTCGCCCACTCCGGAATAAAGCATTCCGGCCAGCGAGGAACTTTTTGGCCGACAACCAAAATGACTTCCGCGTTTCTTTTTTGCGCTTCCCGAAGCTGCCATTCGATGTCGGAAAAATCATATTCCCCTTCTTTTGGTTCTGCCCAGTCCCAATAAACCGGTATTCTTATTTTTCTTACTTTCAAATCATCCAGCATTGCAATATACGTTTCTTTCCAATCAAGGCCGATATCCTCGGCATAACGACTGGAAAAAGTCACTCCTATATCAACTTTGTTTTTGACATTTTTTACCGGAAGGTTGAAATAAGCAAGCAGCAAACCAGCCAAAACAAGCAGGCTGATAAAAACATAAAGAACTATTTTCAGGATTTTTTTAAACATGCCATTTTTCTTAAAAATTATTTTATTTAGCAAAAATAAACACAATTCCGATCCCTATTAAAATTATCGCTCCGATTTTCTGCGCCCAATCCCAAAAATACAGTTTTTCCTCAAAAACAAACGGGAATTTTTTGTGGGCGAAATAGGCCAATGCTAAAACAAAAACATATTGGGAAGAAACCAAAGAATTAACCAGCGTCACGCTTCCCATAGCAATGGCGGCATTAAGCAGGATAGAGCTTGTTCCGCCTAAAATCTTGTTAGTAACGAATAATCCTCCGGTCTGGTATCCTTGTTTTTCTGGTTTTTTGAAGTTTTTGAAGCTCCTTAAAATGTCTTTTCTCCAGCTAGGAACCAAAAAAAATCCGATTACTGCTAAAAACCCTCCGATGCGGGTCCAAATAAAACCGTTAAAAAAAGACTGTTCATTATAGACAAATTTAAAAATAAAGTAAGACAACGCCAGAAGAAATCCGGCTAAAAGAGAAGCATAAAATCCGGCAAAAAATTTCTTTTTGTTTATCTTCAGGGGGAGATCAAAAGATATCAGAAGTCCTCCAAAAATCAAAAGAACTACTCCGATTATTTGAATTAAAACCAGTTTCTCGATGGAAAAAGCCAGGGAAAAAAAATAGGTTGCTACCGGAATTATCGCTCCTACTATGGGAGCAACCCGGCTCGCTTCGCTTTTTCTAATCGCAAAATAAAGCGCCAGAATTCCATAGCTGAACAGCGCTCCGCCTAAGAGACTTAGAAATATCTGCCACCCGCTCGGGACTGAAAAACCGGTAAAGATAATAAAAAACAAAGTAAAAAGCCCGAAAACCGCGATATAAAAAGAATAGACCGGAGCGGAAGCAATCCTTTTCGATCCCAACAAAAATTTATCCAGTATCACTGTGAGTGCTCCGAGAAAATATGACCCCAGTGCCGCAAGAATAAACATCATAAACCGTTATTTTGTATTATTTTTTTATATTCATAGAAACTTTTCCGAGGTTTGCGCTCAAGAGTTTTATAATCAATTTCCACCAGTCCGAACCTCGGTGCAAAACCATAAAGCCATTCATAATTATCCAAAAGAGACCAACAGTTATAGCCTATTATATTAGCACCTTCATCGATGGCTTTCTTAACATATCTCAAGTGTTCCTTGATAAATAACACGCGAGGATAATCGTCTAATCCGATATCAAAAGGAAATCCATTTTCAGTTATAAAGATTGGCATTTTATAATCTTGATAAGCTTCTTTTATTGCTTCGTATATTCCTTCTGGATAGGCAATCCAACCCATTATATTGTTTTCATTTTCTTCGATGAAAAAATTTATCTTTTCCGATTTCCAATGCCTTAAATTTATTTTTCCCAGCCTATAGTAATTTAAGCCAAAAAAATCCTGATGATTTTTTATTCTGCGGCTGAAAGCAATCACTTGAAACCACTTAGAAACTCCGTAAATCATCTTTCCTAAAATATTAGATTTTCCGGAATCATACCAATTATAAAGATGCGTCATACCGACTATTGCATCCGGTTTTATGGAATGAATTATCTTATATGATTCAACATACGCTTTGGCGATATTTTTTAGCGCCTGCCAAAAATAAAATGGGTTCTTTTTCCCTGGAGGAAATAATCCGGTAAGATATCCTTGTCCCAAAGGAACCATCGGCTCATTAAGAACTTGAAACATATCAATCAAGTCTCCTAACTCTTTTACGGACTTTTCTATATATCTTGCAAAAACTGAAATTGAAGATTTCTTATGAAATCCGTACTTATCCTGAAACCATATTGGGCTCGTCCACCACCAAAAAGTAACCTGTGTTTTGATGTTTCTGTTTTTTAAATCCTGTAGAATATCGCGATAATGCTTAATCGCCTCCTCGGAAAATTTTCCCTCTTCCGGCTCGATTCTAGACCATTCCAAAGATAGTCTGAAAATATTACATCCTAGCTCCTGGACTAAATCATGATCTTCCTTGTATTTGTTCCAATAATCGCAAGCAATCCCTGATTTGTCTTTTGTTTTTCCTTTCTGTTCCCATTCCCACCAATCGCTGTTAAAATTATTCCCTTCGGTTTGATAAGAAGAAACTGCCACGCCCCACAAAAAACCTTTTGGAAATTTATTATCCATAACCACATTATACAATAAAAAAAGGAAATAAAAAAACTGCATTTATGTAGTCCGTAAAGCAAATTTTAAAGATTTTTCGTTAAAAATTTTCTGCATCTGCCTAGGCAGATGCTTTGAAAATTTTAGAAAAATCTTTGAAATTTGCCACAGGACAAATCTTGCAGTTTTTTTATTTCCTTTTTTGGATAAAAACCAGTTTTTCTAAATCTGCATTACCTTCCCAAAATATAGGCTCACATCGCTTACCCATTTCTGGACTCCGTCTGGGTCATGGTTGGCACAGCTTGAACCGCACTTCCAAACTAGCATCTTTTTGGGTTCATTAATGTCTTTTGAAACTAGCGTTTCTATTCTTTTCCCAACAATATTGACCGCTTCTTCCGGAGTTCCGAAACAAGCATACCCCATGGAAGTCCCCCTACTTCCAGATCCCTTATACCCCCAATAGTTATAGCAGGTTTTTCCTCCCTGCGAAGGAGCATGTCTTCCCCAATCACTTTCTTTTTTGGCAATTCCCACCACAAAAGCCGCTACTTTGCGATCAAGCTTAGTTATGGAAGAAACCATTTCCCCAATTGGAGCATCGCCAACTATCTGATTAAGCTGGATTTTCGTTAAAATTTTGGCATTATTATCTTCATTTTCAAGCACAATTGCGCTCTTTATTGAAAAATTCTTTTCCCTTTCAATTTTTCTGCTACTATTCTTATCTTTGGCTTCAAATATTCCTATAATCCAGTCTTTTTCATCTAAGGTATGCCTTTCGAAATCATAGCCTTTAGCAAAACATCGGGCAGAAATGCTTGATAATTGATTATAAAAAAAGAACCCTGAGATGATTATCAGGAAGATGAGAATTGATATTTTATTGTCTTTTAATACTGTTTGAACCTTACCTTCAATCCAGTTTTTTACCTTATCTCGGGCAAAAATACCCATAAATTGTCGTTAATTCTTACCTCTATAGCTATCACCGGAAACACAAATTTCACTATAGCAAACCCTTAAAATTTCGTCAACTAAATTTAGCATAAATAATAAAAAATGGCTTGTATCAGCCATTTCTTATAATAAATTACCCTGATTTTGAAATATTTTTAGTTTAATTTATCAAAATACAGGCTTACATCGCTAATCCACTTGTGAACCTGCCCATCTTGGCTACAAGCTGATCCGCATTTCCAAATTGACATCTTGGCCGGAGTGTCCAGTTTCTTTTCTTCAATTAAAAACTCGATTCTTTTCGCCACTGTGTCCACTGCGTCTTTCCGGCTGTTGAAACAGGTATGTCCTCCGGTCCCCATTAATTTTCTTTGCCCGCGATATCCCCAATAATTATAGCAATCTTTGCCATCCAACACCGGAACATGCTCGCCCCATCCGCTTTCCTTTCTGGCAATTCCGATGAGAAACGCAACCACGGTTTGATCTTTTTCGAGAATATACGGAAGCATCTTCTCAATCGGATATCCTTTTACCATTTTTTCAACCTTTTTATCAAATTCTTCTTTTTTGGAGTTCTCCAATTCCTTGATGACCTCCTCAATATATTTGACTGTTTTCTGGTCATTCCTTACTTCTTCAGCGCCCAGGACTTGCTCTACTGGAGCATTAATAATAACTTTTCCCGAACTTCCCTCCGCCGAAGCGCCAGCGCCCAAATAACGATAAATAAAAGTCATCGATACCATCCCAATAATAACAGCGGAAACTAAGGAAAAATTCCAAAGCTCCGCTAGACTGAATTTTCTAGCAAAATTTTGAGGAAAATTTTCAAGACTTTCTCTGATCTTTTCATATTTATCCAAAAATTTCTTGTATAGAAAGTCATCTTCTTTCGGTCTGAACTGCCTGTAATTGTTGACTATTCTAAAGCTAAGACCGTCAAAACGCGCTTCCCTGATACTGATTTCGATTCCTTGTTCTTTTAACTCTTGCTCTTTGGGAGTAATATACAATTTTGAATCTTCGGTGTAAAAAAATTCCGTTCTTCTCCCACGAGAAAACAACATTGATTTTGGATTTTTATTTACATTTTGATATTTTTCGTTTGATATCAAGCTGTCATTCTTTTTATTTCCAAAGAAAACGGAGTCGAAAAATATTTTTTTACTCATTATTTCTGCCATTAGCGTTATTATAACATGCTTTTCTGGTTTTATGAAGATAAACCATTATAGCCGTAAACATTACAATTAGCGATAAGATTTGCCCTCTGGTTATGCCCAAAATAAGCGCTTGCTCCGGCTCCCGTAAAAATTCGATAAAAAACCTGATTACTCCGTAACCAAACAGATATATTGCTAATAAATTTCCCTTAAGCTTGACTTTATTTTTAAGCAGCCAAAGAACTGCAAATAATAATGCTCCCTCCAGAAAGGCTTCATACAACTGGGTGGGGTAGCGCAAAAATGATTCATTTCTGAAATACATTCCCCACCAATGATTAGCGGCTTTACCGTATAATTCTCCGTTCAAGAAATTTCCGATCCGTCCGAAAAAATACCCGGCTGGAATCGCCGGAACCACAAAATCCGCCCATTGCCAAAAATTAATCTTATTCCTTCGACAAAATATGATAGAAGATATAATGACTCCCAAGAGTCCGCCAAAATAACTCATTCCGAAAATGCCCACAAGATTTCCGCTCGCATCAAAAGGAGAGACTATGGCTAATGGATTTCGAAGAAAGTAATCTAGATTATAAAATAAAGCGTACCCCAGCCTTGCGCCGATTATTAATCCAATGAAAGAATAAAGTATGAAATCAATAATTACAGAATTGGAAATTTTGAGCAAGCTATTATCTTTTTTAGCTCTATAAATCAGCAGCCAATAAACAACTGCGAATCCTATTAAATAAGCTAATGAATACCAGCGCACGTTAAAATTTCCGATTGAAAAAGCAATTGGATTGATATACTCTGGCAGATGTTGATAGAAATACATAATATTTTCAAATGTTATATCTTTTTAAATTTTGCAAATTTCAATGAAAGTTTTTTGATTCCGCTTTTTTTAAAAGCGACAGTAATAATTTCATCTTGAGTGGAAATAACCATCCCGTTTCCAAATTCCGGATGGCCTACATGTTCACCATCCTTGTAGTTTACAGCTTTTTTATTTTTGAAATTCGATACAATTTCTTGATTCGTAATTCTCGATTTATAATTCTCCACCAGGTGTTCCGGAATTTCGCTTAAAAATCTCGATGGCGGATTAATCTGAGTGGAGCCAAAAATATTACGCTCATCAGTAAAGCAGAGATAAACCTTTTCCTTAGCTCTGGTTATCCCCACGTACATAAGCCTTCTCTCTTCTTCCAATTCCACCTGATTCAAAATACTCCTGGAATGAGGCAGAATTCCTTCTTCGAGGCCGACAATAAAAACCACAGGAAATTCCAATCCTTTAGCGCTATGAAGAGTCATTAATATTACCGAATCCCCCTTTTTCTTGGCTGTATCCGCATCCGTTGCCAGGGCAACTTCTTCCAAGAAATCGAAAAGTTTTTGGCCATTGCCGGATTCTTCCTTGTCATATTTTCTGGCAACAGTAACAAGTTCTTTGACGTTTTCCCAGCGCATCTCTCCCTCCATTGTTCCATCCTGAAGATATTTTTCATATCCGCTTTCCGCGAATACTTTTTCAATAAAATCACCCAGCGATATCCGGTCCTGGACTTCTCTCATTCGCGAAATAAATTCGCAAAATTTAGCAATGCCGTCAGATCGGGAAGCGGAAATTTTTAGATTTTTAATTTCCGACTTTAATCCAGCGCTTACTAAATCCAGATTATTTTCTTTCGCCAGGTTTATCCAACTAATAAAAGTTGCTTCTCCGATCCCTCTTCTTGGTTCATTGATAATTCTTTCCAGGGATATGCGGTCTTTGGGATTCTGAATCAGGCGAAGATAGGAAACAACATCCTTGACTTCTTTTCTCTGATAAAATTTTATTCCGCCTATGATTTGATACGGGATAGACCTTTTTAAAAATATCTCTTCCAAAATTCTCGATTGGGCATTGGTGCGATACAAAACAGCAAAGTCGCTATATTTCTTTCCGCTGGATTTTAGTATTTCTCTGGCCACAAAATCGGCTTCATCGGCTTCATCTTCTGCCTCATAGGAAGCAATGAGATGCCCTCCCTCTTTTTCTGTCCAAAGATTTTTATCCTTCCGAAAAATGTTTTGGGAAATAACCCCGTAGGCAGCGTCCAGAATAACTTGAGTAGAGCGATAATTTTGTTCGAGAGAAATCACTTTTGCTTCAGGATAATCTTTTTCAAAATCCAGAATATTTTTGATGTCTGCCTGGCGCCATCCGTAAATTGATTGCCAGTCATCGCCTACAACACATAAATTCCGATATTTTTTAGCCAGCAAATTGACCAGGAGATACTGCGAGTGATTAGTATCCTGATATTCATCCACCAAAATATAGTGGAATTTGTTTTGATATTTTTCGAGCACTTCCGGAAACTTCTGGAATATTTTTACCGTAAACATTATAAGGTCGTCAAAATCCAAAGAGTTGTTTTTCTTCAGTTCATTTTGATATTCGGAATATAATCTGGAAACCACCTCTTCGAAATATCCTCCTGTACCCAGAGAAAATTGATGAGCGTCTACTAAATCATTTTTCGCTTTTGCGATAGCTTCCAGGATTCCTCTTGGATTAAATTGTTCTTTGCTTATCTCCAGACGCGCAAATATTTTTTTCATGAGCGACATCTGGTCATGTTCGTCAATAATATTGAAAGACTTTTCATATCCGAGCTTGTCTATTTCTTTTCGGAGAATTTTGGCGCAAATGCTGTGGAAGGTTCCGACTAGCGGCAAGTCATATTTTGAAGGAATGTGATTTTTATCCGAAAGCAGCTTGACAATCCTCTCTTTCATTTCTCCCGCGGCTTTGTTTGTGAATGTCACCGCTAAAATATTTTGGGGAGAAACTTTTTTTTCTTTGATGAGATACGCCACTTTGTGAGTAAGCGTTCTGGTTTTTCCCGATCCAGCTCCGGCAATAATTAAAATCGGACCATCGGTAATGGCCATTGCTTCTTTCTGCTTTTCATTTAGCGCGTTCAAAGTATTGGTCATAACTAAATTATAACATATCGGATGAAAACAAAATAAAAAGATTACTGATATATTCATATTGAATTCGCTACTGCTTAGGCGGGATCCCGTTATGGCGGGATAATTCGTAGAGAATCTCTTGACTTCATCTCAAAAATATGCTAAAATTAAACTATGGTAGAACGGGTGCGGACCCGTTTTTACTTTTTTTAATTCATAAAATTCCCTTAGATGAGGCGAAAAGCAACAAATAGGGGGACAAAAACAAAAATGGACGAAGAAAAAAAACCATGCGAATGTCCAGAATGCCAAAAGAGGATAGAAAAAGAAAAGGAGCAAGAAGAAATGGGATTATCCCTTCTTTTGGCCCTGACTCCGATGTTAGTAATCACTCTTTTCGGACAAATGGGACTTTTTTAAAAACTTTTAGCGAAAGACGTCTTTAGTTAAACTGAAAACCGTCCCGAGCACTTGGGACGGTTTTTTTATTTTATCTCAAAAAAATTTGCCTTCCGGACTATTTTGGTGCTAGATTTACAATATGGATAAACTGCTCAAATTAGCTGAAAAAATGATACGTTCCATAGAAGAAAGACGCATCAGTTTTTGGGTTTTGCTGTCATCCTTTGCCAGCCTGATAATAATAAGAGTGCTGGTTGAAAATATGGCTGCAGGAGAAAACTCCCATAAAGGCGTTCTGACATTTTATGAATTTTTTGATTCCTTCGCAATAGCCTATCTGCTATCGCTCTGGATAATCCATAAGATGCTTGCGGTTGATTTCAGGAGGGCAGCCAATATTCTCATTGTTGGATATTCAGTTATTATCATTCCTCCCATAGTCGATTATATAATGTCTCACGGAAAGGGTTTTTTAAGTTTTTATACCTTCGACGGATTTGCAGGACTGGTAAAAAGATTTTTTACCTTTTTCGGAGATAGGCCGGATATCGGAATTACCTATGGAGTAAGAGCCGAGATATTAATCGCGGTAATATTAATCCTCATTTACTCATATCTAAAATCAAAAAATATTTTAAAATCTATCTTAACCTCTCTTTCGGTATATTTGGTTTTATTTCTTCTAGGAACATTTCCCTCCTGGATCACGATAGCAGTGGAAGGAATTTCTAAGGGATTTTTAAGGATAACCGGAATTGATGCAGTCCAGATGTTTTTCTCGCCCTTCAGTTTATTTTCAAGAGAAATTAACTCGGTAAACGATGCGCTTATTACCAGAGTAAATATGATATATATTTTACTGCTTACCGCTATTCTTCTGCTGGCTTTCTGGAAATATCAAAAAATAAAACTTTATTCTTTTTTGAGAAATATAAGAGCCCCTCAAATTTCATTTCATCTAGGATTGCTTTCTATTGGATTAGGAGCGGGAATTCTACTTTCAGAAACAACCGTTTCAATTAATTTTTTCAATGTTCTTGGTTTCCTTGTCCTTTCCGAAGCGGTCATTTTCTCCTGGTTAGCTTCAGTTGTTGTAAATGATATATTCGACAAAAAAGTAGACACTATCGCCAATCCCAATCGTCCGTTTATAAAAAAAGATTTTTCGCTTTTGGAATATAAGAGTTTGGGGATAATACTTTTTGCTCTGTCTATTTATCTTTCTTTTTTAATTAACCCCAAAATATCCTTCTTTTTAATCGCTTACCAGGCTATTGCCTGGGCTTATTCGGCCTGGCCGTTCCGCCTTAAGCGTTTTGCTTTTGTTTCTACTTTCATTAGCGCCTTGGCATTAATTTTAATATTTTTCTCTGGATATATTTTAGCATCTCCTTCCCAGAATCTATTTGGATTGCCGGCTTCTATAATCATTTTCCTGATTTTTGCTTACACTTTCTCTATTCCCTTAAAAGATTTTAAGGATATTGAGGGAGACAAAGCGGATGGAGTTTACACGGTACCGGTTGTTTTTGGCGAATATTGGGGAAAAATTATCGTCAGCTCTGGAATTTTCATTTCTTTTCTTGCCAGCATTTTGGTATTTAACGAATTCCGCCTTTTCTGGTGGGCGCTTATTTTAGGAGGAATCTCCTTCTGGCTGGTGAATAAAATGAAAAAAAATCCTGCCGAAAGCAAGATTAACTATAGAAATATTTTCTGGTGGATATTGGGAACAATTTCAATTTATGGACTAATACTTATCAAAATAATCTTTTCATAAAAATAGTTCTGTCATTTTTTTCCAATCTTCAACACTTAATTCTTGCGCTCGGGCAATTGGTGAAATACCGACTGCTTTTAATTTTTCTTCTACTTCCTTTTTATCCAAATGAAAGCTGTTCGACAGATTATTGGACAAAGTTTTTCTTTTAGCGCAAAATCCCGCCCGGACTAATCTAAAAAAATTTGCAATTTGTGCTTTGTTTGTGCTTTTTGCTTTGTGATTTGTGATTTTTATCACTGCGCTATCCACTTCCGGCACCGGATCGAAATCATTTTTGCTTACATAAAACAGCAACTCCGGCTTGGCGTAATATTGAACGGACAGCGAAAGAATGCTATGATTTCCCGGTTTTGCCATAATTCTTTCTGCCACTTCTTTCTGCACCATTAAGATCATTTCTTTCGGCGGGAACTCGTTTTCCAAAAAAAATCTGATAATCAGGGAGGTTATATAGTAAGGAATATTGGCTATAACTTTGTAGCATGGAGCATGGAACATGGAACATGGAACAATTTTTGAAATATCAGCTTTCAATATATCGTCATTAATAATTTCTACTTTATTATTCCTCTTAAACTTATTTCTAAGAACTTCCGCTAAATTTTTATCAATTTCTATTGCGATAACTTTTTTGCAAGCTTTGGCTAATTCTTCCGTCAAAATCCCCTTCCCCGGACCGATTTCCAGAACAATATCATCCGCAGTTAAATTAGCAGATTCTATAATCTTTTTTACAACTTCTTTATCCTTAAGGAAATTTTGCCCTAATTTGCTCGGCATAAAAAATAACTTCTAGTTTAATATTTGTTCCACTTTAACATTAACCACTCCTGCGCCCAGACTGGCGATTTTTTCAAAAGCTACTTTATCCAGATCGATAATGCGGCCTTTGCCCTGGGGACCGTAATCATTAATTTGCACCACCACCGTTTTCCCATTATCCGAATTGGTAACTTTGGCATAAGCGCCCCTGGGAAGAGAAGTGCTGGCTGCGAACAATCCGCCTTTCCAGGCATACCAGGTTCCTTGTCCTTTATTGGCCTTCCCTAGTTTCATATACGTTCCCTGCACTGAGATTTCCGGAGTCGGATCCTTGGTTCTTTCTTTAGACAATAATTTTCGGGAAATTTCTTTTCCGTTATGAGAAACGACTTTATATTTATATTCATCAATTCCTTTTATTCCTTTTTGGCTTACTTTCTTCGTCCTCCAGCTAAGTTTGTCGTCTTCCGTTGTTTTCTTTTCAAAATCAACTTCTTTTTTTACGATTTCTTCCCTGATATCAACTCTTATTACTTCTATTCTAGCATTATTTTTTAGCGGAGCATCCAGGGAAGGAATGGAAAAGTCATCTTCTCCGAGCTTGACATTGCTATCCCAGAGCGCCATGGCCGCATTTGTTCCCAGGGTGTTTCCTTCAATTTTTTTGCCATCAACGCTTATGGAAACTTTTTTGTTTCTCTCTATGATTATTTCTGATCCGCTATAGAGTTTTGCATTTTCATTGGGAAAAATAAAATCATTTTCTTTTATTTCCACCCTGTTGTCTTTCAAAAAACCTCCTACCGTATCAGCTTTTATGCTTTTAAATTGATACTGGATCCCTTCATCACTTAAAATAATCTTCTTGTCTTCACTTAGAAAATTTCCTTCAAATACTGGGTTTTTTAAAAAAAATAATTTATAAAAAACAAACCCCAAGATCAGAAGGAGCAAAACAATAATTAATTTTGAATATCCTTTCTTAAACACAGAATTATCAAAAATTAAGAAATTGAAAAAATGAAAATTAATCTGTCTTAAATCTGTATTGGATTGCTTCTGCCAAATGACCAGGTTGAATTTTATCAGATTCTTCCAAATCGGCAATAGTTCTGGCAATTTTAATCAGCCGATAATAGGCCCGGGCGCTAAGCCGCATCGAAGAAACTGCAGTTCGAAGGAGCGCGATTCCCTTTTCATCTAACGGACAGAATTTCTTGATCTGATGGGAACTCATTTCGCTATTGGTAATAATGCTGAGGTCTCTGAATCTTTCTTCCTGGATTTTTCTGGCTTTTTCTACTCTTTCCCTTATTTCAGCGCTGGTTTCTCCCGATTCCCCGCTTTCCAGCTTATCGAATTTGAGCCTGGGAACCTCAATGTGAAGGTCAATCCTGTCCAAAATCGGTCCGGATATTTTTCTTTGATATTTCACTATTTGCCCCGGACTGCAGGAGCAGATTCTTTCCGGATCAGTGGCATTTCCGCAAGGGCAGGGGTTCATAGCCGCTACTAAAATAAATCTAGCTGGAAATTCCAGAGAACCTTTAGCCCGAGAAACAGTTATAATACCATCTTCCAGCGGTTGCCGCAAACTCTCCATAACCGGCCGGGGAAATTCGGCAAATTCGTCCAGAAATAAAACTCCCCGATGAGACAGACTTATTTCACCCGGCTTGGGAAAAGTTCCTCCCCCCACTAAAGAAACGGAACTGGCGCTGTGATGGGGAGACCGGAAAGGCCGAGTGCTAACAAGCGCTTCTCCTTTAGGAAGTTTTCCAGAAATAGAAAATATTTTGGTAATTTCCAAGCTTTCATCCAGGGTCATTTTGGGAAGAATCGTCGGCATCGTTTTGGCTAGCAGTGTTTTTCCCGATCCGGGAGGTCCATTAAAAAGAACATTATGCCCTCCGGCTGCGGCAATTTCCAGTGCCCTTTTGGCATGTTCCTGACCTTTAATGTGGGACATATCCAGTTCATATTCATCTTTTTTGATCAAAGAATCTATCTGAACTTCCGGATACGGCTGAATAATTTTTTGATTGGTCAGATGCCCGACCAGAGAATACAAATGATCTGCCGGAATAACTTTTATCCCGCCCACCACGCTTGCCTCTCCTGCGTTATCCCTGGGAACATAAATTTCATCTATTTTTTTATCTTTAGCCAGGAGAGATATTGGAAGCACTCCGTGAACCGGTCTTATTTTTCCGTCGAGTGCCAATTCTCCGACAAACAATTTGTTTTTATGATCAAAATTAATCTGGCCGGTTGCCAAAAGAAATCCCAAGGCCATTGGGAGATCGTAAATAGGCGTAAGCTTGGGAAGATCAGCGGGAGCCAGATTGACTGTAATTCTTCCGCATTGATGCGGAGGCTTAAAACCGCTATTTTTAATAGCGGAACTTACTCGGTCGCGCGATTCTTTTACAGAAGCATCCGGCAGTCCGACAATGGTGAAATTGTGAAGTCCTTGTCCCAAAACATCTACTTCAACTTCCACAATCTCGCTGCTTAGTCCGACAGTCGCTGCAGAAAATATCCTTGAAGGCATAAATAAAAAATGATCAATTTTCAATTATCAATTTACAAAAAATTATAAATTGAAAAATTGGTCATTGAAAACTTATTGAAAATTGCCACCGCCTTAGCGGGGTCCCGCTGTGGCGGGAAAAAATGTAAATTGAAAATTGATAAAATTTATGCTGCTTCACCATATTCATATTCTTCCTGCTGAAGGTTATTTTCTGCTTGCAGCCTTCTTCGCTCCTTAGCTTCTTCTTCCGCTTCTTTTCTTTCAATTAAAACTAAATAATAGCAAACTAGAACAGTAAGCGTTTCGATGGGAAGAAAATTAAGTCCAAAAAACTCTTCGCATATAACTCCTCCGAGCAAGGTGAGCCATTTTTTCACTTGGCTTTTAACCATCGATCTATTACTGTTGGAACCCATCAGGAGAAGAGCAAAAGCAATTGTTATTCCAACACAAAAGTTCATCACTTCATTGATTACAGGCAAAGAAAACCCGATCCAGTCAAGAATATCTTTTAACAACGCCGCTGATAAAGCGACTGCCATTAGCCAATCGACGGAAAACCGCGCATATTTCAAAAGAGAGATGACGCCCGTCGGAGAAGTTAACGGTTTTATTGCCTGAGCTATTTGCCGGGTCTGCGATGATAAATTTTTAGCTCCTGTTCCAACAGCGCCTGCCGTTTTTCCGGCTCCGCCGGCATCTTTCCCTGCAGATTCCTTTCTTCTCGCATCGGCTAAATTTATTTTTTTGTTATATTCATCCTGATTCATCAATACGCAATTAACAAAATTATTTTTATAATTTACACATTTTCTTCCTCAAACTCTTTTTTGGCCTGTTCAATTTCGAGAAGTTGATTGGGATCAGTGGTAATTATCTGATCCTCACTGTATGAAGCAACCACTTTGATCGCCGCATGCTTGGCTCCGGCAAAGAAAATTCCTTCCCCGACATTGCTTTCAAGGAGCAGGAATTTTTCCTGGTCGGTAAGATAAAAAGTTTCCATAATGGTATCGATGGCGGCCGGAGACTGTCTAAGCAGGAGCTGAAGTGAGGAATTAGTCACAATCGGCTTGCCATAGCGGGATGCCAAAAAGTCGGTAATATCCTGGGTGATTGTGGTAAGTCCGGTAAAATATTTTCGGCATCTTTTGGCAATTCCGAACATAAAAGACGCTGCATCGTCGTGCTTCATCATTACCCAGGCTTCATCCACAATTACCAGGCGCTTTTTCATATTGGAACGCATTTCATTCCAAATGAACTGAAGCGCCACAAACATGGCAATCGGACGAAGCTCATCTTCCAAGTCTCTAATATTAAAAACTACCATTTGATTGTCAACCTTTACATTGGTCGGATGATTCAAGAATCCGGAAAAAATTCCTTCCGTGTATTTTTCCAGCCTCATCGAAAGAGAATCGGCTCCTTCCATATTGCTCAACACCTCCTGCAAATCAGACATGGTGGGAAAAGAGTTGGAATTAAAAGCAGAAAAATTGCTTTGGGCGGTGATGTCGCGGAGAGAATAGGTTTCCCTGATGGCTTTGTCTAAAATCGAATCTTCTTCCGGAGTAACTGAACCCAGCATGATATGGAGAAGACCGATGAGATTGGCAATATTATTGCGAATGACATCTTCCGGATCTTCATCCTCCCCTATTTTAGGAAGATCAAACGGATTGAGGCGGGAATCGGAACTCAAAGATATTTTGATAAATGTTCCTCCCACGGTTTCACAGAGATATTTATATTCGTTCTCCGGATCGATAATAATTATATTGGTTCCCAGCATCATCGAGCGGAAAGCTTCCAGCTTGATGGTATAACTTTTTCCGGCTCCGGACTTGGCGAAAACAACCATATTGGCATTTTCCATTTTAAATCGGTCAAAAAGAATCAAACTGTTATTATGCCGGTTAATCCCGTAGAGAATCCCGTCATTGGAAGAAAGATCCGAAGAAACAAAGGGAAATGTCGTTGAAAGCGGAGAGGTGTTAAGATTATTAGCGATATCCAACTCATCATTAGCCAGCGGAAGCGTGGAGGAAAATCCCTGTTCCGCACGAAGCACTGCCGGTTTTACATAAACCATTTGAGCTTCCAGAACCGCCTCCAGCTCCTTGCCGGATTTATCGATTTCTTTAACGTCAGAACCATAGACTGTTATGTACAGCCCGAAGCGGAAAAATTTTTCTGTTCCCTGCATCAATTGATTGCGAAGTTCTTCTATGTTCTGGATAGCGGTCTCTTTCATCGGATCCCTGATTTTTCCTTCTTCTTGCTCAATATTGATTTGAGATTCCACTTGGGTAGCGCTTTTTCGGAGGGTTTTCATAATTTCCCTGGTATCAACCGGATGCATAAACATTGCGATGTCCATCGGAAAATCAATGTTAATAATCGGGGAAAACCAGCTGGTACGGAGATACTTCGGATAAGCAATGACAAAAATTGTTTTGGCGAAAGTGTCTCCAATCTGAACATAGCTTGCGTTAACTTTCATCGCTGATGGAGCAATCAGATCTTTGACAGTCGCTAAGCCTTCTTGATAAATTTTTTCACTTTCCAAAACTTCATCAGGCTTGGCGTTTTTATTTTTGTTAATTCCAAAAAACATAATGTTAGTTCAATTCTACCTTATCAATGTCCTTAATGATAACGTTTTTGAACACGTTTGGATTATATGAATTGTATAAAAGCTCGATTATTTCTTCGGTTTGAAGGGGAACAATCTTAAGTCCGATTCCGCTTAAGCCCGCAATAACATGGTCCACTCTTTGCCAAAGCTGGTTTTTGTAGGTTTCAAAAGTTTCTCTTTTTTTGATTATTTCCTGCTTAGGGGAAAGAAGCGCTGAAACTTTATTAAATATCCCTCCTTCTTTGCTCTCTATCGGAGAAAATGGAACGATAATGTAGAAAAACTTGGTCATTATATTGGAAACTTCGGTCAGATTTTTGATGAAATTCCTGTATTCGGAAATCTGAAGGCGCAAAAGCTCATTGGTTTGTTTTTTCCCTTTCTCGCCAAGAAAATCAAGATATGGTTCGACATTCAGCTTCCTTGAGTTTATTAATATTTGAGTCGGGAAATCAAGGGAATTTAAAAATCCCTGGTATTGTTGAATTATCGCGTCCTGTTCTTCAGTCGATTTCAAATCAAAATTTATGGAGGAAACCAAGAGAACGGAACGGAGAGATCCGTTTTTAAGCACAATGGCGCCATCTCTTATTTCTTCTACATCAACATATTTCTTAGTGCTGTTTCCGGAATTTCCTCTTCCTGCGATTTTTTTCGAATGTAACTTTTCCATAGATAGAAATCAAATATTATTTTTTTGAGTGCGCTTGTCTGTTCTGTTTAATTATCTCCAGCATTCTTTCGCTTCTTTCTCTTCCCTCTGAATCCAGTGTTCTGGAAAAATCAGTAATATTTTTTGCCAAAATCATTTCTTTATTCTCTTTCTTTTCCCGAAAGCTATCGACGCTGGCTTCTGGTTCTTTTTCTTTTCTGCTCTTTTTCTCATAATCCCTTCTCCAGATGTACGTCTTGGGCTGGAAAACGAACAGGATTCCCCAAATAATAAACTTGATAAGCGGTTGCCCGTGAGGTTTATAGAATGCCAGGGCGCAGAAAATTAAAACGACGGGAATAGCGGCTAAAATAAAATACGTCAGCTCCAAGATTCCCCATAAAATAAGAAGCACTGCTCCCATCCCGAACATCCAAAGCAATTGCTTGGCAGTGAACGGCCCGGCAATCTTGTCTTCGATTTCAATGTATTGTGGAACGTTAAAAAGCATACTTTTCTAGGTAAGCAGATTCGCTATTTGCCTTACAATCACAAGAGAAGCAAGGGAAATGAAAATTCCAATAATCGAATAGGTGACAATTTTCTTGGCCGTACTGATTCTGTCATCATCTCCGGCGGAAGTAAGATACATTATTCCTCCGACAATCAGCATTATAAGTGTTAGCACCCCGACAATCGCCAGGAGGAAGTTCAGGAAATTAAGAGCGATCTGGGTAAGGGTAAGGCTACCGCTCAACGCGGTAACGTCAACGCCAGAATTATTCCCTCCCATAATAGTATAAATTTCTTTGAGAAACGAAGGGGCGGCGATTCCGACTGCCAGTCCTATCATCGAGGCAGTGATGGCTCCCTTGGCGACTGTCATTCTTTTTTCATTCCCAGCTGAAGTGATATAGAAGATTCCTCCGAGAACTATAAAAATTATGGAAAGAACCACGATGATTGTCCGAAGTGTCACCAGGATATTAGTAACAAATTCATTGACGGTATTGTATTTTAGGGGATTGGTAAAAATAATCGAACCGGAAGCGGCTGGAGAGGACGTTGGACTATTGTCAACACAAGAATACAGACCGGTTTCGTAATCTGCTGTACATGTTTGAGTGCTGGTACATGGAGCACAAGTGCTGTATTGCGCGTTAACATTTCCTCCAGCCAAAAAAATTCCTCCTAAAATTATTATACAAAAAAATATTTTTGTTTTCATATTTTTTATTCTTATCTAAAAATTATTTTGCTTATCTTGCCGTTGAACACGTAAAAGTATTCCAGCTAGCTACGTTTATTCCTAAATCGCCTCGCGCTCCCATTATCCACATTGTCGTATTCACAATCAGCCAGGCTCCGAGAATTAAAGCAAACCCGATCAGAGCATTTTTCATCAGGCTTTTGGCGATTCCCATCATTCCTTCATTTCCCGCGGAAACTATATATACCACTCCCGCAATCACCAGCATCGCGAGCCCCACGATTACCATAATGGTAAATCCGTAATCTATAAGGCCTTTGATGCCGATAATAAAATGGCAAAGCGTGCACATTTCGTCAGCTGTTCCTGCCTGATCGCTTCTTCCGCACGGAACCAGCGCCGCGCTGGAGATTAAAGGAAACGCGGAGAATAGCAAGAAGGCTACGAGAGTAAACAAAAAAAATGAAATTTTAAAATTGGAAAATCTAATCATTAAAAATTACGTTATTTTTTTAACACATTTATCCGATTGGCCGCTAAATTCAGCGCTTCATAGACTGTGGAGTTCCCCATATTTACAGAATTAACGGCTTCCGCTAATATTTTTTCTGTTTCTTCCGGATTCCATTGATACCAACTTTTGGCAATCAGATTTCCATAGGCAAACGGACCAAGAATCGGATCATTTCTTTGTTTTTCAATCAGGTCTCTTCTGGCTGCCGGTTTTCCCGTATCGATAAGATATGTTTCTGCCAAATCATTTTTCACTGCAAAACTGGCTTGATTTCCGTTGAGGCTATTGAAGAGCGTCACGCTCCCATTACTTTTAAAAGTAAGATATTTCAAAAACTGCCAGGATTCATAGGTTCTTGCTTGGTTATAATTTGCTTCCGTAAGCCCGTTTTCCGCAAGCTTTTTTTTCTGACTGTCGGAAAGCACTTTATTTTTAGAAACCGCCATTCCCCAATAGTTAGCATAGTTTGCCGGATTGTTGACTGAAACCTGCGGAACTGGAGCAATGGCAAAATTCAGCTTTGAATTTTTATTTTTAATCGTGCTGTATTGCCAGGAATAGTTAATCATCATGGCTGACGTTCCTTCATAAAAAGCATCAATAGAATAATGCATTCTCGGGTTCCAGGTATAAAAGGATGAATTTCTTCTGGCAAATTGGGTGTAAAAATTCAAAGCGTTTTCTCCGCCTTTGACAGTTTGTCCATTGGAAAGATTGATAACTTTATCAAAAGTAGCTTCAGTTTTTTCATCATTGGTCATTTTTACTCCGTTCTGAAACATCAAAAGCCCGAGAATATCCGTAGAGCGGTTTATATTATAGGCCGTCCCCAAAGACGCTCCGGCTTGGGTGATATTGTCATTCTGATCAACTCTGGTTATCCTCCTCACGTCCTCATTGAATTCTTCCCAGGTTTTGGGAGGAGTGGTAATTCCGACAGAATTGAAAATATCTTTATTGTAGTAAAGCGCCAAGGAATCGACGGAAAGCGGAACGGCATATATCTTTTTGTCAATTAAAAAATCGCTGATAACCACATCCACGAAATTATTTCTGAATTCGCTTTCATTGGTGAGCCAATCGAAAGCCGGCTCAACTTTATCCTTGAAAGAAGGCATCCAGGCATTGTTAACCCAGAAAATATCCGGGCTTTGTCCGGAAGCCAGCGCGTCAATAAGGTCATTCTTGTATGAATCAACCGTAAATTTCCTGTATTTTATTTCTCCGATATGCGGATTTATTTTTTTGTATTCTCCGGAAATTTTTTCCAATGAGTCGCTATTGTCAAAAACACCCCAAATTTCAAGATCCATTTTATAGCTTGGATTGCTTGACTTCATGCATCCGGAAAGCGTGAAAAGTGAAGCTATAAAAATAAAAGCCATAAAAAACTTGGCCTGTTTTTTTATAAAATAGAATATTTTAGATAAATTTTCTTTCATTTTGATTTTTGAGATTTGATTTTTGATTTATTTTATATATACTGCCCCGTGATGAAAATCTCCCGTATCCAAATCTTTTTCTTTTTTAAATCCCTGGCTTTCCGCCAGCTTGTCCAGCTCTTCTTTGGAAATTCTTATTTTTTTATCCGGTCCTATCGGAGCATTTTGGTCGTTCCATTCAACCGCCAGAAGCTTTCCGCCAGTTTTCAGAATTCTTAAGGCTTCTTTGGTTATCACATCTCTCATTTTATTCTGGAAAAGCATGTCTTTCATAATTACCCAGTCGACGCTTTCCGGCGGAAGCTTTGAGCCTCCTTCTTTTTCCAAATTCACTCTTTGGGGAATAATATTGGAAATCCCCGCCAGCTTTGCCTTGCTGGCAACCGATTCCAAAGCGGAAGGAAGAACATCTAGGGAAAAGACTTTCCCGCTTTCTCCGATAATCTCGGCAAAGGCTAAGGAGAAAAATCCGCTTCCGCATCCAAAATCCGCCACAGTGCTTCCTTCAGCAATGTTTATTTGCCCAACAATATTTTTGGGGTCAAGAAAGTTTTTCAGATCCATAAGGTTATATTTAAAAATTCATACATTTGTATAAATTCGCCACCGCCTAGGCGGGGTCCCGCTGTGGCGGGACAATTCGTAGAGATACATATATTTTACAACAAAAAAGAAAAATGGTAAAATCAAAACTTGCATGACTCATAATACATGATTCATAATACCTAATATGGAGGCGTGCCAGAGTGGTTGAACGGGGCGCTCTCGAAAAGCGTTATATCCGAAAGGGTATCGGAGGTTCGAATCCTCCCGCCTCCGCCAAACTTTACAAATAAAATTAAAAACAGCATCTTTTTAACGCTGTTATTTTTTTATTTCTCTATACATTTAAAAAAAATACGGAGAGGCAGAACTATTTCCACCTCTCCGCTTATCTCCTCTTGTTTCAAGAGACGTTCTTACTTTTGATTGATAACAGGCGCGACCTTGATGTTTATGGGCATCTGTGTCTTCAGGCCTTGAATCTTGGCCGCTTCTTCCGCCTTGACATCGGCGATTTTCTGCGCTAAATCAACCTGGAGCTGAGACTGTAAAGTTTTGATTGTCAGCTTCAAAGTTTCATTCAGCTTCAGCCCGCTTCCTTGGCTGAAAGGCAGGTTGTCAAGACCGGCTTTACCGTAAGAGGCACCGACTCCGCCTCCGCCAAGACTGGCGACATCGGGTTTAATCGTAGAAGCGCTACCACCGACCATGACGCTCAGAGCCCAGGCAAACAATTCTTTCTCTACTCCCTGCGCATCAATCTCCAGTACATTAGCGCCGGCATCCAGGGCACGCAACGCCATCAGCAGAAACACCTTAACCGATTGGGCTTTTTTTGTTCCCTTAGCCTCCAGTGGAATTACCAGGGAAACGTCCTTCAGATTCTCGGCGCTTGGGGGACCCAGTATAATCCTTATCTCGGCATTTGGGTCCTTGTCTTTCTTCTTAACCCACTGGCCATTAAGGGGAGCTCCCGACAGATCAACGGATCCGCTGTCATAGCCTTCCAGGGCGTTCACGAGCTCCTGCCTTGTCCAGACCGATTTTACGGTGAACAAGGAATACAAGTTTCGGATATTAGCCGCATCCGGCGTGCTAAAGAAAAGATTGGGAAGCCCCGGGAAGCTTATGCCAATCCCGTTCGGGTAACTCGTACTGCTGCTGTTATACCCGTTAACTGTGGCTTCCTGGCCCTGGCCAACAACCACTGTTGTATCGGCCATTGCCATAGCTGGCACGGCCATACAGATTACCAATACTGTCATGCTGTAAAACAACGCTTTTTTCATAATAGACTTCCTCCTTTTCATTGATGTTTTTCAGTTTTTCAGGAAAAAAGATGCGCAGAGGGAGGATTTCCTCCCTCTGCATTTGTTGCTTCCGGCCAAGCTTAGCAGTTGACGGCCGTTTAGTAGTTGACCGTTGTCGTGCTGGTAATCTGGCCGTTTTGCTTGATGACGCTTCCAAGGGCGACGGACTTTTGGTAGTAGCCCGTGCTAAGCCCTTGATATAGCGTCCCGGTTGCATTATGATCTGACGAACCGCCGGCGCGCAGGATCTGGGTCATGTCGCCGCTGGCAGAGTTTGTTCCCCACGAAGTGCTTCTCGTAGTAAAAGTGCTGCCATAAGCGAATTGCCCGCCTGTCGCGTCAAAGCCGCCGATGAGACAATCAGTAGAGCCTTGCTGATAGCCGTATTGCTCCAGGGTCCCATAATGGACAGCCATGCCGTTGGGCGACCACGAGGTTTGAAAATAAGAATTACTTCTCGAGATCTCCTGTGCGGCACCGACATCGCCCTTACCTAAGACGAAACCATCCATGTCCTGAAAAGTGAAACCAGCGATCTTTGACGACGCGCTATTGCCGGCGTTCCAAAGGAGGCTTCCGCCTCCGCCTATTTGATTCAGGTCAAGTCCGAATACGCCTATCTTGTTGGCGTTTCCATAGCCCACCTGCCCCTGCCATTCTGTGCCATGCTGGAGCATAAAGCCATGGTAGCCGAAGGTCATATTGCCGTATTCGGCCGACTGAGTCTGGCTCATATTAAGATGAGCCGAACCGCCAAGCGCCCAGCCTCCGCCTTCCATATTCTGAAGCCCAAAATCTCCGGAAACTCCGAAGCGACCCCAGAAGCCAAAGTTGAAAGTCTGAGCGTCTTGGTTTATCGATGACGATGTTCCGGCCCAACCCGCAAAGGCGACCGTTGAGATGAACACGAACATTAGCGCTGCCGAAAAGGCCAGCAACAAAAGACTTAACTTTCTCATACTCATTCCTCCTTTTCTTTAAGATGTGGACTACTCAAAAACTTTCCTCTTCGCTATCACCCCCTTTCTATCTTTCTGTGTCGCTTCTATGCATCACCTCCTTTAGGGTTTGCACTTGTAAGTGGCTTCCCCAGCTTTTAATAACATCCCGCCGTATTTGTTTAACAAAGTAATGCGGATTGTTATTTTCCTGTTTATAATAACGGGAAAATCAAGACTGGAAAATACCCGTTGTCCTCTACCCTTATAAACGATCTCTTCAGACTTTGTGGAGAAAGGGCCATCAGGAGTTTTTACTTCAACGATGGTCTCTTTTTTCAACTGATACACAATCTTTTGAGGATTGTTCACAAACAGCAGAACTACAATTTTTTCCGTGTTTTTCGCGTGCACCGTTTTAAGCAATCCTAAGGATTGCTGAGGCTTCTGACCGTTTTCCCCTTTGCTCGCAATCTGGTATTGCGTTAATACGCTTATTCCTGTGCTGAAGCTTTGCATCTGGCTTTCGCATTGCAAATTTTTTGTTGTTACGCAGCCAAAAAGCATTATTGCGGCTAAGATCAAACAAAACAACCCCGTGTTCTTTTTCCCTATCATTTCATCCCCCTTCCGTATTTTATTTTTCTCTCAAATGCAAGATTATTCAAAATTTAAAGGAACAAAAATATTCCCCCTTCTTTTTCTAGTAACAATATAATAGTTGATAATTAAAAACTTGTCAAACCTTTACTGGCAATTTAGCAACAATTAAGGCTTATTCTTGCCGAAATTCAACCTCAACAAAACCTTACATAACAAAAACAGGATGAAGTAACAACTTTAAAACTCGATTTCCGCACTAGTGAGCGCGGCATTACAAATTGAGCGAAATGAGCGTTAAGAAATTTTGTATCGGAGCGGAGCGGAAACTGAAATTTTAGCGAATGAGCGAAAATTTGTTGACGCGCGGAACCCGTGCGGCCGTTTTCTTTTCTTTCTGCCTTTCTTTTCGGCAAAAGAAAAGCAGAAGACTAAACTAATTGACTGGCATTCATTATCAAGATAAAATGAAGTGTAGCTTTTAAAATAATATACGGAGCGTAGTATAGTGGTAGTACGAGTGGTTTGCCTGCCCGCCAATTGCCTACGCCGGAGTGTCGTATACCGGTAGTACGCATGCTTTGGGAGCATGTTGACTGGGTTCAATTCCCAGCACTCCGAAGGCTCAAGGCGTTGGCAGGCGGGGGACCATTTAGTCCGAGTTCGATTCTCGGCGCTCCGACAATTTCTTCAAACTTGCTTCTTCCAATCGGAAATTAGGATTTTCCGTCCGCTCTTTTAGCTATTTTCTTAATTTTTTGCTAAAATTCTCAATTATTTCATTCAACATTTTCTTTCCTAATTTCAATGATGCTTTTTTCCTCGGATCATATCCCCCATATTTGAAAAAATCATCATTACTCCCTATTTTTATTTTTCGACTGTTTTTTTCTTCTTTCGGGTAGCATGCCCAAAGCAACGCTGTTTCATATTCGTCCGCGTGATTAATATCAAAGTCCAACTCCTCATACGGATTCAGCAGCGCAACATTTTTATTTTTATTTTCAATCTTTTCCAGAATTTCTATTTGCTTACTGCCGCAATGGCCGGCAACTAAATAAATTTTACCAAATCCCTGTTTTTTTAAATTATCAATCAAGCCCTGAATCATTAAAAATAGCAATTCGGGTTTCAAGTAGTATAAACTGCCCCGAAGCTCTTTGCCCAATTTAGCGTCCATGCCAATCATTTTTCGTTTTCCAACTTGCCTTTCCTTATCGGTACCCAGATAAATAGGCGGCAAAGAATAAGCTCCGGTTTTTTTAGTTAAAATCTCACAAATCCTTTGCGCCACTAAAAAATCAGTTTCTATGGGCAGATGGTTTCCGTGCCATTCTATGGTTCCTAGCGGAACAAAAGCAATCTTTTTTGCCGAATAGCCAATAAATTCTTTTAAATAGGTCATTTTCATATTTTTTGAGGTAAGTTTACCCCGTAGTGAGCCCTGCTCTACTTCTGGGGTAATTAATTACGTAATTCGATATGTAATTATTTGAAAAAGGTGCTTGACCCCTTTTTCTATTTCTTGGTGTAATGCCAGTTACAATTTCACAAACCTCTCCTAATTTTTTTTGTTAGCCAAGTCATATTTATTATTTAAGAATACGAATAATTTCACCAAGCAAGGTGTCTATATCGTGAGAAAAGTTGACTTGTTTTTCTGTCGGTAGAATTTCCTTATCCCTAATTTGAATATGTAAATAAGCATCCGCTATATTTCTTGAAGAAGTATCGAGATGTTCGAATGATGCCTTTGTGCTTTTTGCTAATTTTGCGTTATTTACAATTTCAGAGAAACTCTTGTAGCCAAAAATTGGTGGAATATGATCTAAAACAGATCTTACAAGCACAATGACAGATATATAGTTTTCTCTGGAGAAATTATCATTAATCTCTCGACACATTTTTATTAACCGCGTAAGATCAAATAGATTGTTTTTTATCTTTTCTAGTCCCTTGACTCTTTCCTCACTAATAAAAATTCTATTGTCAAAAAACCATTAATGTCAAAGGGTGAAGCAAAATCAAAAGGTGAAGTACTTGATACTTTTTGAGTGGGTGTTTTTTTATTATGCAAATAACTGTCAAATTGCCGTCCTACCTGTTCTATTTTTTCTCCGTTTAGTCTTCGCTTATCCTTTCCAAATTTAATAACTCTTGGATCCTTTCTAAAAATTTCCTTGAGCACAACTGGGCGTGGCCGAGACAAGCCTGCTGATTCAAAATCTCCAGCAATTTCTCCTATAGTACTCCCTATAATATTCTTTTTTTTCTCCCTAAAATATAAAAAAGCAACAGCTCTATCAGCCATTTTTTTAAATTCTTTTACAACACCGATAGCGAATTTTTTGAAGTTATCTTCAGGCATAATCCCTTTGGTCTTAAATTAAAATTACGATTTGTTTTTGTATCCAATCAGTTTCTTTTTCCCATGGATGACGTCAATCCTCTCAAGTAAATCTTTTCTGACCATATCTCTTAAAACATTTACAATGCTTGATCGCAGTGGCTTTTGCTTCGTTAATAACCGTTTTTGTAATTCAGAAAATACTTCCATATCAATTCTCGGTTCTTTGAAAAAATCAGAATCAAAAAGTTTCATAATTGGAACTTTTAAATCTTCCGCTTTATTTTTTCTTTTTGCTGTTTTTGCTGGTTTTTTTAAGGTTTTGTCCGCATCAAAAATCGCTTGCTCAAGTTTATCGAGTCGTTCAAAAATTTGTTTATTGATTTGTTCTTGATTCATAAATTTACTAATTAAATTTTAAAAATTATTTTCCACATAAGTTTCTCCAGTAGCTGTTAGAACCCAAGCTTTTTTCCCGTCTTTTTTTTCCTGCACCTCCATTACATGACCTTTTTTTATATTCATATTTACCTTATCATTAATATTTTTTGGTAATTTTTCTTTGGCAGAAATAAATAACCTACCAAGATCGCTAATATTAAAAGACTTTGCTTTTTCATTTTTTTCAAGATAGTAACCCATTGCAAGAACTTTTTCCACATCACCAGATAGATTTTTTGACAATATAAACTCTTTGATTGAAATTTTTTTTGATTGATTATGCACATCACTCTTTTCAGATTTTAAATTCAATCCATGCTCTTCTAGACTCAAAACTCTTTTTTCGAGATCTTCTATTTTTTCTAAAATTTTTCTAATCTTCTCCATTGGATTTTTTATTAATCATATCAATTATTTCCGATACTTTAAAAAGAGGGATTTCATATTCTCTCTTTCCTACAATATACCCAGATTCTTTAAGATTTTTAAAAGTAGGGTCAATAGTCCCTTTTTTTATTCCAGTTTTTCTATGAAGCTCTATCGCAGTTATCATTTCACTTTCAATGCATCCCTTGACTTTAAGCAGTTTTTTCGCTAATCCGTAAGTTAATATCTTTTCATCAGTCGACAGTTCGTTGCTTTTAAAAAATATTTCGTTTGTATCTTTTTGTATTGTAACGAAGGGATAAATAGCTTTCGCAATTTCATGCTCATTGAAGGCACCTTTGTCAGAGAATAAATCCTCAATTGTGTATTTTTTATCGCTCATAATTTTATAAGTTATTTTATTATATTCCTTTTAGAAATTAGCTCTTATTTCCTAATGATACAATGATATTTTAGACTTGTCAAGTATCGATTGGAAAAACTTGCTATTTCTATGACAATATCAGACATTCTATTAGTATTTTATGCTTTAAATAAAGCAAAAAATTCACATATAATACCTGACTCATAGAAACTAAAAAACCAGTCATGCTGAGACAGACTGGCGATAGGAATTTGAATTAGATAAGCTATTCAGTTTGGAATTTGATAGAAGCTACTGCCTTCTCTCCATTTTACTTTTTAAAAAATTTTATTATTTTTTCCAATGACTTTTCTGGATTTTTTTCCAGCTCACACTCCCATATTTTATAAATGCTCCATCCGTCTTTTTTGAGATTTCTTTCAATCTTTTTATCTCTTTTAACATTTCCTTCCAGTTTATTTTTCCAGAATTTCCTTCCAGTTTTCGGCAATACGGAATTTTTACATCCGTGCATATGCCAAAAACAGCCATTAACAAAAATGGCAATCTTCTTATTCCCGAAAACAATATCGGGCTTTCCGACTAACTTATAATGAACCCTGTATCTGAAACCTTTGTTAAAAAGGAACTTCCGGACAATAAGTTCGGGGCTGGTATTCTTTGATTTTATTCTTGACATGTTCCAGCTTCTCCGTTTTTTTGATAGTTTGTCCATAACTGTTGATTGTTTTTATCATTTCCCCGGCTACCGTTTCAATCACAGGGACAACGACAGCATTTCCGAATTGTTTATAGGCCTGATTATCGGAAACAGGAATTTTAAAATTATCAGGGAATCCCATCAGTCTGGCACATTCTCTGGGCGTAAGCCTTCTGGGATTTTTGCCCTCCTGCTTGATTAAAATTTCGGATCCGTCCTTGTAATATCTAGCGCTTAAAGTTCTGGTTGTCTTATCTTTTTTGAGATCAATCAAGCCAAAACCAAACCCATTTCCCATTTTTTTGTGTTTTTCAGCATGTTTTTGGAGGTATTTCCATAATTTATCCGAGAGAGTATATTTCGCATCAACTTTTTTTTCAAGTATATCCGCAATATTTTTCTTTCTCTTCAATAAAACAGGGAACTCAAAATCAATATCGGGGAAAATATCTCTTCTAAATCCAGCTATCAGAATTCTTTCTCTATGTTGAGGAACGAAATCGGCAGCATCAATTATCTTGTAAAATAAATTATAACCCAATCCCAGCAATGTTTGCTCAATTATTTTAAAAGTTTTTCCTTTGTCGTGGCTTTTAAGATTCTTTACGTTTTCAAGAAGAAATGCTTTGGGTTTTTTTTCTTTCAAAATTCTTGCAACATCGAAAAATAAATTTCCCTGTTTTTTGTCTTTAAATCCGTGTTCAAGACCGAGACTGTTCTTTTTTGAAACTCCGGCAATGGAAAATGGCTGACAGGGAAAACCGGCAATAAGTATATCGTGATCGGGAATGTCTTTTTCATCAATTTTAGTTATATCCCCGAAAGGTTTTTCCCAAAAATTAAACTGATACGTTATTTGGCAGTATTTATCCCATTCGGAAGTAAAAATACACTCACCTCCAAGTTTTTCGAAAGGCATTCTTAAGCCTCCAATTCCGGCAAAAAGATCGATAAAATTAAACTTTATATTATTTTGTTTCTTCTCCATGATTTTATTTTTGGATCAAGATGATCCTTAAAAAATTGACGGAAACTCAGAACATTAATTCTACCCGAATAACATCTACTCTTTATGTTTTCCGGACATACCAGATAAATTCTATGATCAAGCATCTCCTTTAATTGTGCTGAGCTGACATCTTCATCTATGGTCGCTAGAAAGAAACCGAGGCCTCTTGTGCCTTCTGTAACAATTTGTCTCCATCTTTCACGCAGTGTTCTTTTCGCTGTAAATATTATACAATCCATGGGATTTTTTGTATAATGTTTTGCTGACGGCATGAGAAAGTCAGGTTTTCCGTTTATTACTATTTGCTCATCAAAAGGATAATTTAATATTTTGAAAAGAGAATTATGAATTTTTTCAAAACCCTTTCCCGCCCTTGTTTTTCTCGATTGAGCAAGCGAAAGATAGAATTTATCAAAAAGTTTAAAATTCTTACCTAGTATTTTTCCGACATCTTCAAATTTGCTAAGTTTTCCCGAATTGATTAACTCTTCTACAAAAACTTCATAAACTTTTTCTCCATATTTCTGCTCACAATTCAGATATAAACGATAGGCTTCTTTTTCAGTTTCTTCAAGAAGAGCATCGAAATTTTCCTTAACTTTTTCTATAGAATATTTATACTTTCTTTTAATCAAATTTCTAGCTTCGTTAACAATTTCTTCCTGGCTTTTGATTTTGACACCTTTTTCAGCTGCAAAATCAACTAAATTTTCAATTCTCATAGTTTTTTAAATTAATACGATTACACTAACAGTGATATTATATCATCATTTGGTCAATTTGTCACCTGTGGATAACCCCAAGTAAACTTACTACGGGGTAAACTTTTTACCTTTTCGGCTTAATATGCTTTTATTTTACCGCTAATCGGCCTGAAAGTAAAATTTTAGGCTATAAAAAACATCCCGAGTACTCGGGATGTTTTTGGGTATTTAGCTGAAAGTTATCCTTTTCTGAATCCTGTTCCGGCTGGGATGAGCCGGCCGATAATAACGTTTTCTTTCGGTCCGCGAAGCTTGTCTTCCCTTCCGGTGACCGCGGCGTTAATCAAGACTCTGGTAGTTTCCATAAAAGAAGCGGCCGAAAGGAATGATTCGGTGGAAAGCGCCACGCGTGAAATTCCGGTAACCATTTCTTCTCCGGTCGCAAGCTCTTTGCCTTTCTTTTTAGTTTCAATATTCGATTCTTCGAAAACATCCTTTTCCACAATATCCCCCGGAAGAAGATCAGTGTCTCCCGGATCAAGAATGCGGATCCGGCTGAGCATCTGCTTGATAATAACTTCGATATGCTTATCATTGATTCCCTCTCCCTGGGAAGCATAAATATCCTGAATTTCGCTCACGATATACCTTTGAAGCGCTTCCCGTCCCAGAGTGGCATACAATTTTTTAAGATCAATATGCCCCTCGTTAAGCACCGTTCCTTTAGCCACCAGTTGTCCTTTTTCAACTTCAAGGGTCGCGTCAGACGGAACTTGATACTCTTTAACTTCCCCGACTTTGGCAGATTTTTTGCTTCCTTCCGATTCAATCATGATGGTGGAAATTTTCTTGTTGGTATTCTCAATTTCAATCACTTTTCCGTCCACTTCGGAAATAGCCGCTTCTCCCTTGGGAGGACGGTTTTCAAAAATTTCTTCCACCCGGGGAAGACCCTGGGTGATGTCTGTTCCCGCCACGCCTCCGATATGGAAAGTACGCATCGTAAGCTGGGTTCCCGGTTCTCCGATTGCCTGAGCGGCCACGATTCCCACGGTTTGCCCGAGTTCAACCAGCTTATCTCTTCCCAGATCTTTTCCATAACATTTTCTGCAAATTCCTCTTTTAGTTTTGCAGGTAACTACGCTCCGAATCTTTATTTTATCTATTCCTGATTTATCAATTTCTTTGGCTTCTTCCCTGGAAACCATTTTATCTTTGGAAGCAATAACCTTTTTGGTCTTAGGATTAACCGCATCCTCGAGAAGCACTCTTCCTTCTGCCCGGTTTCCAAAATTCTGTCCGATTTTATCCGAATCTTCCCGGTAAAGATAGGCGCCTTCCTTATCCTTGCAATCTTCTTCCTGAACGATTACATCCTGCGCCACATCTACCAGCCTGCGGGTAAGATACCCGGCAACCGCGGTTCGAAGAGCGGTGTCCGCCATACCTTTTCTGGCTCCGTGGGTAGAAATAAAATATTCCAAAACATCGAATCCTTCTTTAAACGAGCTTCGGACCGGAAGTTCAATGGTTTCCCCGGTCGGTCCGGCCACTAAACCTTTCATACCGGTCATCTGAACCACGACCGATTCGCTTCCTCTCGCCTTGGAATGAATCATGGCATAAACAGAACCGGTTTTGTCGAGAGATTTTTTGACATCATCCGCAATCCTGTCCTTGGCTTCGTTCCAAACTTCGATTGTCCTGTTTTTCCTTTCTTCATCGGTAAGAAGACCCAGATTATATTGCCCTTTAATTGTTCCTACTTTGACTTCCGCTTCTTCCAGAATTTTTTTCTTGCTTTCCGGAACTTTGAGGTCATCCATTCCCCAGCTTATTCCCGATTTGGTGATTGTTTTGAACCCCAAGTCCTTTATTTTATCAATAAACTCGGCGGTTTTTTCCTGTCCTTCAGTTTCCAAAATCCTGGATAGCATCGTCTTGAGTTCTTTTTTTGTCATCTCTTCATTGATAAACTGAAGATTTTCCGGCAGAGTATCATTGAAAATAATTCTTCCCGTTGAAGTATCGATTATTTTTCCTTTCCAATAAAGTTTTACTTTTGCTCCGATTCCCGCGATTCCCAACTGATAAGCCATAATCGCTTCTTCGGAAGAAGAAAATATTTTCCCTTCTCCCTTGGCGCCTTCCTGAATATGAGTAAGATAATAAATTCCCAAAACGATATCCTGGGACGGAGTGGTAATCGGTTCTCCGGAAGCCGGCTTCAAAAGATTTTTGGAAGAAAGCATCACATTGGCGCTTTCTTCTCTGGCTTGGTCGGTAAGCGGAACATGGACCGCCATCTGGTCTCCGTCGAAGTCCGCGTTGAAAGCGGCGCAAACCATCGGATGAATTTGAATAGCTTTTCCTTCAATAAGTATCGGCTGAAAAGCCTGAATTGAAAGGCGGTGAAGTGTCGGAGCGCGATTGAGCAGCACGTAATGATGTTCGATTATTTCATCCAGAATTTCATACGCTTCTTCCGCTTCGGCGTCCACGATTCTTCCGGCGGTGCGGACATTATGAGCAAACTCTCTTTCAATCAATTTGTTAATAATGAAAGGTTTGAAAAGTTCCAGCGCCATTTTCTTCGGAAGTCCGCATTGATGAAGCTTAAGCTGCGGTCCGACCACGATCACGCTTCGTCCTGAATAATCCACTCGCTTTCCTAAAAGATTCTGCCTAAAGCGTCCTTGCTTTCCCTTGAGAGAATCAGCCAGCGAGCGAAGAGCTCTTTTCTGGCCGGTTGAGGCCGCCACGGAAACTTGTCCGCGCCTGGCGCTGTTGTCAAACAAGGCGTCCACCGCTTCCTGAAGCATTCTTTTCTCGTTTCGGGTAATTACTTCCGGAGCTCCGAGATCGATCAATTTTTTGAGACGGTTGTTACGGTTTATAATTCTTCGATATAAGTCATTGAGGTCGGATGTGGCAAAACGTCCTCCATCCAGAGCCACCATCGGGCGAAGATCGGGCGGAATAACCGGAATTACGGTCGGAAGCATCCATTCTAACCTGAGTTTTGACTTTTTAAATCCCTGAAAGAGTTTCAGCCTGTGGAGCAGCTTTTTTCTGTCTGAAATCTGATTGGAAGCCAGCTCCGCTTTTATTTTTTCAATCGATTCTTCGGTATTGGTTTTTTCCAGGGATTTTCTGATTGCTTCTGCTCCGATTCCGGCGGTAAATATCTGTCCAAAGCGGGTAGAAAGATTAAAATAATCCACTTCCGATAAAATCCGGAATGGCTTGAGATTTTTGATTTCTTCTTTGGTGCTTCTAAAAGCGGAATTAAGTTCATTGAGAAGCTCCTCTGCTTTCTCGCCTTTGTTTTTTATTTCTTTCTGCTTGGATTTGAATTCCTGGTCCAATTCATCTAAAGAGGCTCTTTTCTCTTTTTCATCGACATCAGTGATGATATATGAGGAAAAATAAATCACTTTTTCCACATCCTGGAGAGAAATTCCCAGAGCCAAACTGATTCTGGAGGGAACTCCGCGCAGGAACCAAATATGGGAAACCGGAACGGCCAGTTTTATGTGTCCCATTCTTTCCCGGCGCACAATCGATCTGGTCACTTCCACCCCGCACTTATCGCAGACAATTCCTTTATAGCGGATTCTTTTATATTTTCCGCAATAGCATTCCCAGTCTTTAGAAGGACCAAAAATCTTTTCGCAGAAAAGCCCGTCTTTTTCATAACGCTGAGTCCGGTAATTGATAGTTTCCGGCTTAGTGACTTCTCCGTGCGACCAAACCAAAATTTCGTCCGGACTGGCCAGTTTCAGTTTGACGCTGTGAAAGTCGCTTACTTTAGTAATATTTTCCATTTTTATCGAAAGCGCGAATAGCAGAAGAGATAACCGCTTTTGCCAATCGCTGGTTTAAAATTACTTATTACTGCCAAAATCTCTATCTTCGGAATTTTTATCAACTTCTTTTATCCCCATCATTTCCACGTCCAGGCACAAACCTTTGAGTTCATTAATAAGAACATGAAATGATGCCGGAATATTCGGACTTTTTATTTTTTCTCCTTTGATGATTGATTCGTAAGCTTTTGATCTCCCCAACACATCATCGGATTTAATTGTAAGCATTTCTTGCAAAGTGTAAGCTGCTCCATATCCCTCAAGCGCCCACACTTCCATTTCTCCGAATCTTTGTCCTCCGAACTGGGCTTTCCCTCCCAAAGGCTGCTGAGTAATCAAAGAATACGGCCCGATAGAACGCATATGAATTTTATCTTCAACCAAGTGGTTAAGCTTCATCACATACATTATTCCCACGGTGGATTTATTGTCAAAATATTCTCCGGTCTTTCCGTTGATGAGTTTTATTTTCCCGTCTTCCGGAAGCCCGGCTTTTTTGAGTTCTTCTTTAATAATTGTTTCGCCTACTCCGTCAAGAGCTGGAGTGGCTACTTTATACCCCAAAGTCATCGCCGCCCATCCCAGATGCGTTTCCAGGATCTGTCCGATATTCATACGGCTTACTACTCCCAGAGGATTAAAAATCACATCCACCGGAGTTCCATCAGGAAGATACGGCATATCTTCCACTGGAGCAATTCTGGAAATGACGCCTTTATTTCCGTGTCTTCCGGCTAACTTGTCTCCCACGGAAACCTTTCGAAGCTGGGCGATGGAAACCTGAATTTGTTTGATTACTCCGGTTGAAAGCTTATCTCCTTGTTCCCGGGAAAGAATTTTGATGTCGACTACTTTTCCGTGTTCTCCGTGCGGAAGATAAAGAGATGAATCTTTCACTTCTCTGGATTTTTCTCCAAAGATAGCCCGAAGCAATCTTTCTTCCGGAGTTAAATCACCTTCTCCCTTTGGAGTAATTTTTCCGATTAGAATATCCCCCGAAGAAACTTCCGCTCCGATATGAATAATTCCGGTCTCATCAAGATTTTTCAGCCTTTCTTCCCCGATGTTAGGAATATCGCGAGTGACTACTTCCGGTCCGAGTTTTGTATCGCGGACATCTATCGAAAAGTCTTCAAGATGAATGGAGCTATAGCAATCTTTATGCAGCAATCTTTCAGAAAGAACAATGGCGTCTTCAAAATTATATCCTTCCCAAGGAAGAAAGGCTACTAAAACATTTTGTCCCAGAGCCAATTCTCCGTGGTCGGTTGCCGCTCCGTCAGCCAAAAGGTCTCCCTTTTTAACTTTTTGCCCTTTTTCCACTCTGGGAATCTGAATCATGCTGGTGAAAGCATTGGAGCGGGCAAAATTCAAAAGACGGTATTCTCTCTTAATACTTTCCTTTTTGGATCCAGCTGGAGCTTTTTCTTTAACCACAATATGCTTGGCATCGACTTCTGCTATTTCTCCTTCTTCCTGAGACAAGACAACCTGTCCTGAATCGGAAGCTGCTTTGTCTTCAATTCCTGTTCCCACTACCGGAGATTGCGGAATAATGCAAGGAACCGCTTGTCTCTGCATATTTGAACCCATCAGAGCGCGGTTAGCGTCATCGTGTTCGAGAAATGGAATCAAAGAAGTAGCCACGGAAATACATTGTTTTGGGGAAACATCAATATAATTTACTTTTTCCGATTCAATCATTTCCGGATGCCCCTTTACTCTGGCTTCCACGAAATCACTGAGAAAATTATATTTTTCATCCATTTTAATTCCGGCATGAGCAATAATATTTCTGTCTTCAACAGTCGCATTGAGATATTCCACTTCAAAAGCAACGAAGGGTTTTACTTTTATTTTGCCGGTTTTTTCCTTGGAAATTTTGACCGCCAAGCTTTCATTGATTTTTGTTCCCTTTTTGACGCCAGCGATACTTTCATTTAATATTCTTCCCCCCAAAGATTCTTTTTTGTTGGCAACTTCCTGATAAACTTTAAGATAAGGAGTTTCCAAAAATCCGTATTCATTAATTCTGGCATAGGACGCCATATGGCCCACCAAGCCAATATTCGGACCTTCCGGAGTTTCTACCGGACAGATTCTTCCGTAATGGGAAGTATGGACATCCCGAACTTCAAATCCTGCTCTCTCTCGGGTAAGTCCTCCCGGCCCCATCGCCGAAAATCTTCTCTTGTGTTCAAGCTCCGCCAAAGGATTGACCTGATCCATAAATTGGGAGAGTTGGGAACTGGAAAAAAATTCTTTAATAGCGGCTGCCACCGGACGGGAATTAATAAGCTGTCCCGGAATAACAGTAAGGATATCGCAGGTGCTCATCCTGTCTTTAATATTCCTCGACATTCGATTGAATCCCAGCCTTAATTTATTTTGGATAAGTTCTCCCACTCCTCTTACTCTTCTGTTCCCCAAATGGTCAATATCGTCCTGTTCTGCCATCGGATTATTATTGAGTTTGATAATTTCTTTGATAATAAGCACCAGATCTTCCACCCTTAAAATCCTGTTTTCTTCAGTATTGGCAATATCAACACTTAAACGCTGATTCAACCGATACCTTCCCACGTTGCCAAAATCATATCTTTCAAAATTGAAAAACATCGAATCGATTACCTGCTTGGCATTTTCGGCGGTGGCCAAATCTCCCGGACGGATTCTTTTGTAAACTTCTTTATATCCCTCGCTTTGATTTTTTGAAGTATCTTTTTTAAGCGTAGCTTCAATAAATTTTATTTCTCCGTTATCCACATCGGAAAATTCTTTGGCAATCGCATCGTCGCTGGCATATCCAAAGGCCCGGAGAAGCGCCGTTATTGGAACTTTTCTTTTTCTGTCGATTTTAACGGAAAGCAATCCTTCAAGATCAGTATCAATTTCGAGCCAGGCTCCCCGATTGGGAATAATCTTGGCCCCAAAAAGCTTTCTTCCCTTTTGATATTCCATAGTGAAGAAAACTCCCGGGCTTCTGATTAGCTGGCCTACTACTACCCTTTCCACTCCGTTAATAATAAAAGTTCCCCGATCAGTCATTATTGGAAAATCTCCCAAATAAATTTCCTGTTCCTTCACTTCTCCAGTTTTTTTGATAATAAGCTTGGCTCTCACCCGAAGCGGCGCTTCATAGGAAATATTCTTGCTCTTAGCGGTGATCTCATCATATTTCGGTTCGTCCAGATAATAATCAGTCAAAGTAAGTTCAAGATCCTTTCCTGTGAAGTCTTTAATGGGATTAATTTCTTGAAGAAGTTCCTTGAGTCCCGCGTCCCAAAACCATTGATAGGAAACTGTCTGCGCTTCAATAAGATTGGGCATCGAAACGATAAGATTTTTTTTGAAAAATCTTCTTTTTGAAAGAGAAGAAGAAGGACTAAAATTATCTCTCACCTTGAGAGTTTTAGGGTTTTTAAGCATAAAAACACTCCTCATTTTCGATCTCTTTTTTCGCTGATTTTCTTGGAAAATAAGAGATTTCTAAGATGAGGTTATTAAGAAATATATTTAATTAATAGAAAAATGAATCATTTACCCCCACACCAAATGCCGCAAGATTTTAGATACCTTGAGGACAAATGGCTAAAACCTGAAGAATAAACCGTTTTCCACATCAAAATAAATTTGGTGTGGGGGTTTACTCCCCCGCCCCGATTTATTGGGGCTTGACAAGTATCTATATATTATACAGGTATATCAAAAAATTACAAGAAGTAATTTTCTTTTGCTTAAAAATAATAGCATCACCCCAAAAACCTGTCAACCCCGCCCAACTTATCCACAACAAAATCCCGTTTTCGCGGGATTTTGTTTCTATCTTTTGTTTTTATTTAAAATATCTAGGCTGTATAATTTTATATTTCGGAACTTGCGCGTTTGATGAAAAAATATCACCCAAAATCTATAAACTATAACCTAAAAACTACAAACTATTTTATCGCTTCTTTCAAAGCCTTACCGGCCGTAAATTTAGGAAGAGTCATCGCTGGAATAGTTATTTTTTGCTTAGTTTGAGGATTAATTCCTTCCCTGGCTGCTCTTTTGGAAACTCGAAATGCTCCAAATCCGGTAAAAGTCACTTTATTTCCTTGCCTTAGCTGTTCCGTGATGGAATCAATCATGGTATCAAGTACCATCTCCACATCCTTTTTAGAAAGATCCGTTTTTGTTGATATTGTTTCGACCAAGGAATCCTTGTTTATGTTTGCCATATCGCACCTCCTTTTCTAATTTTTATAAAGTATTAAGATGCTTATATTATATCTTTTCAGCTTAAATAAAGCAAACCGAATTCTGATATACTACCGGGCAAATTCGATAGATCTCATTTCACGAAGAACATTAACTTTAATTTCTCCGGGATACTTTAATTCCTGCTCGATTTTATCAGCAATTTGGCGAGCCAATTTCATAGAGCCAAGATCATCCAGTTTATCGGGCTTCACGAAAACCCTAATTTCCCTTCCAGCTTGAATGGCGTATGATTTTTCCACTTCCGGGAAAGAATTCGCTACTCCTTCCAGTTCTTCCAGCCTTTTTAGATAATTTTCCAAAGTGTCTTTTCTGGCTCCCGGACGGCTGGCAGAAATTGCGTCAGCCGCGGCTACAATCAAAGATTCTTGGCTGGAAAATGGATAATCTTCATGATGCGATTTTACCGCATCAATAACTTCTTTAGAAATCTTAAATTTTTCCAGTATTTTAACTCCAATTTCGATATGAGTTCCCTGAACCTCATGATCGATCGCTTTTCCGATATCATGAAGAAGTCCCGCCTTTTTAGCTACTCCTATATCGGCTCCCAGTTCTGCTGCCAAAGCTCCGGAAAGATGCGCCACTTCCAATGAATGAATCAAAACATTCTGCCCGTAGCTGGTCCTGTATCTAAGCCTTCCTAAAATAAAAATTAGTTTGGGTTCAAGCCCTAAAATTCCCGTGTCATAAGCTGCAGTTTCTCCTGCCTCTTTTATTTTATTGTCAATTTCTTTCTTGGCAAATTCCACCGCCTCTTCAATCTTCGTCGGATGGATTCTTCCATCTTCCATCAATTTTTCAAGAGCCAGCCTGGCGGTTTCTCTTCGAATCGGATCAAACCCTGAAATAACCACTGCTTCCGGAGTATCATCAACTATTATTTCTACTCCGGTAAGCTTTTCCAGAGTTTTAATATTTCTTCCTTCCCTCCCGATTATCCTTCCTTTTATTTCATCAGACGGAAGAGGCAGCGTTGTGGTAGAAATTTCAGCCGCGTGAGAGCCGGCATATTTTTGAATAGCTTGAGTCATTATTGATTTGGCTTTTTTCTCTAATTCTTCCTTTCCTTCTTTTTCTATTTTCGCTATCCTCTCGGAAATAAGCCCCCTATTTTCTTCTTCCGTAAGCTGAAGAAGGACTTTCTTGGCCTGTTCTTTGGAGAGACCGGCTATTTTTTCAAGGCGTTGAAGTTCTTTTCTTCTTGATTCTTCGGTTTCTTTTCGAATAGCTCTGATTTCTTCGGCTTTTTGCTCCAAAATTTTCTTTCCCCTCTCCAGTTCATCCAAGCGCTGATCAACAGTCTCTTCTCTTTTTTCCAGCCGTTGCTCCAACCGCATAATCTGATTTTCTCTTTCTCTTTCTTTCTTTTTAGCCTCGTCTAAAATTTCCAGAGCTTTGTTTTTAGCTCCCAACGTTGTCTCCTGGGCCTTTTTTTCGGCCTCTTCAAGCATTTTTTCTACTTTTCCTTCAGCAGTAGAAAGCTGTTTTTTAGCAATGGTTTGCCTGGTCAAATAACCCAGAACAGAGCCAATTGAAAGCGTCAAAAACCCGACTATTAAAGCCGCAAAGTTTGTTTCCATATGTTTTTTCTGCAACTAATCGATAAGTCATAATCTCACATTTATTAATTTCATTTTTATTATTTACTAGATATTTCCTCCGCCCAAGGCGGATCCCGCTAAGGCGGGACATTAATTAAAGAATTTAGCTGACTTACCTATCAAATTAACTTAATTGTTATTTCAAGGCAATGATACTGCATAAAAAACTTTTTGTCAAAAATCTTCAGAGATGATAAAATCAAGATAGTTTATAAAGTTTTTAAAGTTTAAAGTTTATAAAGTACTTGATTTTTTACTTTTATCTTTTTAACCTTAATAACTTTACAGACTTTATGAACTTTCTAACTTTATAACTCCAAATCTTATGTACAAACCAACCGTTCTCGTTATTCTTGACGGCTGGGGAATCAGCAGCGCCGTCCAGGGAAATGTGCTGAAAACAACCTCCCTCCCCACTTTTGAAAAACTAAACAACTTTTATCCGATGACGACCCTTCAGGCTTCGGGAATTTCAGTCGGACTTCCCTGGGGAGAATGTGGAAATAGCGAAGTCGGACATATAACCTTAGGAGCGGGAAAAATAATCTATCAGAATCTTCCTCGCATTTCTCTTTCCATTCAGGACGGTTCGTTTTTCAATAACCCTGTCCTTGTTGGCGTAATGGATAAAGCTAAAAAAAATAAAGGAAAACTTCATTTGATGGGGCTCATCAGCACCGGATCTGTCCATTCTCACATGGATCATCTATACGCCCTTTTGGAAATGGCGAAAAAACAAGGATTGGAAGATGTTTTTGTGCATGCCTTTACTGACGGAAGAGATTCTTCTCCTACTTCCGGAATAAAAGTTATCCAGGCTTTGGAAGAAAAAATAAAAACTATTGGGTTGGGTAAAATAGCCAGTGTTTGCGGAAGAAATTGGGCGATGGACAGAAATAATAACTGGGACCGGATTGAAAAAGCTTACGCGATGCTTACTGAAGGGAAAGGAGAACGGATTCAAAATCCTATTGAATATCTTCAGGACTCATATGCCAAAGGAGTGACTGATGAATATCTGGAACCAGGAGTTATCACCAGTGAAAATGGAAAGCCCCTGGCCCTGATTGAGGATAACGATTCGGTAATATTTTTTAATTTCAGGGAGGACAGAGCCAGAGAACTAACCATTGCTTTTTCCGTTCCCGAATTCAAAGACTTTCCTAAAAACAAAGCTCCCCGAATAGCCTTTGCCACTATGATTGAATATGAAAAAGGCCTTCCAGTAGATGTCGCTTTCCCCAAAGAAGAAATATCCAATGGACTGGGAGAAATTTTAAGCAAGAATAAAAAACAGCAGCTTCGAATCGCTGAAACGGAAAAATACGCTCACGTAACTTATTTTTTTAACGGAGGCGAGGAGGAGCCATGGCCGGGAGAAGATCGAATTCTCATTCCTTCTCCTTCGGTTTCCAAGTTTGATGAATCTCCAGAAATGAGCGCTCCTCAAATCACAGAAAAAATTCTGGAAGCCGTTAAGCAAAAAAAATACGACTTTATTTTGGTCAACTACGCCAATGCTGATATGGTAGGACATACTGGCAATGAAAAGGCTTGCGTGGAAGCGATCAAGTCCTTGGATAAATCATTATCGCTTATCATTCCCGCTGTATTAAAAGCGAAGGGATGTCTTCTCATCACCGCTGATCACGGAAACATTGAGGAATTAAAAAATATTAATACCGGACAAATAAACACCGAGCATTCAACCAATCCGGTTCCTCTTTGGTTCATCGCTCCGGAAAACCATAAAAATAAAAGTCCGGAAGAAATAAAGCAGGATGAAAGCGAGATTGGAGGGCTTTTAAGCGATATCGCTCCGACAGTTTTGGATGCAATGGAAATTTCAAAGCCTCCGGAAATGAGTGGAGAAAGCCTGTTGACGATACTCAAATAGCTTCATCAGTTTTAGCTTCGTTAGCTTATTAGCAAAAATCATTCCATCAATTCGGAATGATTTTTTGTAAAATCCAGAATCTAAATTTTATATAAATTACAACCTACCTGATAATTTTGTCCGCAATTCCGTATTCTTTCGCTTCTTCAGCGCTCATGAAGTAGTCTCGGTCTGTGTCTTTGATTATTTTTTCAATCTTTTGTCCGGTGTGTTTGGACATGATTTTATTTAATTTGTCTTTCAGTTTCAAGATGTGTTTGGCGTGAATGTCGACATCCGTTGCCTGCCCCTGTGTTCCGCCCATAATTTGGTGAATCAAAACTTCGCCATTAGGAAGAATAAGCCTTTTCCCCTTTGCGCCGGCTGCTAGCAAAAGCGCTGCTCCGGAAGCTGCTAGTCCCACGCAAATTGTCTGCACATCAGATTTGACATATTGCATCGTGTCATAGATAGCCAAAGCTGAAGAAACCACTCCTCCAGGAGAGTTGATATAGAGCTTGATATCTTCCTTTGAGCTTTGAGAATCTAAAAACAAAAACTGGGCGATGATTGAATTAGCAACACCATCATCAATTCCGCTTCCCAGAAAAATTATCCTGTCTTTGAGGAGGCGGGAATAAATATCATACGCGCGCTCGCCATAGCTTGTTTTTTCAATCACGGACGGGATTAAATACTGGCTGATATTTTTCATAAATTTTACAAAGACTCTAAATATTCAAATACTTTTTCGTTAATCAATACCCCCTTTGTATAATCATACAATCTTCCGAGGTCAATATTCTTTTCGAGGTCTTTTTCTTTCTTATAATACTGAATAGTTTTGTTCATTTCATCCTCAACCTCTTTATTTTCCACTTTAATTTCCTGCTCTTTGGCAATTTCTTCCAGAATTAAGGCTGATTTGACCCTTTTTTCAGCCTGAATTTTCCATTCTTTTTCTAAGTCTTCCTGGGTTTTTGACATTTTGGAAAGAAATCCTTCAAGATTCATTCCCATTTGAGATAACTGTATTTCAAATTCCTGAAGCATTTTGGAAAGCTCGCTTTTTACCAAAATTTCCGGGAGTTCGGTTTCAGCAAGCTTAATGAGCTCTTCCAAAAACTCACTTCGTTTCTTTTCCTTGTTTTGCATTTCTTTTTCTTTTTCCATTCCCTCTCTGATATTTTTCTTGAAAATTTCTAAATTTTCAAATTTCCCCAGCGATTTGGCAAACTTATCATTAGCTTCGGGAACTTGTCTTTCCTGAACTAAATTTAACTTTACTTCAAATTCAGCTTCTTTTCCAGCCAAACTTTTTTCATGATATTCTGCGGGAAATTTCAAGTTAAATTTTTTCTCCTCTCTTTCTTTCATTCCGATTATATTTTCTTCAAAACCAGGAATAAAAACTCCCTTCCCCAAAACCAGAGTATGATTTTTGCTAGTTCCATTTTCAATCGGTGCTCCGTCTCTCAGAACTTTAAAGTCAACGGAGACACTGTCTCCTTTTTTCGCTTCTCTGTTTACCGTAATAAAGATGGCTCGGCTCTCAGCGATTTTTGTTATTTCTTTATTTACATCTTCGTCTTTAATGGTATCCTTTCCGCCAGAGGCGGATCCGCCTTGGGCGGAGAACTTTTTATTTATTTTTTTTATTTCATCCTTCCAAAGTTTTATTTTCACTTCCGGAATAACCACAGTTATAATCTTGTATTCCAAATCATTTCCTTCCGCTAATTTCAAAATTTCCGCTTTGGGAGCTCCGATGGCGTCAATTTTTTCCTCTGCTAAAATATCGGCATAGGTTTTTTGAATCGCTTTTTCCGCCGCTTCCTGCAGAATATTATCTTTCCCCACTCTCTGCTCCATCATACTTTTTGGAGCTTTTCCCGGACGAAATCCCGGAATTTTAATATCCTTAGAAAGCTCCAGCGCTGCCTGGTCCAGATACTTTTTCCACTCATCGAAAGGAATAGAAACTTTGATTTCTATTTCAGAATTGGGAAGTTTTTTAATTTCTTTATTCATTAGCTTGAATAAATCTAGATTATTAATCCTGCAATCAGAAGAGCCACGATATTAATAATCTTTATCATCGGATTAATGGCTGGACCAGCGGTGTCTTTATACGGATCTCCGACGGTATCTCCGGTTACTGCCGCCTGATGGGCCAACGAACCCTTTCCTCCAAATTCGCCAGTTGGCGAATCCTCTTCAATATATTTCTTAGCATTGTCCCAGGCTCCTCCTCCGCTGGTCATCGAAATAGCCACGAAAAGTCCAGTGATGATCGAGCCAACCAAGAGCCCTCCGAGAGCTTCAGGACCGAGAATAAATCCGACCAAAATCGGAGTTAAAACCGGAATGATGGCCGGCAAAATCATTTCTCGGATGGCCGCTTTGGTAACAATATCCACGCTGGTTGCATAATCCGGCTTAGCGGTTCCTTCCATGATCCCTTTAACTTCCCTGAACTGCCTTCGTACTTCTTCCACCACCGCTCCTGCAGCTTTAGAAACTGCCCGCATGCTGATTGAAGCAAAGAAGTAAGGAATAATTCCGCCGATAAGCAGTCCGGCTAAAACCTTGACATTATCCAGGGCAAAAAAGATGTTTTGGCCTTTATCGCTTAACTCCTGGACATAAGAAGCAAACAAAACTACTGCTGCCAGTCCCGCTGAAGCAATCGCATAGCCCTTAGTGACCGCTTTAGTGGTGTTTCCTACCGCATCCAGCGAATCAGTTACCTCCCTGATTTCATTTCCCATTTCTGACATTTCCGCAATTCCTCCCGCATTATCGGTAATCGGGCCGAAAGAATCAATAGCCACAATTATTCCGGCCATCGAGAGCATGCTCATAACTGCTACCGCCACGCCATAAATTCCAGCCAGCCAGAACGATCCCAGTATTCCGGCTACGATTATAATTACCGGGATAGCGGTTGATTCCATGCTAATCGCCAGTCCCATGATGATATTGGTTCCGTGTCCGGTTTTGGAAGCTCCGGCAATCGCCTTAACCGGCCGATATTTTTTGGAAGTATAATATTCCGTGATAACCACCATTCCCGCTGTCACCAAAATTCCAACTAAAGAAGCAAGAAAAATATTTCGGAAAGGATAAAGCCCGTTTCCATTCATAATCATTTTGGTAACCGGATAAAAAGCGACGAGGGCAATTACCGAAGAAGCGATGAGCCCTTTGTAAAGAGCTCCCATAATATTAACATTGCCGGCTTTTTTATTTTTATCTTTTGAATTCAGCTTAACGAAAAATATTCCCAGAATCGAAGCTACGATCGAAACCGCTCCCAGCGCCAAAGGATAAAGTGTTGCATTGGCGAAATTTGGAAAAGTAAGCGAGCCCAGGATCATCGCAGCAATTGCGGTTATAGCATAAGTTTCAAAAAGATCAGCTGCCATTCCGGCGCAATCCCCAACATTGTCTCCAACATTATCAGCAATTACAGCTGGGTTTCTGGGATCATCTTCCGGAATTCCGGCTTCTACTTTTCCGACTAAATCTGCTCCCACATCAGCCGCTTTGGTAAAAATTCCTCCGCCCAATCTGGCGAAAATACTGATAAGGCTTCCCCCGAACCCCAATCCGATTAGAGCTTTGAGATCTCCAGTAATCATATAAAAAACGGTAACCACCAAAAGCCCCAGTCCTACCACTAAAAGTCCGGTTACTGCTCCCCCCTTAAAAGCCACATCCAATGCTTTTCCCAGACCGCTTTTTGCCGCCTCTGCCGTTCTCACATTAGCTCTTACTGCTACATTCATTCCGATATAACCGGCTAAAGCTGAAGCAGCTGCTCCAACGAGAAATCCGATGCTGGTACTAATACTGATGAAATAAAGAGCAATGGCAACAAAAATAGCCACGCAGGCGACAGTTTTGTACTGCCTGTTAAGATAAGCCTTAGCTCCTTCTCTGATGGCTTTGGAAATCTCAACCATCTTTCCCTCTCCTTCGGAAAATTTCATAACTTTCCAGGCTAGGTAGAGAGCAAATGCGATTGCCACTAGTGCCGCGGCAATAGAATAGCCAATGATACCCATAATCGAAAATTTTAAATTTTAAATTCTAAATTTTAATTTAGCCTTTAAAACTTTTAAATTAATTATTCCTCTTTGTTATCCTTGGTTTTTTTAGTTTTCTTAACTTTCTTTTTCTCTTCTGTTTTCACCTTTTTCTTCTCAACCTTTTCTTCTTTGCTTGTCGTAGTTTCAGCGGAGGCTGGTTCTTCCTCAATCTTCTCTTCCGCACCGGTCTGCTTATCCGCTATAACTTTAGCGTCGACGGGCATATCTCCGATCATGTCAATTCTCCATCCAGTAAGCTTGGCTGCCAGCCGGACATTTTGTCCTTGTTTTCCGATGGCCAGCGACAATTGGTCTTCTGGAACCTTTACTACTGATGCTCTATTTTCTTCGTTGAGCTCAACCGACAAAACCTTAGCGGGACTTAATGCTGCAGCAATAAATTTTTCCGCTTTTTCATTCCATTCAATAATATCGATTTTTTCTCCAACCAGCTCGTCGATAATTGCCTGAACTCTGGTTCCCTTTTGTCCCACGCAGGATCCGATCGGATCGACTCCTTCTTCTTTGGAAAAAACGGCAATTTTGGTTCTTGAACCGGCTTCTCTGGCAATGCTTTTTATCTCTACTGCTCCAGAAAATACTTCCGGAACTTCCAATTCAAAAAGTTTTCTGATTATTTCAGGATGAACCCGGCTAAGCGTTATCCCAGGTCCTTTGGGATCAGATTCAACTCGGGCTAAATATACTTTTATTCTTTGCCCGATTCGATAACGCTCTCTTTCGATCTGTTCCGACGGAAAAAGAACTCCGATTGATTTTCCAAGATCAACATAAACATTTCTCCCTTCAATTCTTTGAACGCTTCCGCTCACTACTTCTCCTTCTTTTTCTTTATATTCTTTAAACATTGAATCTCTTTCCGCTTCCCTAATTTTTTGGATAATAACCTGCTTGGCGGTTTGCGCCGCAATTCTTCCATATTCAGTTTTTGATTCCAGGGGAATTTCGATAATATCCCCTAGTTTTGCCCCTTTTTTAATTTTTTTAGCTTTTTCAACAATAATATCCCTTTCCTGATTAAATCTTGGGAGCTTGTCTTCATCAAATTTTTCTGCTTCTTCCAATTTTTTGTTTTTTTCTTCGCTTTTCGAGGCTTTGTCATCAGTAGATTCTTCCTTTTCTTCGCTCTCAACTGGAAATTCCCTCACGCTTTCGTCAACCACTTCAAGAACTTTGAAAAATTTGGCAGACCCATTTATCTCATTAAACTCGGCTCTGATGTGCTGTCCCTTTTTCCCATATTCTTTTTTGTACGCTGCCGCCAAAGCCGCTTCAATGGTTTCAATCACCTTATTTTTGGAAATGCTTTTTTCCTCCGCAATTTGCATAATAGCGCTCCCGAATTCCCCAAGGCGCATTGTCCCGGAATTATCTCCATCGTTATCTTCTTTAAGTTTTCTTTTTGGCATAAACTTTAAAATTTTCAATAATCAACTATCAATATCTCAATTTAAAAAATTGAAAAATGGTTAATTGCAAATTTATTGAAAATTGTGAATTGTAAATTTATAAATTATTAGGGCTTTTTATTATAAAAGGTTCGCTTTCCGCGAACCCTAATCCATCAACCTTACGTTTCAATTGTAGCAAAAATGAAATATTATGTCAAATTCAAATAAAAGTGGCGGGGGTAAACTAAAAATTGTTGTATCCCCTCAGCATCTTATCTATTGCATAGATTATGATAAGTCCGGAAAGCGCTATCGCTACTCCCACAATTGACCAAGTCATGCTTCTTTTGGCCGTATCAATCATCTTTTCATTTCCGGTCGACAATATGTATTGGATTCCCGAAACAACGAAGGCAATGACTGCCAAAATTCCGAATATGCTCAAAATCCAGTAAAGAATATTTGAAACGATTGTAGCCACTCCTCCTGAAGGATCGGGAAGACCCGTTTCGGTGGGAAAGCAAATGCCATTTGAGTCGCAATCCATATTCGTAGCGATATTTGTTGTGGAATTTGCAGTTGAATCTGTTGGGTTAGCTTCCGTGTAGTTTGCCATTTTAGAAGCTTCCCGGCCATAATAGCCATTCTGCGTAATTAAATTGCAATCTATTCCTGTCGGGTTTATGCTTGAGCATTTATTAGCTAAAGCAGAAAGATAAGCAGGCATACTGGCGCAGCTGCCGGCATTCGTAAATTCGGTTTGGCATTGTCCGCTCAAAATGCCCGCATCATCGCTATGCGTGCATCCGGTTTGAGACCCGGAAATTTGTCCGGTGTCACAGGTGGATCCGGCAGCGGCAAAAACTAATTTCTGGCTAAACAGAAAAATTAAAACTGCGGCAAAAAATAAAATTATAATTGTTTTTGTTTTCATCTTGGTAAAAATTTAAAATTTTACCTTGCTTAACAGGGTAAATCTTTATAACTTATACTTTTCTAAAAATTAACATAACCCCGGAGCGCTTTGTCAACGGCATAAATTATGACTAGCCCCGAAAGCGCTACCACTACTCCGATTATTGAATATATCATCGCGCTTTTGGCCTTTTTCATTGTATCTTCATTCCCGGAAGAAACAATATACATTATTCCCGCGATGACAAATCCGATAACTGCCAACACTCCGAAAATTCCCAAAATCCAAAACAGAACGTTGTGGACAATGTCATAAATCGAACCGCTAGGCAGTCCAAAACCGGAAAGATTATCCGGGTTCCAGCCTGATCCCTCTCCCGATCCGGGAAAAGGAAAAGGCGGTAGTGGTATTGATGCCATATATTTTTATTCTTAATTCTTAAATTTGACTATATTTTACCATAATTTGAAAAAAAACAAAACAGCCCCGAAAGACTGTTCTGACAATATGCACTTCATTTCAATTTTAGCTAATACCAAAATTCGCATGTGCGCATTCGTCCCGCCTTGGCGGGATTCGCATACCTAAAATCCGCTTTGAGCTCCAAGCATTCTATACGCAGCAGTCATTACAACAAGTCCGAGCATTGCCACGATTATTCCAACTATTGAATAAATCATCGCACTTTTAGCTTGTTTTATTCTGTCTTCATCGCCGGCTGCAGTTAAATATAAAATTCCCGCGATAGCAAATCCAATCACTCCCATAATTCCGACAATGATAAGAAGCCATTTCATAAAGTTTTTCACGATATCCATTACTGAAGCTCTGGGAACATCGGCATCCGGCACCCAGGATTGTCCCATTACGATAAATGGAGCCATCATCAAGGCTGCTGAAATTGCCCCGGCAGTTTTTCTAATTTTGCTTTTCATATAGCACCTCCTTCTATAATTTTTATTTTAAAAACCCTTCTGTCGTTCTTATGATAATCATTCCCGCTAAAGCCACGATGATTCCTATTACTGAATACGTGGCTGACTTTTTTCCTAATTTTATCCTGTCTTCGTCTCCCGAAGCGGTAAGATAAATAATTCCGGAAACTATTAATGATATTATAGCAACAATCCCGAATATCTGCAATAAAAAATTTAGAATATTCAGCAGAAGTTCCGGAATACCAGGAGCTTCGTCAATAGCGCCAGCCCTGGCTATATTTATCAGATGAAGCATAATTTTAGTTTCTTAGATCGACAGTATTACCGCTTACTCTTGGTTCGCCTCGTCTTTGACTTGTTGAAGCGGGTTCCCAAGGCTTTCCGGCTTTTGAATCAAAAGATGGACTATTGAAAACCTGGCGCTTGGGCAAATCTGAAGATTCTGACGGGCTGACGGCTTGATAGCCCGATGGCTTATCATTTTTCTCACTCGGTAAAACATGCGGGGAAGAAAAACGCATGCTAGCATCTGGTATTTTGTATCCCGTATTGGGTATTTTATTTTGAGTTTGTGAACTTGGAATTTCATTAGCCACCGCTTTGGCGGGGTCCCGCTGTGGCGGGAGAAATTGGGAATTTGACATCTTCTCAACAGGCTTCATTTCTTCTACTTGATTAAATATTATCTCTTGGCGGTCAGGATCTACAGACAATGTCACGTCCTCATCCAAGGATCTTAAAACTTCCGCCAACTTTTTTCTTTCGCCCGAAGCAAGCCGTTTGGTGTTTTCCGTGTGAAAAAGATAATTTCCCCTTTCCATCATCCCGTGCCTTTCTGCCCCCATCACCGAACGATAATCCTCAATCCAATTTTTGATTGACGGCCGGACCGGCTGGGGAAATATTTTGAGCCTAATCATTCCAGAAGTAATCAGCTGTTCGCCAAGATTAGGATATGCTTGGATTGCTTGCTTCAGTGAACTTTCAACTAAATTTTTGCTAACACCCAAACTTTTATCGTTTATAATTTTCTCGATAACTTGTTTTGCTATTTGTTGAGCGATACTGATATCAACTGGTATTTCTCTGGCTAAAATATTTGGAAAACCTTCTAATTTTATTTCACCAAAATAATAACTTCTAATGGCTCTCGAAATATCAGCCAATTGCAAAAGTTTCAAATTAAAATTTTTTCCAATTCCTTTAATTGTTTCTCCTGTCTCATGGGAAGAAAGTTTTTCTTTAATTTCATAAGGAAGTTCTGTGAATTTTTCTTGTCTCCCCGCAACTTGTTCATAATTTTCATTATCGGGATTTTTTGTAATAGAAACATGCTGAGGTATGGTACATCTCCTTATTTGAATATCTTTATCTAAATCTGAAAATAAAAAATTTTTAACCATACACGTTTTAATTACCAAACGCCTACATCATGTCCTGCCGCATAATCATTTCCTTTCATGTCCTCTGTTATTTTATCTTTATTTTTGCCAGTAGCCTTATTATAAACTGCTTTGGCAGCGTTTCTTCTAGCATGATCCTGGTTGCTAAATCCATACGCTCCAGTTTTTTTATCGCGACCAAATAATTTATCTAAATCTTGATCTCTCCATTTGCTCGGAGCAACTTTGCCTAATTCCTTTTCAGCAATCTGTTGCATTTCTGCACTTGTTAACATGGCCCCTCCTGAAGATGTTCTTTTGTTGTTTTCAATATCTATATTGTAATCAATGATAGCATCGGCTCTTTTTTCTCTAGTTTTATTTTCTAGAGCATCTTTAGCATTTTTAGATTTAAGATTTTTATAGGCTCCGTTATACGCATCTTTATCTATATCACCATCTAATGCTAGCTGATAAGCAGCAGCAGCATCTCCTCTCCTGGCCATATCAAGCATTTCATTTTTTGTTTTAGATTTTTTGTATTCTTCTGCTCTCTTTTTCATTTCCTTTTCTTCAGCTGCTTGATAACCTTTCTTTCCACCGGTAGCATAACCAGCCCACCTCTCTTCTCTGGCTTCTCTTGCTCTAGATCCAATTAAAGGAATTTTTGCTCCAAATAATTTTCCTTCTTTTTTGAATTCCCCCCAAGCATTCTTAGTAGCACCCGGAACACCAGTGGCGACAGCCAATCCTTTGGTGCCTCTCCATGGTAATTTACCTGCCCATTTGCCGACTTTTTTTGCTTGCCTGATAACCGCGCCGGCTCCTGCTGCCCCTATGCTTTGGGCGGAAATCATTCCTATCCAGAGCAAAGCGATTGGGATCGCTAGCGTTACTCCGCCTATAATAATTTTATCAAAAACCGTTGATCCACTGCCGGTTGCATTTGCCATATCTTTAGCAAAACCTCCCTGTGTTTCCTTCATTATTAAAAGAGAGAGCAATAGCATGAAAGCCATTACGGTCCCAAAAAAAGACTGCTTGAAAAGCTGATTCCACCATTTGCTGGAATATTCGCTGAAGCTCGGGAAAATTGACGCTACAAAACCAACCGGAGAAAAAATAATCAGAATTGCCAGCATCAGCATCCTGATTACAAACAAAACCGCGATGACTAAGAGGGTCATGGCGAAGATGAAAGTGAAAATTATCGCCGCTAGAAGTTGCAACGTCTGGTCGGCGTTTCCTGAAATTGATGCATCAGCTGGAAATATTGAATTCATTATTCCCGTAGGCTCTCCTTTGCTATCGGAATTTGCAGAATTGAATATGTTTTTAGAAATAGACCCCTGACCTCCCGCTATAGACTGAAAGAAATAATACATCGGGATATTTCCCGCATCTATTATGAAACGAGAAATAGGAAAACTGAAGTTCACCAGTAGTGCCATTATCACTAAAGTCAAAAGTATTTTTTTGATATTGTATTTTTCCACCTGAAAGATTGTGCAAAAAGCCGAGAAAAGAAGAACCAGGATAAAAAACAGATTGAGAAAATCCCTGACTATCCTCCATCCTTCCGGGATAGCAGTCATATTCATTACAGCATTAAAGCTAGACGCCTTTACTGCCCAATCAAATAAATTTGCCGCGATAAGCAGAATGACTCCCATCAGCTTGAAAACTGCATAGAGAAGCCAGTTAAACGCAAGAAGTAAGGCCCCAGTAAGTCCAACATCAGTTTTTCCGCTTGAATCGCTCAATAAACCGGCGGATACTGTATTCGTTGCAGCTTTAATATTTTGACTGGTTCCTCCAACACCGTTCCAAACAGAGACAGTCCCATATTTATAAAAACTGCAATTGCTTGATTTACAATATGTAGCACAGTCGTCGCTACTATTAGTTTCCTTTGATGATCCGCAAGAATTGTACGAAAACATGCCGCCCCTATTCGAACAATTGCAAGTAGTAGCCGCGTGAACATTTTTTGTTGTAAAAATAAAAAATAAACAAGCTAAAAACGCCAGCGATAAAACCAATCGCTTAGCGAACTTCTTTTTGAAAAACAATTTTTCTTTTTCTTTCTGTTTCACAAATATTTCAACCCGCATTTGTGATTAAATTATACCACAAAAAAATAACTTAGTTTAATATCATCATGAAAAACACTGTGAGCGCAAATCCTAAAATTCCCCCGATAAGAACTTCGCTTATTCTGTGCCCCACCCTTTCCTTGAGGCGGGGAAATTTGTTTTTATCAATATCCAGCACCTGCATTAAATTATTAAGATATCTTCCCTGGTCTCCCAAAATGACACGGAGCCTGACTGCATCGTCAATCACAATAACGGCAAAAACCACAGCTATTGCAAAAGCTCCGGAATGAATTCCCTCATAGAAACCGACAGAAGTAACGAGCGAGATAATGAATCCGGTATGAGCCGAAGGCATATGCCCGTGAGTCATCACGTATTTAATATCCCAACCGTATTTAATTGAATAAAAGACAAATTTAATAAGCTGGATTACGATTCCGACCAAAATTGGAATAATAAAAATTCCGTACGGTTTTAAAAATTGGATAACATTTTGCATAAAATAATATGAAAAGAAGTGTCAGAGGATAAATTTATTTTAGCATATTTCCTCATTTTGTCCTATAATAATAACTATGGTTAAGAGAATATTTACCGGAAAGGAGATGCGATATTCCAAAGTCAGCAGAAGCGCTGCGATGGGAAAGCTTATGGGAAATCCTAAAATTTCCGGGGTATTAGACAAAAAAAAGGAGCAAAGAGAGTTTTACAGCGCGCTTTCAAAACGCGCATCCGGAGGAATTACCAAAGATGAATTCAGGGAAACACTAGGCGAGCTTTATGAAAAGAGCAGAATGCTAAGCCATAGGGAAGTGAAAGAAATAGGAAGAGCGATGAAGGACACGCTTGGAAAAAAACGGATTGAAATGCCAAGTGAGCAAATCAAAGAAAATAAGCTAAATTCAGAGCGAGCTAAGCAAGAATTATCCCCAAAATCTTCGATTGAATCATTAAAGAATTTCAATGCAAAACCCGGCGTTCAAAATAGATTTTCGCCAAAAGATCCGGATTCGACGGCTACGGAGTCCGGCATTCTATTTTCTCGAGTTAAAAAACAAAACGAAAAAGCATCCCGTCTTCTTGATAATATTTTAAATAAAAAAGCAGCTTAATTTGTAATAAGATTTGTAATAAAAATAATAATTAACTATAGGCTGTCATTCCATAATAATGGCTTGATAAAGCCTAAAAAATAAATGGGAATCGGACTAATTTTAATCATTATTATCGCTATTTTGGCTCTTTGGGCCGTAGCGATATACAATGGGCTGATTAGGCTCAAAAACCGCGTAGATGAGGCCTGGAGCGACATAGACGTGCAGCTAAAAAGGCGCCACGATTTGATTCCAAATTTAATCAATACCGTCAAAGGCTATGCCGCCCACGAAAAGGAACTTTTTGAAAAGGTAACCCGAGCAAGAACTCAAGCCATGGGAGCGCAAAATCCGGCTGACAAGGAAAAAGCAGAAAATATTTTAAGCGGAACCTTGAAATCATTGTTTGCCGTCGCTGAAAATTACCCCGACCTTAAGGCCAACCAAAACTTTTTGGAACTCCAGAGAGAACTGACTGATACCGAAGACAAGATTCAGGCTTCGAGAAGATTTTATAATGGCAATGTCCGAGACTTCAATACCAAGATCGAAGTTTTCCCCAACAATATTTTCGCCGGAATTCTTCATTTCGCAAAAAGAGAATTTTTCCAAGCCGATGCTTCGGAAAAAGAGAATGTCAAGGTTCAGTTCTAATTAAAATTATATGCCTACGATTTATAACCAAGCGGACAAAAACACCCGTTTAACTTGGGTTTATATTGCTGGTTTTCTTGTATTTGTAATCGCTGTCGGATATGTTTTTGCGGGAGCGATGAACAAAAGCGGAATTCTTTATATTGCTGTTGCTTTTTCAATTTTGATGAGCTTCGGTTCTTATTGGTGGAGCGACAAAATTGTGCTAGCCATGAGCAAAGCCAAACCGATAAACCATGAAAATAACAGGGGGGTTTATCATCTTGTGGAAAATCTATGCATAACGGCCGGGCTTCCGGTGCCAAAAATTTATATTATTGAGGATAGCGCTCCGAATGCTTTTGCCACTGGAAGAAACCCCGAGCACGGAGTAATTTGCCTCACAACCGGAATAATTCAAAAACTGGAAAAATCCGAATTGGAAGGAGTAATCGCCCATGAGCTTTCCCATATCGGAAACAAGGATATCTTGCTTTCCACAGTGGTTGTGGTGATGGTTGGATTTGTCATGCTTCTGGCTGATTGGTTCCGTAATTGGACTTTTTTCGGAGGAAGGCGAAGGGGAAATGACAGCGAAGGAGGAGGACAGCTTCAACTGATTTTAATGATAGCGGCTATCGTCCTTTCAATCCTGGCTCCCATTGCCGCCATACTGATGCAACTGGCAATTTCCCGAAAGCGGGAATTCTTGGCTGATGCTGACGGAGCGCTTCTTACGAGATATCCGGAGGGATTAGCCAGAGCGCTGGAAAAAATTTCCGCTGATCCCCAGCCGCTTAAAGAAGCTAACCGGGCTACCGCCCACCTTTTTATCACTAATCCGTTTCGGGGAAAAAACGTGAGCAAGTTATTTATGACCCACCCACCAATCGAGGAGAGAGTCAGAGCTTTAAGGAATATCAATATTTAGTTGGTTCGTTTGTGCAATTATTTTTAATCGGATTGGTGAGGGGGCAGGCCCATCCGCCGATTGAAGAAAGAGTAAAAGTGTTAAGGGAAATGAATTTATAAATATGGATAATTACCATTGGACAAATCATTCGCTCATGAAAATGAGGTATTACGGCCTTAGCCAGCAAAGAATTAAAAGGGTAATCAAAAATCCGGAAAGAATTGAAGAGGGAATCGTGGAAAAAACCATTGCCTGTATGCAAACCGCCGGTTCCTCAAAACATCCGTATGAAATTTGGACGATGTACCAAATATCGAAGTTAAAAGTTAAAAGCGAAAAGCTGAAAGTCAATTTTTTAAAAAATAAAAGGATTAAAATTATCAGCGCGTGGAGATATCCGGGAAAAAGCCCGAAAAATAATCCGATACCGGAAGAAATACTGAATGAAATAAGAAGCTTGATTTGAACAAACTTTAAATAAATAATCCGCACTAATTCGCGAGGTATACAAATTGAGCGGAGTGAGCGTAAAATTCGGTCCTGTTCCGAAGGAACAACCTGAATTTTTAGCGAACGAGCGAGAATTTGTGCCGAGCGAATTCCGTGCGGCCGTTTTCTTTTCTGCCACTTTTCTTTTCGGCAAAAGAAAAGTGGCAAATAACTCTTTATTGTTAAAAAAAGCAGAAGATATAATGCTAAAGAAAGCGGAAAATGCAAATTATAATTTGCCTAATTCTTCCAAGATAACTTCTCTATCATTCCAAGGAATTCTTTGATTGCCAACTACTCTAGTGTCTTCAGCTCCCATTCCGGTAACTACCACAAAATCATTTGGTTTTGCCAAAAGCAGAGCTTTTTTTATTGCTTCACGCCTGTCCGGAATTTTCCAAAAATTTTCTCCTTCAATTTTATTCTTGATGCCTGCAGAAATTTCTTCAATAATTATTTTCGGATTTTCATGATAAGGTTCATCATCGGTTAAAATCACATAATCCGCATGTTCAGACACGATTTTTCCCGTAATAGGACGTTTGCCTCTATCGCGCTCTCCACAGGCGCCGAAAACACCAATAACCTTGGCATCTTTTTTTATATTATCAATTAAAGCATAGAGCTGCATAAGCGCATCGGGAGTAAGAGCAAAGTCAATAATAATATTAAAACCCTTATTATTTGGCACATATTCCGTCCTTCCCGGAATCCCTTTTATTTTTTCCAAGGCTTTGGATATTGTTTCTAAACTGATATTTTGAGACAGCCCAACGCAAGTCGCCGCTAAAGCATTTTCTACATTGAATTTGCCTGGAAGATTTAACAAAAAACTTGTATCTTGTATCTCGTATTTTGTATTTTGCGCTTCCAATTTAATATTTTCCGCTATAACAATTTTTAACTTTACATCGTCATTTTGCATTTTGAGATTTGCATTTTTCATTAGCGTAGTATATCCGTATTTTTCTTCTGCCTTACATTTCATAAATTCTTCCGGTTTTTCCATATCTAGATTAACCACTGCGGTTTTTACGTCTTTGAATAATTTCAGCTTTGCTTTCCTGTATCTTTCCATCGTTTTGTGATAATCAAAATGCTCTCGGGTTATATTGGTAATCACCGCGACATCATATTTTATTCCCCAAGCCCGATACTGGTCCAGAGAATGGGAAGATGTTTCTAGAACTAAATAATTACATCCGGTTTTTACTGCTTCCAATATAAAACTTTGCGTTTGGAAGCTGGATAGGGTGGTAAATTTAGTTTTGTTCACCCATTCTTTTTCGCCGATTTTAAAATTAATAGTGGAAGCTAAAGCAATTTTATGCCCCGTCTCTTCTAAAATTCTGGTAATCATCTGGCAAACAGTGGTTTTCCCGTTGGTTCCGGTTATGCCGATAACTTTAATTTTTCGCGATGGAAAGCTATAAATCAAATTAGCCAAGACAGCTTGGAAAAGATGATAGATATTTTTTATGGATTGGGGAATAAGTTTTTTCATAATTCAATTATACCACTATATATTACCATAATAAAAATAGGCCGAACTTCTGGCCTATTTATCGGTTCTCGTTATTGCTTCTTCGCCTACTTCTTATCCATAAGTTCAAGAATCCTTTTGGCGCCTTTCAGGATTCCCTTGATGTAATCTCTGCATATTATAAGCAGGTCGCTGTATTGGACATACGTCCTCCTGGCTTCTTTCATCGCCGGCAAGATGTACTCTTCAGTATTTTTCACATACCTTCTTAGCCTATCGAGAGAAAAAACATACACCATATCGTCGACATTGCATACTCTGTCAACGGCTTTTATTATAATACTCCTGATATCCTGCCGGACTCTCCAGTAGTAACTTTCTTCGTCTTCATCATCTCTTTTTGTCAATTTGTCGACAAGGTTAGCTAGCTCTTCATTGAAATCCACTTTTATCTTATCCAGGGTCGTCCGCTTGTTTTCCACAGCGTCATGGAGCAGGGCCGCTGTCAATGTTGTTTCATCTCTAACCCCTAGATTGAGCAACATCCTGCAGACACGTATTGGGTGCTCAGAGTAATCGGTTGTTTTGTCATCCCGTTTTTCTCCGAAATGAGCATCTACTGAATAATAAACAGCTTTAGCGGCTAACCGAAAGCCAAGCCCATTAAGTCTTCCGACTATAAACAAAGCCTCCTTATTCATCTCCCTTACCTCCTTCTTGCATATTTTAGGTACTGACGTCTTGAAATAATACAAGTACAAATGAAAAAAGTCAACATCGAGTTGACTTTAATACTAGATACCAATAAATCACTCTTTTCCTCCAATTACCAAAATATCCGCGTCGGGCTTGATTTCGCCTTGGGGCAATTCTCCTGCTTCTCCTCCAATCGCTTCAACAATTTTATTAACTGCTTCGCTGTTGTTTCCGCTTAAATCAATCACTATTGTTTTTCCATAATTCTCTTTAGCATTAGTTTTTTCCGTTATCTCTATCCCTTCCACGGAAGAAAGTCTTTCGGCTATATTGGCAGCCAAATTTTTAATGTTTGCTCCGTTGTATATTGCTACCCTTGCCAATCTCTGCTGAACTTCGCTGGACGGCTGGCTTTCATTTGAAATATTTCCAGAAGTATCTCCAGTTTCCGAAGAAGGCTGGCTGATATCCGCTTGATTAGCTTCCTTATCTTGAGAAAGTCCGGAAACATTAGCCACTTCAATGATTCTTTTTTCTGACGGACGATAAAGAATGGCTTTTTTAGCGTTTGCATATATAAGCACTTTATCGCCGTTAGCAGCCTTGGCAAAGAATGGCTGGTTTTTAGCCTGCTCAATATCAGTAACTGTTGCGAGTGTCGGCACTTCATCCGGAAGATCCATAACTCTTTTTATTTCATCGGTAAGAACTGCAAGTTCATCGCGTGTGTTTTGCGGTTTTGTTTCACTGGCTTTTTTATACTGGCGGTAAAAATAAAAGGAAGAGCAAGCCAGTCCTAAAATTACAATTCCCGCTAATACATAGATTCCGATTTTAATAAATTCGCCCTTGCTTTTTCCTTTATTTTTATTTTCTCCGTTTTCCATATTTATTAGCGTTATCTGACTTTAATATACCATAAAAATAAAAAATGGCAAAATAAAAAACCGGGGCCGGGGAAAGCCTCAGTTTTGTTTTATAAAGAATCTGTTTTTTACTTTTTATATTTTTTATTGACCAGCTGTTTTTGAATTGTCAAACGAGAAACTTTCCGACGAAACCGTATTATTCTCCGTTTTGACATCAATTTTCTCCGTATTGCTTGTAGCCCATAAAAGATCAGTTATTTTTCCAGATACTATATCTATTCCGTCCAATGTCGAATTCAGGCCTTTCTTTATGATAAAAGGATAAGACGTTTCCGCCAGCCAAGTGCGCATATCCAAAGTTGACTGCTGGAAAAGAACGAGAGCATTGAGGAATTTTGTTTCCGGATCAGAAGCTGTTTCTTCCGGTGCCGATTCAGTCGCCTTAGTTTCAACGGCTGAATTATCAACAACCGTTTCCGCAACAGTCGTATCGACGGTTTGACTGGACAAAACTGAAGCAGTTAAATCTTCTGCCGGTTCATCTTGAACAGCGATAGCTTCTTCTTTCCGTTCCACGGTTTTTCCTGATTTTTGCCCGTTGACCATAATACTATATCTTCCATCATCCATATTCCATTTCAAAAGATCATCGGAAAAGAGAAACTTCCCGTTCTGGCAGGGAACTCCTCCGGAATAAACAACTTTCCCGGGATTTTCTTTTTTCTCTAAAGTTATCGTTATATCAACTGACGAGCAGCCTCCTTCTACTTGAACATCATTTTGAGAAACGCGCACCGTAAAAGCAGCCCTTGCTGCAAAAGGAGTAAAAATAAAAATTAATATAAATATGGATACCGGCATAAAAGATATTTCTTTTTTCATTTGTTTTTTTTGATTAATTGTTTATAATAAAACTATCGCATTTAAAAAATTTATTAAACAAAACATTATGCTCAGGGTCACCTTATTTTCAGTCCTTGCTTTCATTATTGGCGCTGCGGGGAGCTGGATTTTTTTGAAACCAGCGGAAACGAAAAGCGACAACGATTTCAAAAAATGTAGCGACCAATATCCTTTTGTCAGTTCAGAGCTTGATTGCGGAAACATTAACGAAAAAATTGAACAGGTTATAGATCTTGACCATGACGTCGAAAGCTTCATAAATCAAGAGGAACAATCAGGGAACGCCCAACAAATTTCTGTTTTTTTCCGGGATCTTAAATCGAGACGCTGGTTCGGAGTAAATGAAAATGTTAATTTTTATCCTGCCAGTCTCGCTAAACTCCCTCTTGTCATGATGTTTTATAAAACTGCCGAGGTTAACAGTAAAATATTTAATGCCCCGCTTACTGTTACTGAAAACGACTTGTCCTTGAATAATGGCCAGCACTATCCTCCGAAAGACTCCCTGGAAGCCGGAAAGGAATATACCCTCAGGGAAATGCTTCGAAGAATGTTGGTTTACTCTGATAATGTCCCCGTAAACACATTGATGAATGCTTCAGATTCATTCCGCAACGCCATCCTTGAAGATCTTGGCATCTATTTCCCGCCTCAAGAAAACGAACAGACCGGACAATGGAATATCAATGCTAAAAATTATGCTAATCTTTTCCGAGTTATGTATAATGCTTCCTATTTGCGCCCGGAATATTCCAATCAGATTCTCAATGACCTTGCAGATTCAAGTTTCAATAGCGGCCTGGTTGCCGGAGTGCCAAGGGGAGTAAAAATTGCTCACAAATTTGGAGAAATCGGCCAAACCGACAAAGAAACGGGTGCGTCTTTCATCATACTGAATGATTGCGGAATTATATACAAAAAGGACGTTCCTTATATTCTTTGCATAATGACTCAGGGAAAGGATTTTCCCAACCTGGAAAAAATAATCAAAACCATTTCCAATAAAGTTTACTCATCTGATTGAATCCAATCAGAATTATTCTTATCTTGCCAATACATTCGTCGTTCCCATGCTATAGCTCATATAGTCGAGATTGACCATGTCAGTGGCCGTGGTTGACGACTCCGTGGCAACAATTCCAACTCCCGTTTCACGACCGGAAGCAGTTGGAATATTTGACGCTACGGTATTATTGGTCGTGAACAGCGAAGTGCCGGCGCTATTAAAAATTTCAAATGTCGCCAGTGTTGCACTGGAATTCATAGTGATTCGATAGGAATACCACGTAGCCGTAGAAATTGTGTAGCTGCTTGCTGTTGTAGTTCGTGTTGAACTGTTAGAGCACTTCCCCACTACCGCTCCGGTACTTGCAGGGATTTCAAAATAACATCCGTCTACCGCGTCAGCTGAAGTGATAGAATCATGAAATCCAATACGAACCGTGGTTGTGCTAATGTTATTATGATACACGACACCATTAAACACTTCTCCTCCTTTAAGCCTGATATTCGATGGCGCTGAAGTCAATGCTCCATTGGCCGTTTGGAATCTATACCCGCCGTTAGTCGTAGTGGAAGATAACATACGCACTATTCCGGGATGATCGCCGTTAATCGCAGCGGCTGTTGCCGAGTTAATTGTGCCGGACGATATGGCGGCGCCCAGGAAGGGAAGATTATAATATACCGCTCCGGAACCGCCATGGAAGTCTGACGCGAAAGTTGGTTTCTTTTTAAAAGGTGTATTGAAATCCCCAAAATCGAAATAGGCGCTGATATTATTCGGAGTGGAAGTATCTTTTTGCCATTTTACATTGGCACCGCCGTTTGGCGCCGCTACTGTCGCATTATCAAAATCCGCATCTGTTGCCGCTGTTCCGTTAACGCTAACATTGTCACCGCCCCCTGAACCGCTTCCGATGCAGTCCGTCCAGGCGCTGTTTTGATAACAGCGGAATTTGTTAGTGTTGGCGCTATAATACATCGCTCCGTTGGCGCCGGTTGGATCGCCAGAGGTTCCGGAATCCCGTACATCCAGCTTTAGCAGGTCCGGATTAGCCACTCCGTTTCCGCCGGTGCCGATCTGCACTGATCCAGTCGTACTGGCTCCTGCTACTTCAAATTTAATTCCGCCGCTTCCGGAATTAATGTTTACGGCAGTCGCACCAGTCGCATTTCCCATAGTGATAGTTTTAGCGTTATCACTCGTTCCGATATTAATCGCTCCGGTCGTTCCGGAATCAATGGTCAGCCCGGTTGCCGAAGCCGAAGCAAGCGTCACTGCTCCTGTTCCAGAATATGACTGTCCGGAGGCAATCGTCACTCCGCTGGTATCAGTCGTTAACGCATCGGCATTAAGCGTATCCTGGACATTGACAGTTCCGCCCGCGTTAATAATCATCGTCGCCTGATCGCTGGTAATTCCGGTTGAATTATTGATCGCCAAAGCGCCGCCAGTGATCGTGATTCCGCCAGAAGCGATGGAAATTCCGGTTGTTGTTCCAGTTCCTATGGTAATACCGGTTGTTACGCCATTAGCAATAGCAATACCGGTTCCAACAGTACCTATATTAATTCCGGTTGTTATTGTTCCGGACGTTTCTGTAATATTGATAGCGTTAGTCATTGTTCCCGCGCCCGTTTCTTCAATCAATAGCCCGTTAGTCAAAGTTCCGGAAGCGATAGAATTATAAATCCGCTCCGTGCTGACTCCGGCCGTGTCTTGATTTTCAACCGTAAATGAGGTCGGTGCCGCCACTTCGCCTAAAGTGAAAGTAATATTCTTTCCCGTTGTTGTTAAAATAGTATTTCCGCTTGTGGCGTCATAAGCATTTTGCAATGTTCCGCCACCTCCAGCTGCCGCCGCCCAATAAGGAGCGTTAGTGCTAGTGTTATAAGTTAGCACCCAGCCGTTAGTGCCCGATCCCGCTAGTCTCGTCGGCACACCTGACGCTCCGCCATAGATCAGGTCTCCTGCCGTGGTCATCGGATCAGTCATATACCCACCACTGGTATTTTCATTGGAAAGCACCGAAGACAATTCGGCGGAAGTAGTCGCGGCAAAAGCGCTGAGTTTATTGGAAGTAGTGGCTACTGTTCCTCCGGTAACGAATGTGTAAGTCTGAGTAGCTGAAGCCGGCTGAGTGAAACTCAATATAGAATCATAAGTGCCTTGTTCGATATTAATGGTGTCGTTGGTAGCGGAAGTGTCAACATTAAGAGAGATTCCTGACAAATTTAAAGCGCCAACGGAAGTCAAGGCCAGCGTTCCGGAGGTAGCCGTAGAAATAGTTAGACTTCCTGAAGTATTAGTCCACGAAGAAGTTCCGCCAGAAGCTAACGTAGCAACTCCGGTTGAATTACCTAAACTCAAAGTACTGCCACCAGTAGTAGCAATCTGACTATTGCCGGTTGAACTTAATGTGGTAAAAGCCGCCGTGCTGGGAGTTCCGGAACCGATAGCTCCCGGCACTTCCCAGGTTTTTCCTTCCAGATTATTAGAGTTAAAAGCATAAGGCGAAGCGGTAAACTGAATCCGGGGATTCATTTCTCCGTTGCCGTTAAATTCTATGCTTAAATAAATATTGTCGGTATTAAAATCAACCGAACCGGGAAGAGCGGTTGCATCTCCCAGATTAGTTTGAAAAATTCCGTCAGTAACCGTAAGGGATTTGCTAATCTCCGACCAAATTACGCTCCCTCCGGGATACTGTTGGGAATATATTCTGAAGCTGAAATTATAACTTCCATTGGTGACATTGGTTCCATCCGTATTAACCACCTTTCCCTGAAAATTAATCTGCTTATTTATTCCCGTTGCCGCTAGGGAAAATTTTGGGGTAATAAAAAAGCCCCCTATTAAAATAAGAATTATCGCTGAAACAAGCCTTAAATTTTTGTTTTTCCAACACATATAAAAACAAAAAACGGGCAATCACCCGCTTTTTATGCTTACGTTTTAATTATACACTATCCAAGCTCAAAAGTCAATCTTTTTACCTTATTCTATCGGTCTTTTCTCCCCATCCATACTTCTTAAAATATTACGCATAAACAAAACTCCGACCAAAAAATTCAGAGCGAACAGCATCCTGAGAGATTTTACGGCTAGAGCCCAGAAAGCTCCGTTTTCCAATCCATAATATAGATCAATGGATTCCGCGAAAAAAAGAAAGATTACCGCCAGCAAAAAAAACTTATAGGAAATGTCCAGTTTCATTTCTACTCTCCAGACTACCCCGGCTGTATAGATTATCGAGAAAAGCAATGATCCGATAGTTAAAATAGAAATTCCCAAAAAAATAGTTTCCATATCAGCGGGACACCCCCTTTCTTTTTGGCCCGAATAAGCCTATCTTTCGCAAATTCTTTTCAGTTATATGCCTTAAGGAATGAACATAGAGCCTGTGCTCCCTGAAAAAAAGAAATAGCCAGAACAGAAGCAGAAAAATAAGGAAAGAGGCAACTAATCCAAGATTACTCAAGAGTTCAGGATAAGTTATCATTGTTCCTCCTCCCAATTTTAAAACTGACCGCTCCAAAACAGAAAAAATTTGATCCTGACTGACATTGTATTGATTAAAAATTATTTCCGTGCGCACTCGGTACTGTCCTTTTTTAAAATAACCCGGAATGGTAATATTTTTTTCAATAGTTTCCCCAAGATTAAGCTTGGCATTGTCAAGAATTGAGATTTTACTTTCTCCTTTTTCATCAAAAATAGTGTAGCGAATTATCGCGCTGCTGCCTTCTGCTGAAGAATCTAATTTATCTATGGTGAATTTCAAATTCAAATTTTTCCCCTGAAAAATAGCATTATTTCCCAGAGAAAGCGAGAAATCTATTGGAATTTCAATATTTTTTTCTTCTTGAGACGGAACATTCGGTTCAGAAGAAGACGATTCCGGAGAGGATGGCGTGACGGCATTTGGCGATTTGCTTTTTTTGTCTTTGCTCTTTTCTTTGCTTTCTTCGCCTAAAACAAAAAAATTGAAGCTTGTTGAAGTGCTCTTGGATTGATCGAAGGGATTGATCGCTGTTATAAAAACGGTATGGAGCCCTGGTTCAATATCAATTGGCGGAATCCAATTCCAATATCCATTCGAGTTTGCAATGGTCTGGGAAGAAATAACTGTCGAGCTGTACAATAGAAACGAAATAATCGCATTGGGAATATCGACTATTCCGGAAATAACAGGACGGCTTGAATTAATTTTAGGCAAACCTCCATAATTTTCAACAGGATTCCCTATAAGAGCAACGACTATTATCTTGGGAGGAGAGGGCACTGTTTGGCATTCAGCCGGAGTCGTAATAGCAATTGGCTGTGAGACAGCATTTCCCGGACCCATTGTTCCCCAAGCAGTAACTACATAGGAATACGATATATTAATTGCGACTACATCATCTCTATATTGAGAATTTGCCAGCCCATCAACCAAGGAAAGGCCGTCTCTTTCAATGCTAAAACTTTCGGAATTTTCATCGTCCGGCCAATCGAGATTTATTGAAAGGCTTCCATTGGAACAAACCGCTGATCCGGAAACAATAGGTTCGGCAGGAGGGCCTAAAACTCTGGCAGTAATCGCAATTGTCTCATCAGCTAAAACTCTAGATTTTTCCCTAATATCGGAAATGAGAAATTTAGGACTGTAAATAGCCGCCAATGCAACATAGAGTATGAACAAGCCAACTGAAAAAATCAGATGCGCTCTTGCTATTTTTCTCAATGTTTTTTTAGAACGTTTTCTTTTCATTTTTTCTTTTTCTGAATTTTAAATATCCGACCAAAATAATGCCTAGCGCTGAAATAAAGGCAATGAAAGGTGCTGGAATAATCAAGAACTTCTCATTTCTGGCAAGAGAATCATCGCTTCCATTATAGCGATAATCTATGGCTAATCTATAATATCCGGGAATGAAAATGAAAGCTTTGTTTTTGAGAGTAAGGGAAAAAAATCTCGAGCTTTCCGGAAGAATAATTCCCGATGCGCCGTTAATTATTCCCTTTTTAACTTCCCGCCCCAGAGGATCAAAAATTTTTACTGTTCCGCGAGGTGTGATATGAACATTTCCCGAATTCTGGAAGCTCAGGGAAAGTTCATTAGAAAAAGAAAATGGATTATGTTTTAATTCGTAATTTTTCAAATTTAATCCGTATATTTCTCCTCCCAATTTTCTTAAAAAAACCAGTGAAGCAAAAGACGGATTCAAAGAAACTGAATCTGCTTCTTCATTCTGTTTGTTTCCATTTTCTTCCATTTTAAAAAGAACCGCTCCGTAATGCCCTCCGGGAGAAAGAGCTTTCCTGTTTTCAAGGGAAACTTTTATTTCTTGTGTTTCTCCGGGATTAATCACAATAGCGTCTTTTTCCAGATTCATCCAGGAGGACAAACCGTATTTTTGGGAAAAATCCTCGGAATTCCCCAGGAAAGCCACCCCTCCTGATTGGTTAAGTGCGCCGAAATCAACTGTTGAAATTCGGAAAACCGCCGGATAGCTTTTGTTATTTTCCACTTCCAAGTAAAAATCTGCTCCTGCTTGGTTTTCCTCCAAAGTTATTTCTTGAAAAAAAGGACTAATGGAAAAACCGCTATTTTTTCCCTGAGCAGAAGAAAAAAGTTCCGGAGTAGCTGATATTATAAATAACAAGAAAAGGAGAAGATATTTTTTAAATTCCATATGAACTAATTTTTCAAAAAAATACAGGATTAAATATTTTTATTCCCGGGAGAATATTTTTTTGATTTTTTTCCAGATATTCTGAGTGGTAGATTTGAGCCCGATTAGAACTAAAATTATAATGATAACTAATCCGCTCCCCACCCTCCACGGCGCCATCCAGAAAGATACTTCCGATTCGATGGGAACATCCCTCTGCCCGTCATCGTAAACCAGCACCAGTTTAGCGGTATATTTCCCCCACCTCAG
>Ga0214473_10000261_pt1 | contig 74471 bp, 64 predicted proteins | sample RVTome_7_FD_203509 | JGI IMG/M metagenome (GOLD analysis project Ga0214473, IMG submission 203509) | Soil microbial communities from uranium-contaminated site in the Upper Colorado River Basin, Wyoming, United States - RVT98D197 | ecosystem: Environmental > Terrestrial > Soil > Contaminated >...
TAGCGGGCATCCAGGAGGGGCGGAGTGGATTCCCGCTTAAAGATTGCGGGAATGACGCCTTCATTCGCGATTGAGGTTCTGCCGGCGACTTTGCCGTGGTCCTGCTTCCACTATCACCTGGCGTACGCTCTGGACGAACGGTTTGAAGGTGCGGCGCCACGCCAGGTCGGGATGAAGTATCCCGTTTACCACCAGCGCCGTGCCCGGTTAATGCAAGCACCGCCGCGTATGGAAGGAAACGATTCATCCTCGGGACGAGTTTTTATTGCCTATGAAGCCCGCAAGCAACCCGCCAGGAGTCGGATCTACCCTCGCAGCTCAGCGATGGCGGAAAGCACGGTTTCCGGCGCAATCAGGTCCAGGCAGTTGAAAAACTTGCACTTCCGCCCGAGGCATTCGGCGCAGTTCATGCCAATATCGGGGCGGACCACCTTCACGGCACGGCCGCGCGGCAGCCAGCGTTGTTGTTTGACTTGAGGCGCATACAGCCCGATGGTAGGCGTTTCCACAGCGGCGGCGATGTGCGCCGGCCCGGTCGAGTTGGCGATGCAGACGGCGCTGCGCGCACACAAGGCGAAGAGCTCTCCCACGGTGAGACGTCCGGTAAGGTCCCAGGCCTTCTGGTGCATTGCTGCCGCGATCGCCTCCACACGTGGCCGATCGGCCTCCGTCCCAGTCAGCACGACTGCGTATCCAGCGGTGCAGAGCATATCCCCAAGCCGGGCATACCAGGATGAGGAGGCAGTCAGCGCGTTACCGCTGTTGCCGGAGTGCAGGATGGCCAGCGGCCTTCCCTTGGCCACCTCAGCGTTTGTAAGCAGAGCCTCGACTCTACTGGCATCGCTGTCCGCCAGTGGCCAGGTGGTTGCGGCGCGGCTCGGGCTGATGGCGAACGGCTGCACCAGTCGGACTGCCCAATCGCTTTCATGCTCGTTCGCCAAGGCCCGAAGGCGGGTAGTGTAGAGCAGTGAGTACAGATGCCGGGCCCTGCCGACCCGGATCGGAATGCCTGCGAGCCAGGCGGCGATTGCGAGTCGTCGTTTGCTATTGGCAAAAAGTATGGCGTCGACCTGCAGCCGTCGCAGGCGCCTGGCCAAAGCAAAGATGCCGCGCCAGCCGGAATGACGAGCTTCGACCGCATCGACTTCAACCGCATCTATGGCCGGCAACAGTCTGGCGACCTCGGCGTTCGCGGGCGAGGCGAGGACGGAAAGACGAGCGTGCGGGCAGCACTCTTTGATCCCGCTGAACAGCGGCCCGGTGAGTACCATATCACCGATTCGGTCGGTGCGGGCGACCATCACGTGACGCCCATCAAGTGTAAAGCACTCTGCACTCACCGTGGTTCAACTGTACAGGGCCTTTGCGGCGTGCTCGGGTCCTCCCGACTGGACTCAGGCTAATTGAGATGCAGATTCGGTACGAAGCACAACGCTACACCGCCGTCTTGGGCAGAACCGCAGACGGTGCGGTAAATCCATCCGCCCGGCACTTCCAACCGCTCCGTTCTCTCCGCATACACGCTGGTGTTCTCGGTAACTTTCTCCCAAGTTGGCTTTACTTGATTAGGCCCTTCCATTTGCGCGTGAAACCTCCAAGGCCTGTCTATCACGCGCCAGGCAGCAGCCTCAACGGCACCAGGAAATCAACTGCCCGACCATCAGCCGACGACCCGTGTTGCCTCCACGGGCTGCGCTTGATACGTGGTCGCTGATGTCAGCGGCAGCGGTTGCGGCACACGAAGGGGTCCTCCCAGCGTCGCCGCGCATCCTCGTCGTCCGCCTGCGCCGTTTGGGAGACCTGTTGCTCTCAACACCCACCTTGCGGGCCGTGCGGCTGGCGTATCCCTTGGCGCGTCTGGATGTGCTCGTGTCCGCCGGCTTCGGTGATGTACTGAGGGGCAATCCGCACGCCGACACCGTCATGCGATTACCGCGTGGCGTGGCCGGCTTCCGGCGCGTGTTGTGGACGTGCCGGCGGACGCGCTACGACGCCGTGCTCGACCTCCAGAGCAGCGCTCGAAGCGCGCCGCTGGTCCTCTTGTCCGGCGCGCCCGTGCGCGTGGGTTGGCGAAAGAGGTGGACGCGCGACTGGGTGTACAACCGACTGGTCCCCGGCTGGGACGATCCCGTGTACCTAGCACGCAACATGCTCCGCATGGCAGCAGCGATCGGCATTCCGTCACCGCCGGATCTGAGCCTGGCATTGGCGCTCACTGCTGCCGACCGAGAGCATGCTGCGGCGCTCTTCAAGGGCGCGTCCATCGACCCGTCTCGGCCGGTTTGTGCCCTGTCGGTGGTTGCCAAGGTGGCGCGCAAGGCCTGGCCGCTGGAGCGTTACGCGGAGCTGGCCGACTGGCTCAGTGCGGAGTGCGGCGTGCAGGTGGTGCTGACCAGCGGGCCGGGCGAGCTGCAGCAGGTCGAAGCGGTGGTGGGCCGGATGCGAGCGCGCCCGCAACTGTGGAACTACGGTCCCACTTCCGTGCACGGCCTCGGAGCAATCTACGAACGCTGCCAGTTGTGGATCGGCAACGATGGCGGTCCCAAGCACGTGGCCACCGCCGTGGGGTGTCCTACCGTGGTGATCCTCAAACCGGGAGACGAACGCTTCTGGACCGATTGCTTTGAAGACAGCCGCCAGCTGGCTGTCCGGCCGCTCTCCGGCGAGCCAGCCGATTCGCCGGCGGCCATCACTCTTGATGAAGTGAAGGATGCCGTCCGCGCCGCTTTAGCGTCTGCGGTCCACATCGGATATCCTTGACAGCGGCATGCAGCCGGCGCACGATCGACGCGGCGCTTGCCTGTGGCTGGTGGCGACTCAGGCATCAGCCGCAACGCCACTGGAGAGACTGGGGCCGCATGGTCCAGCACCGCGAGCTGTTGCGATTGCAATGGCGGAGGGGACGGACACTGCCGGAGCGCGAATGACGCTGGTGGTGTGCTTATCATTGATCGTGTATAGGTCGCATGGTGTTCGTGGGCCGAGGTGAAATGAAGACTCCGCATATCCGCCGCGTGTTCCGCTATCTCCGCCCCTACATCTGGCCGCATTTTGTCGGCGGCATGATCTGCATGACCTTGTTCAGCAGCACCAATGGCGTCATGCCATTCCTGGTGCGGCACATTTCCGATGACGTGTTCTCGGAAAAAAACGCCGGTGTGCTTGCCGTTCTTCCGTTCATCATCGTGGTGACCTTCGTCGTCCGCGGCTTGCTGTACTTCGGCAGCGGCTATCTTTCCGAATACGTCGGCCAACGCATCATCACCGACATCCGGCGCGACCTCAACGATCACATTCAAGACCTGTCGCTGTCGTTTTTCGACCGCTATCCGACCGGGGAAATCATCACCCGGATGACCAACGACGTGGTGGCGGTACGCGGCGCCCTCATCGATGCAGTGACCTCAGTTTTGAGGGACGCGTTGTCGCTGGTTGTGCTCGTGGTGGTGGCGTTTTGGCAGGATTGGGTGCTGGCGCTGATTGCGTTCGTCGCCTTTCCGACGTCGGTGTTGCCCGTCCTGCATCTCTCCAGACGGTTGCGCAATTTGAGCTGGAGAGGGCAGGTGTCGCTCGGCCAGCTCACGACCTTGCTGCAGGAAACCGTTCAGGGCAACCGCGTTGTCAAGGCCTTCGGTATGGAGAGCTACGAGAAGCGACGCTTCTCCGAAGAGAACGAATGCATGTTCGGCCTCACCATGAAGGCCTTGCGCATCCGTACGCTCACCAATCCGATCATGGAAATCCTTGCGGCCTTCGCCATTGCCGGCGTGGTGTGGTACGGCGGCCACAGCGTCATCAGCGGCGCCCGCACGCAGGGCGCTTTCCTCGCTTTCTTGACCGCCCTCTTCCTGCTGTACGAGCCCTTCAAAGCCCTGGGACGTGCCCATGCCACCATTCAGTTGGGGTTCGTTTCGGCAGACCGCATCTTCGAATTCCTGGACGCGGTGCCGGACATACATGACAAGCCGGAGGCCCGTGCCCTCACCCATATAGAGCCGGGTGTGGAATTGGACAACGTCAGCTTCACCTACGGCCACGATCCCGTCCTGCGCAATGTCAGCCTCAACGTCAGACCCGGGGAGGTCGTGGCGCTGGTAGGGCCGAGCGGGGGCGGGAAGAGCACGCTCGCCGATTTGATTCTGCGCTTCTACGACGTGACTGAAGGGGCCGTGCGCATTGGCGGCATCGACGTGCGTGAGCTGACGGTCTCCAGCTTGCGGGCGCAGATCGGACTGGTGACGCAGCATACGTTTTTATTCAACGACACTGTAAAGAATAACATCGCCTACGGCGGCATCGACGGCAGCATGGACGCGATCGTGGCGGCCGCCAAGGACGCCTACGCACACGACTTCATCATGGAATTGCCGCAGGGCTATGACACCTCCATCGGAGAATTCGGCATGCGGCTTTCAGGCGGGCAGCGACAGCGGATCGCAATCGCCCGCGCGCTGCTCAAGAATGCTCCCATCCTGGTGCTGGACGAGGCCACGTCCGCGCTCGACAACGAGTCAGAACGCCTGGTCCAGCAGGCGCTCGACCGGCTGATGGAGCACCGCACGACGCTGGTCATTGCCCACCGGCTCTCCACCATCCGGCGGGCCGACCGCATCCTGGTGCTGATGAAGGGAGAGATCGTCGAGCAAGGCACGCACGAGGAACTGTTGGCGCTCAATGCCGAGTACCGCAAGCTGCACGACTTGCAGTTCAGGGACGACGTGAGTCAGCCGACGCTGCACTGAACCTGGCGCTCAATAACGAGGATGGCTGTCTTCTCTACCCTTGCCGCAGGACTTGGGCGTCGTGGATTTCCTGAAGGATCGCTGGCATGTCGTAGGTGTACTCCCACTCTGGATAGTGTGACCGGAACTTCCCCACGTCGGAGACGTACCAGATGTGATCGCCGGACCGCGCCTCGTCTTGATAGCGCCATCGCAGCGTCCGGCCCGCGATCCGTTGGCAGAGATCGATTGCCTCGAGCATCGAGCAATGGCTGTGGCGCGAGCCGCCGATATTGTAGACTGCGCCGCTGCGCGGCTTCAGGAAGAACTGGTGGAATGCGCTCACGACGTCACGGGCGTGAATGTTGTCTCGCACTTGCTTTCCCTTGTACCCGAACACCGTGTAGGGCTTGCCGGTCACCGTGCACCACATGAGGTAGGCGAGGAAGCCGTGCAACTGCGCTCCGGAGTGAGCCGGCCCGCTGAGGCAGCCACCACGGAGCGCCGCGGTGCGCATCCCGAAGTACCGTCCGTACTCCTGGACGAGCACGTCTGCGGCGACCTTGGATGCGCCGAAGAGGGAGTGCTTCGATGCATCGATGGACATCGACTCGTCAATTCCCGCTTCGTAGCGGTGTCCGGCTGCGATTTCCCACCGCGTTTTCGTCTCGACGAGCGGCAGCGCGTTCGGTGTGTCCCCGTAGACCTTGTTCGTCGAGGTGAAGATGAAGACCGCGTCGGGCGAAAATTGGCGCGTCGCCTCGAGGAGTGTCAGGGTGCCGTTGGCGTTCACCTCGAAGTCCAGGTGCGGGTCGCGAGCCGCCCAGTCATGGGAGGGTTGCGCGGCGGTATGGACGACGAGTGCGATGTCCGCGCCGCGCGTACGGAAGACGTTTTCAATGGCGGTGCGGTCGCGTATGTCGATGTGGAAGTGTTGATAGCGAGGCCCAAGCTCGCGCCCGAGTTGCTCGCCGTTCCAGGCGGTGGATGCGGTGGGGCCGAAAAATCTTGCCCGCATGTCGTTATCGATCCCCACCACGTCCATCCCGAGCTGCGCAAAATAGCGGGCGGCTTCCGAGCCGATGAGCCCCGCCGATCCGGTTACGACCATCGTCGACATGTCGTGCTCCGCTACTACTTGGGCTGTGCCAGGATCTCAGCCGAAGCGACCGGTGCCGCTTCGGTCTTGGGCGCTCCTGAAGACGGTTTTGCGGTGAACCGGGCTACCGGAAGCACCGCCCCGCACCAACTCTGCGCCGCTGAGAAAAGGTGGCGATCCCGGAAGAAGAAGACGTTACCCCAGGAGCGTTCGACGGAGTCTGCGAGGTTGCAGTAATGCGCGACGCCGTCGGCGCCCCACACGCGATACAGGACGATGTGCCAGGGGTAATCTCGTCGGCGCATCTCAGCGACCAAGTCGTTGAGTCGGTTCAGTGCTCCGGCTCTGCCGAACTCCATCTCTCGGTCCCAAAACTCCGCGACGACCACCGGGTAGCAATGGTCGCCCATCCCGCGAATCACCTCGATGTCGAAACCCTCCGCGTCGATCTTCACGATGCCGACATCGCGCGGGATCTCGCTGGTCCGGTGCAGGCTCTCTAGACTGCGTACCGGTACACGCACACTCGAAGTAAAGTGCAGGTCGCGCGGCATGGAATGGTTGAGCAGACTGCTCAGCAGGGTAGGGTCCCCATAAACGCCTCCGGACTGGTCGGTGGCGAGGCGCAGATCCATCTCGCCGTCGGCCGCGCCGACAGCGACGCAATGGGGGCGGAAGCCTGGCCGATCATCAAGACGGCGACGCAGCTCCTCGAAGACAGGGGGGAAGGGTTCGAAGGCGTGAACCTCGAAGCCGAGATCCAGCAACGACGCCGAGATCTCGCCGACGTGCGCCCCAACGTCGATAGCAGTTCGGACTGGGATGTGAGATGCAAGGTGGAGTAGGAGGTCCACCTCGGGGTTCAGGAGCCCATAACGGTCGGTTTCGACCACCGCCATGCGGCCGAGGATTCGTCGATCCAGATCCGTGAAGTGCTGGACGAAGCGGCGATCCGTATCCGCGAGCTGTTCGGCGAGGCGCCCGTCCAGATGCGTGAGACGCTCTTCGAAGCGGCGATTGGCATCGGCGAACTGCCCCAGGAATCGTTCGTGCACCGATTGCAGTGCCTGCTCGACTAAGGCCAGCCGCTCGTGCGTTATCTCAAGTCCTTCCTTGCGGGCGGTTTGCTGAGCCTGAGCGTCCTCCAGCAAGTAGATCATGCCCTCGAGCATTGCGGTGTCGTTTGCGACGAGGGCGGCGATCGCTTTTCTGCGGAATCGACGGCGCTCGCGATAGCGCTTGAGTTCCTTGCGAATGCGGCGCTCAAGTTCCTTGCCCTTACGGTAGAGTGTGGTCTGTTTCATTTGTTTGATGATCATGGCGGGAGCCGTCTCCTCGATGAGAGATTTCAGGGGGTCTCGGCCGGGTCTTCCGGTGTGTCCCGCGACGCGAGCCGTTCCCAGCGGTCATCCACGGCGGTGCGTGCTTCCATGGAACGCCAGATCCAGTCACGCACCCCCTCTGAAGAGAATGTCGGCGCCATCTCTGCCGCCCGGGCGCGCATCCGAAGCTGGGATGCCGAGTCGGTGATTTCCGCAACGGCACCCTGAAAGCGCTTCCTCTCGTAGGGGGCAGACAAGCCGATTCCATTGGAGGTTACGAACCGCGCCGCCGCGGTATCGGGGTGACCGAGTACGAGGATCGGGGTGTTCGATGTGGCCAGCACGTAAGGGATTTTGCTCGGAAGGCTGAATCGTGAGATGAACCGGTGACTGTCGCCTGCGCCGAGGGTGCCGGTGGGCACCACGACGTAAGGGCTCTGCCGCAGGATGGGCGTCAAGCGTTCCTCCGGCAGCCCCGCGCGCAGGTGAATCCCGGCCGCCGTGAGTTCCTCAGCGCTCAGCTTCTGCCAAAGCAGTCCGGCGTTGGAGTACCAGTCGAGTTCAATCTCGGAGTCGTCGACGATATCGCGCAGTTGCTGAAGCCAATGCGCGCTCCAGATGTTTCCCACGATAACGCCGTGCCGGCGCATGATTGCGTCGCGCACCGGTACGGTGTGCGACGACTGGATGAGGTGCGTTGCGGCGACCGGGGGAAGCAACCAGAACCGGAGCCCGAACTTCTTCTGGTAAGCCTCGCGCAGCTCGGAAGAGATCGCCAGACGTAGATCTGACTTGGCGAGGAGTTCCGACAGCAGGCTGTCAGGGATCCCTTCCACTTCGATGTTCTGGTCGTCCATTACGTAGGTGCAGAGGGGGGCCGCAAAGATGTCTTTGAGGGCGATGGCCGTCCGCACGTCATCAGGGTAGTAGGGGATGCATACGAGTCGACGCACTTCGATACCACGGAACGTCGATAGCACCTTGCTGAAAACATCCGGGCGGGATTGGTCTCCATAGGCGAGGAGGAAGCGACAGTCGCCGAATCTCTGATACCCGCCGTAGTTATTCCGAGAGCGGACCGTTATGACTCCAGGGCTGCCGCCGAAGATGAGTCTGATCAGCACGCCGGTGCCGTGCTGGTCACATACTTCAACGGGAGTGATGATCACGTCGGCGAGAGAACCCGTGGCGGCGCACGTTACGGGTGTGGCAGCGGCAAGGTGCACGAGGCGATCCCTCAGCTTCAGCTGCCGATTCGGATCTGTCAGCGGATCCACCTCAGATCGCTCCCGTCACGAACTTGGTGTCGCTTCGCCACGGAGGGCCGGGAAGAGCTCGCGCCGAACGAAGATGACGTCCTTTTGCAGGAGTGTTCCGTCTACCGGCGAACGCCAACAGCCGGCGTCGTCGAAGTACCGGAAGCCGCACTCGTCGAGCAGGTTCAGCATCTCGAGAAAAGTGCGGGCCTCTTCATGGTAGCGCACAAGGGAAAGCTCGAGCACAAGCACGTCGATTCGAGGCAGTGTGTCTCGGCTTCCCTCCAGGACGAGGTGTTCCGCACACTGCACGTCAGCCTTGAGAAGGCCTCGCCCCTTCAGCCCGCGCTCGCGGGCCAGCTGATCAACTGTGGTCACCGGCACTTCCAGCGGCTCGTAGGAACGGAAGTCAGCCGGCTGCAGGAGCGAGGCTCCGTAGAGGTCCGGTGGCACGTTGAGCGTGGTTCGGCCCACCCGGTTCGACACCGCGGCCTCAACCATTTCCCCGTGCGGGACGGCGTCCGCGTGATAGTGGCGCGCGGTTCGGTCGTAGCGCGAAGCGAGCGGGTCAAGCATGATGAATCGTGCATCGGGAAACAGCTTACTGGCAGCGAACGACCAAATCCCCATAGACGCCCCTACGTCGACAATGAAGTCGAGGCGCATTCCGCGTCTTTGGAGGCGCCTTAGTGCGTGATAAATTGCCACATATTCCCGGTGGATGTCGGAGGGTACAGGAGCTTCGATGAAGGCAACGAGGTCTTCCTCACTTCGCGGCAGAAGATCCTCGAAGCGCATGTCGACGGGCTCGCCGCGTTTGAGCGATCCCCAAATCCACTCCCCGATGTCGTTTGCAGCAAGCTTGCGGGCAATGGCTGCAGCATTACGGCGCATACGGGCCTGGACTTCGGGCTTGGTGACCTCGTCGACCGCGTGGCGGAAATCGTCCGGATCGTACGGTGCGGTCACGCCGATGCCGAAGCGGGCCACGAAGTGGGAAGCCGGCGTGCGCTCGTTGCCGAGTACGATGACCGGCGTGTGGGAGGTGGCCGCAATGAAGAGGATGCGTCCTGGGAGGCTGAGCTCGGCGAGTGTGCGTGCGTGCCCCGTGTCGTCATTTAGAGTTCCCGTGGGGACGATCGCGAACGGGTGGGCGCGGAGCGCGGTGGCGAGCTCTGGTTCCGGAAGTATCCCGCATGCGCGGACACCTGCAAGATCGAGACTCTCACGATCAACTTGGAAGTAAGGCGATTTGTCGTTCCCATACCAATCGGTGGTGAGGCTGGTCGGGGTGAGCACGCGGCAGAGGTGATCGAGCCACTGCTGGCTCCAAACGCTTCCCACCAACGCCCCCGTCTTACGCTCGGCCTCGGGGCCTTGGGGGATTTCAACCCGCTCCGTTACCAGCTCGGCAGGGGCGACAGCCGGCAGGAGCCAGAAGCGCAGGCCGTACTTCTTTTCGTAGGCCTGCCGCATTTCCGGGTGTGTCGTCAGCCGGAGCGAACTCTTCTCGAGCCCCTCTCGCATGATCGCGTCCGGGATCCCATCAGTGGCGATGTTCTGATCATCCATGATCCAGATGCAAAGAGGCGCGCCGAAAATCTCCTTGAGCGCGATGGAGGTGAGCAGATCGTCGCGTACATACGGCACGCACACGATACGGCGCACCGATCGCCCTTTGAGGGCGATCAGGGTGTTGCGGAACGCTTCCGCGCGCGAAACTCCAGCGTGTGATAATACGCAGCTCGCTTCGCCAAAGGAGTGATCACCGCCGTAGTCATCTCGGGTCCGTACCGAAAAAATACCGCCGCAGCCCGCGAAGACTCGCTTCACCAAGACGCCGGTCCCGTGTTTGTCGTTAATCTCGTTCGGGGTGACGACGACATCGACCTCGACGCCGGGCCGTAAGTGAGGCTCGTGTCCCGACCGGGTGGAGCCGTCGACTAAGATTAGCCGCTCGATCGCGTGCCGCAGTTGCTCGTGTCTTGCAAGGTCAGTGGTCACAATTACTGTCCAGCCGAAAGGAAAGACAGGGAAACTTGAACAGGCACTGCGCGGGCACGCACGGTGCCTGTTGTCCAGCCCAGGAGCATGCGGTCGAGAGGAAACATTCTCAAAGCAGAAGGTTCCTCCCTGCGTCGAGTGAGGGGCGCTCGACACCATCCAACCCTTCGCGCCTCGGCTTGGTACATAGGTAAATGGCTGAGCCGATCCATCGCCGAGTGCAGGATGGAGGTGCGCGCTTCCCGCAGCTTCAAAGCCCTGATCTTGTGCATCTTGTTGTCGCGGCCGTCCAACGTAAGCCGCACGCTTTGCGATTCAACCGTACGAGGTAGCCTCGGACGCCCCCTAAAGCAAACGCACTCAGCGGCGTCTATCCGTAATGTTACTGAATTTTCCCCATTCTGTTGAGATGCCGAAAGCTCAAAAGCTCGACCTCCTGGCGAGGTTGCTCCTTTTCTCCGCAACCTGTACCAGCAACACGGTGAGCTCACAATCGGAGTCATGAGAGGTCGGAGAGAGGCGGGTGTTGAGCCTACACGCGAGCAATTGTATCTTGACGCCAGCCCCGAATTCGATATTTTGATACTGGTGCTAGAAAATACACGAGGGCGCCAAGCAGGCCGTCAGTCTGAGGGCCTCTGGAGTGCGATGCCGCAGAGGCGTTTGGCAGCAGGTGGCGGAGACAGAGGCCAGTCCCGCATGTCTGCTGATGAACCGGCCGTGTCGATTTTGATCGCGACGCGCAACCGGGCGTCCCAGCTGCCGCGCGTGCTCGAGAGCCTGGAAGCCGTACGGATTGCGGCGCGGACGAAGGTTGAGATCGTGGTGGCCGACAACGGGTCAACGGATGCCACCGGCGCCGTCCTCAAGAAGTGGAGTGCGGAGGGCCCAGGGCGGATTTATGTGTTCGCTGAGCAGCAGGGGAAGTCGCGTGCGCTCAACCGTGCGCTGGCGGTGGTGCGGTCCCCCCTGTTGGCCTTCACCGACGATGATGTCCAGGTGCCCACCGGTTGGATCGATGCGATCGCCAGATTCTTTGCACAACATCCGCACTACGATGCGGCCATGGGCCGGGTAGCGCTCCCCCCGGACCTCAGCGATCCGGACGTGCTACGGCGTGTGCGCCGTTACCGCGGAGCTGTGCCGCTGTTTGACATGGGGGACGTCGTCTGCGACGTCGACGACATGTACGGCGCCAACATGACGGTGCGGCGGAGGGTGTTCGACAAGGTGGGAGCGTTCAATGAGCGTTTGGGGCCAGGTGCCAGTGGATTCAGCGAGGATATCGATCTTGCGCACCGCATCCGGCGAGCGCAGATGCGCATCGGTTACATGCCGGGCGCCGTCGTGTACCATGAAGTTGATCCCGATCGCCTGACCGATGCATATTATCGCCAGTTCCAACTGCGTCTGGGCCTCAGCAGTTTCGAAATGGATCCCAGCGCTTCGCATTGGCGCAATGTGAAGGGCTTGCTCGAATCGGTAGTGGCGCTGGCGTGGTGGAGCGTGCGCGGCGTGTCGAGCCGGCGTGCGCGGGCACGGAGCCGCATGATACGGCATGCGGATCTCATATCCTGGCATTTGCGATCCGGTCAGGAACGACACGCGGCCTTCGGCCGGTAAGGTTTGCAAGCGGTTAGCAGTGGGCTCCGCGGTCTCGGTCATCATCGCGACACGCAACCGATCGGTGCTGCTCGCGCGTATGCTGCGGAGCCTGGACAGGGCTTTGCTTGCGGCGGAAGTCGACGCGCAGGTGGTGGTCGTCGATAACGGTTCGAGTGATGCCACGGCAGCGGTCGTTGCGGATTGGATTCGATGCGCGCCGGGTCGAACCAGCATATGTGTTCCGCAGCCAGGGAAGGCGCACGCGCTGAACCGCGGCCTCGATCTCGTCCAGGCACCGCTGCTGGCCTTCACGGACGATGATGTGGAACTACGCTCCGACTGGCTCCGGGAGATCATGCGGTTTGTGGCCCAGCACCCGCATTATTCTGCGGCCGTGGGCCGCGTGCTGCTGCCACTCGATGTGACAGATCCGACCTTGCAGGCCCGGGTGCGTCATTATCGCACCATCCCGTTGTTCGATGGGGGTGACACCGTCCGCGACGATCGCCACCTGTACGGCGCGAATATGATGGTCCGTCGAGCCGTGTTTGAGCGGGTCGGTCCCTTCAACGAACGGTTGGGACCTGGCGCCAGCGGACTGCACGAAGACGGCGATCTGGCCAGACGGATTTTGCAGGCAGGTATGCGCATCGGGTACATGCCCGCGGCGACGGTGTATCACGTTGTGGAGCCTGAACGGCTGACATTCGAGTACTTCCGCAGTTTGCATTTGCGTGACGCGCGCAGCCGCTTCGAAATGGATCCCCAGGGCAACTGGCTCCGCAGCCTATTGCATTGGTTCGGAGCGGTTGCGATCTTCGGGCTCTGGAGTATGTTCCGTGACCCGCATCAGCGCCTGCGAGCCCGCGGCCGGATGATCTCCCACGCCGAGCTCTTGCGTCTGCGGTGGCAGCGTAACTCGTGAGTCGTGCTCCTGGCACGTTGCTGCATCTTGCCGCGTTCCGCATCACGCATCACGATGAAATTCCGGTTCTCGCCTATCCGGAAACCCAGGACGCGATTCTCCAGGAAGGACAACAGCCGGATAGGCAGCGTGTCGTGGCGGTACACCTGTTTGCCTGGCCGCACCTCCCAGTTTTTGGCGGCGATACGGGCGCGCATCACCGCCGGATGTGTGCCGGTGAAACGCGCACGGCCGCGCAGCTGTCCGTAATCGAACTCGCGGTCGCGGTCCGGAAAACGCGCGTCGGCTTCGCTTGGTCCCAGGTGCAAAGACGTAAACGCGTGCGTCTTGTGCGTCATCCGGGCCGGGGGCCGGACCCACCCGTAATGAAAAATCCGCCCCCCTGAGCGGACGACGTGGATCTTCTTTCCGTCGCGCCGAAAGCCCTGGGCGCTGTGCCATGAGCGGATGCCGGCACCGGTGCGCACGATGCGAACCTCGCGGCGATACCAATTGTGGGCCGTCTGGTAGTGATCGTAATCTCCAAAAAAGTGGAGGTAGTCGAACACCAAACCCTCAACCCGCGGGTCACCCAGATGGGTACGCATACAGTCCACCAGCCCCGGCAGGTCGTCTTCGTGCACCACTTCGTCAGCCTGGAGATAAAAGGCCCAATCTCCGCTGCACGCTTCCAGCGCGATGTTCGTTTGCTGGGCGTTGGTGGCTCCGCCGACGAAAAGATTCTTGTCCCAGACGGTTTCGATGATCTTGACTTTGGGATTGCTGATACGGCGCAGGAGTTCGGTAGTGCCGTCAGTAGAATCACCGGCGGCTACGATGAATTCGTCGCAAATGGGCAGGATCGAAGTGATCGACTCCACCACGGGGTAGTAGAGGTCGATCGCATTGCGTACGAAAGTGAAGCCACTGATCCGCATGATTTGCAGACTCTAAACGACCCGGGGAAGTGGATCAATGGCCGCGGGCGCGCTATCCAGTAATGTCGAATGACTGTGCCGGCCCCGCGTCACGTCCTGCTGGTCCGTACCGACCACCTGGGCGACATGTTGCTGACCTTGCCCATGGTGCGAGCGCTCAAGCTGACGTATCCTGTGTGTCGCGTTTCCGTGCTCGCGTCCGCCGCCAACGTCGAGGCCGCGCGGCATCACCCCGATGTCGACCACGTGGAACTCGATGCGCTCGAAGCCAAGGGTTCCGGGTTGCACGGCGTGTGCCAGCTTGCCCGTCAGATCCGCTGCCTCGGATGCGATGCCGCAGTAGTGGTGCATCCGACGCCGCGGCTGGCGCTAGCCGTCTATCTTGCAGGGGTCCCGGTTCGTGTTGGTACCTTATATCGCGCCTACTCGTTTCTTTTCAATCGCCGCGTGCGTGAGCATCGCAGACGCCCCCCTTGGAAGCACGAGACGGTCTACAACCTGAACCTGCTGAGCCCTCTGGGAATTACCGCGACAGAGATTTGCCCCGTGCGCTGGCAGGTTGGCACGGAGGAGGCGGTGCTTGTCGATCAGCTGCTTCGGGACGCCGGCGCCAGCGATGCGAAACTCATTGCCATCCACCCCGGCAACGCGGGGTCAGCGTTGAACTGGTCGCCAGCGCAGTATGGCGAACTCGCACGGTGTCTAGCGGCTGACGGCGTGCGAGTGGTGATAACCGGGAATGCCCGCGAAGCCGGCCTCACCGCCCAGGTGGCGGCCGCGGCCGGGCCAAGCGCCATCGATCTTGCCGGCAAACTGACGCTGGCCCAGCTGGCGGCGTTGTTCAGCCGCTGTGCGCTCTACGTGGGGAGTTCCACCGGGCCCACCCACATCGCGGCCGCTGTGGGAATCCCGCTGGTGGCGCTGTACTCGCCCCTGCGATCGAGTGTGCCGGTGCGGTGGGCGCCGCTGGGCGAACGCGTCACGGTGCTACAGCCGGGAGTCGAGATGGTGTGCCCGCGCTGCCTGGGGCCGCGTTGTCCGTACTACCACTGCATGGAAACCCACCTGAGCATCCAGCAAGCGGAAAACGCCGCGCGGCAGTTGCTGGATGCGGCGATCAAGACCGGACCAGCGTGAGGAAGAGCAGTGGGAGCGCCGGCAAGATGCTGGCGCGCTCCAGGAGGAAACAATTGACCTCGGCGGAGGCCTTCGATATGCCCCCCTGATATGCGTATCCCCGCCGCTGATCTACGCGCGCAACATGAGGGCCTGAGGCAGGAGCTGCGCGCCGCCTTCGATCGAGTGCTCGACGCGTCCGCTTTTATTCAGGGACCGGAGGTCGAGGCGTTCGAACGCGAGTTTGCGGCGGTGTGCGGCGTGCCCCACGCGGTGGGCGTCTCGAACGGCACCGATGCCCTGGCCATGGCGTTGCGGGCGCTCGGGGTCGGCGCGGGAGATCTGGTGGCGGTTCCGGCGTTCACGTTTGTGGCGACGGCCGAAGCGGTGTGCCATGTCGGCGCCCGCCCCCTCTTGGTCGATATCGATCCGGTCAGCTTCACGCTGGATCCGGATGCGTTGCGCCGCACGCTGCGCCAGTACACGGTACGGGCTGTGATTCCCGTGCACCTCTACGGCCAGCCAGCGGCCATGGACGACATCACGGCGCTGGCGCAGGAGGGTGGTGCTGTCGTCATCGAGGATGCGGCGCAGGCTCATGGAGCCCGTTATCGTGGGCGCAGGGTTGGCGGACTGGGGCGGCTGGGCTGCTTCAGCTTTTACCCCAGCAAGAACCTCGGCGCGCTGGGAGACGGCGGCGCGGTGACGACACACGACGCGGATGGCGCGGCACGGCTGCGGCTGCTCCGCGACCACGGCCAGACGGCGAAATACACGCACGGCACGGTGGGCTACAATTCGCGCCTGGATGGCTTGCAGGCAGCGCTGTTACGGGTGAAGCTGCCGCACTTGGATGCGTGGAACACGCGCCGGCAAGCCGTGGCAGCCGCCTATCACCGCGGCTTGGCCGGGCTCCCGGGGCTCACACTTCCGGAGACCGTCCCTGACCGGGAACATGTATACCATCTATTCGTCGTGCGCTGCCGCGAGCGCGACGCGCTACGGGCCCACCTCAGTGACTGTGGCATTGCCACCGGGATTCACTATCCAGCTCCGCTGCATCTGCAGCCGGCTTTTGCGTCGTTGGGGCACCGCCCCGGCGACCTCCCCGCTTCCGAAGCGGCAGCCCGCGAAGTGCTGGCACTCCCACTCTATCCCGAACTCACGGACGAGGCCGTAGCGTGGGTCTGCGACGTCGTGCGGGCCTGGGTGCAGGAGCGAGGAGCATGAAGCCTTCCCAGCGCTGGGTCGGAACCCTCATTCGGCGGTTTGCCAAGGTGCGTCTGCTGGTAGTCGGTGATCTGATGCTGGACCAGTTCATCTGGGGCCGTGTCGATCGCATTTCACCGGAGGCCCCGGTGCCGGTGGTGCAAGTTACGCGCGAGACATTTCACCTCGGGGGTGCGGCCAACGTGGTGCACAACATTCAGGCCCTGGGCGGGCAGGCGACCGCCTGCGGCGTCATCGGCCGCGACCCCGGCGGGCGGCGCCTGCTGAGTGAGCTCAAGAGGATCGGGGCAGGGGTCGGCGGCGTCACCACGGCGCGAGACGCCATCACCATTCGCAAGACGCGTGTAATCGCGCACAGCCAGCAGGTCGTTCGCTTCGACCGTGAGCTGCATGATGGTGCCGACAATGCTACCGCTGCCTTGGTCAGCTTCCTGCAGAAACACGTGTGGGACTTTGATGCCGTGGTGCTGTCCGACTATGGCAAGGGTGTGGTCACAGCGGATCTCCTGGCAGCTCTGCGCCGGCTCCGCGACGAGCGCTCCTTCCGCCTGATCGTGGATCCCAAGAAGCCGAATTTCCCTCATTATGACGGCATCACTCTAGCCACCCCGAATCTTTCCGAAGCTTGCGAGGCTGCCGGCATAGAAATCTGCGATCAGGCGAGCCTGCAGAGTGCGGGGCGGCGGCTGCTGGACAAGTGGGATGCGGAGGCCGTGCTCATCACTCGCGGTGAGCAGGGCATGTCCCTGTTCACGCGCCACGCCGAAGCCCGGCATTTTTCCACCGCCGCACGCCAGGTCTTCGACGTGACCGGTGCCGGCGATACAGTCGTGGCGGCGTGCGCCCTCGCCCTCGCGGCCGGCGCCAGTCTGGACCAGGCGGCGCTGCTGGCGAACCATGCTGCCGGGGTGGTGGTTGGAAAGATAGGTACGGCCACCTTGAGTCCGCAGGAGCTGCTGCGCGCCATGTTGGCAGAAGAGGTGAGTGGTCAATGAAAAGCATGACCGGTTTCGGGCAGGCTGTCTGGCAGAAAGAGGGCTGCAAGATCGCGGTCGAGGTGCGCAGCGTCAACCAGCGCTTTCTGGAAGTGCGCTTCAACCTGCCGCGCGAGTACCTGTCGTGCGAGGCGGATCTGCGCCAACTTGTGCAGCAATACGTGGCGCGCGGCAAGGTTGAGGTGAACGTCAACCGCTCCGGAACACAGGCCGGTGAGTTCGCGGTCGAGGTCAATACTCCGCTCGCCCGGGCCTATGTGGACGCCTGGCGGCAACTGCAGCTGGAACTAGAGCTCGGCGGTGCGGTGGATCTGCAGATGCTGCTTGCCCGCCCCGAACTGATCCGCGTGGCAGAACGGCGCGCCGAGGCTGCCCACGACCTGCAACACGTGCGTGCCGTGGTGGAGCAGGCGCTGCGCGCCTTCAGTCGCGAGCGCGAACGCGAAGGCCGTGCCCTCGGGCGTGACATGCGCCAACGGGTGCAGGTGCTCGGCAAACTCGTACGGCGTATGCGGACGCGCATTTCGGCCGCCGCTGCGGAAATCGCCGCCCGCCTGCGCCAGCGCGTGCGTTCGCTGCTCGAAGGGGCGGAGGTGAACGAGGAGCGTCTGGCACAGGAGGTCGCCTTCGTGCTGAGCCGCGGCGACGTCACCGAGGAGTTGGTCCGCCTGGAAACGCACCTGGGCGCCCTGCGGTCGCTGTGTGGCAGCAATGAACCGGTCGGCAAGCGCATCGATTTTCTGTTGCAGGAAATCCATCGCGAGGTGAATACCATCGCCTCCAAGAGCAACGACCTCGCCCTCACCGACCTCAGCCTCGAAGCCCGCAGCGAGATCGAAAAACTGCGCGAGCAGACCCAGAATGTGGAATGAGGCTCGCGTATCGTATATCGCTTGTCGCCGGAACGTCGGGCAGGTCCGACTAACGATACGCGAGATGCTAACCCTCGTGCTTTGCGGGCCTGATCCCGCTACTATTCTACCGTGTTGATTACAATTTCAGGCCTTCCGGGCAGCGGTAAGACCACAGTGGCACGGCTGTTGAGCCGGCGTCTGGGCGTGCCGCACATCTATGCCGGTGACCTGTACCGGCGCGAAGCCGAGGCCCGTGGTTTGTCGTTGACGGATTTCAACCGACTATCGGAGAAGGACCACTCGATCGACCGCGCCCTCGATGCTCGCATGGCGGCGTATGCTCGGCAGGGCGGGGTGGTATTGGAAGGACGCCTGGCGGGATTCATCGCCCTGCAGGAAGACCTGGACGCTCTCAAGGTGTGGCTGACTGCCAGTGACGAGGTGTGCGCGCGCCGCGTTGCCCAGCGGGAGGGCAGAGACTGGCGCGACGTGGTGCGGCAGAACCGATCGCGCCACAGCTCCGACGCCAAGCGCTACAAAACGATCTACGGCTTCGATCTGAGCGACACCAGCATTTACGACGTCATTCTGCGCAGCGACAACGACAGCCCCGAACACTTGGCGGAGAAGATTCTGGCGCATGCCAGTGAACACTTCGGTCATGATGCGGTGCCTAACGTGAGTCGATGAACATCAACAACCTGATCGAACGCGTGCGCGCATATGACAGCAGTGCCGACGCCGAGCTCATCCGCCGCGCCTACGATTTCTCCGCCGGCGTACACAAAGGCCAGAAGCGCGCCTCCGGCGAACCCTATCTTACCCATCCGGTCGAGGTGGCGGGGATCATCACCGACCTCAAGCTCGACGTCGCCAGCGTGGTCACCGGGCTGCTGCATGACACCGTCGAAGACACCCTGACCACGCTGCCGGAACTGGAGGAGAAGTTTGGCGCCGAGATCGCCGGCTTGGTGGATGGCGTTACCAAGATCAGCCAGATCAGCTTCAGCTCGCGCGAGGAAAAGCAGGCGGAGAACTTCCGCAAGATGATCCTGGCGATGGCGCGCGACATCCGCGTCATCCTCATCAAGCTCGCCGACCGCACCCACAACCTGCGCACCCTCAACCACTTGACGCCGGAGCGCCAACTCGACATCGCCCAGGAGACGCTCGACATCTATGCCCCGCTGGCGCATCGCCTGGGCATCTACTGGATGAAGAGCGAGTTGGAGGACAACTCGCTGCGCTATCTGCGTCCCGAGGTGTACTACCAGCTCAAGCGCAACGTCGCCAAAAAGAAAGCGGAACGCGAACACTACATTCAGGAAGTCATCACCGTGCTGTCCAAACGCCTGGAAGAAAGCGGCATCGAAGCCGAGGTCACCGGGCGCCCGAAACACTTCTATTCGATCTACGAGAAGATGCAGGCGCAAAACCTCTTGTACGATCAGATCTACGACCTCGTCGCCTTCCGCATCATCGTGGATACGGTCCAGGAGTGTTACGCCGCGCTGGGCGTGGTGCACGCCGAGTGGAAGCCGATTCCGTCGCGCTTCAAGGATTACATCGCGCTGCCCAAGTTCAACATGTACCAGTCGCTGCACACCACCGTGATCGGCCCGTACGGGGAACGCATGGAGGTGCAAATCCGCACCCACGCCATGCACCGCGTCGCCGAGATGGGCATCGCCGCCCACTGGCGCTACAAAGGTGCCAAACACGTAGCCGAGGAGGACGCCCACCGCTTCACCTGGCTGCGGGAGCTGCTCGAGTGGCAGCAGAGCGCCCAGGACCCGCAGGAGTTCATGCGCTCGGTCAAGGAAGACCTGTTCAGTGACGAGGTCTTCGTGTTCACCCCCAAAGGCGACCTCCTGAGTTTCCCCGAAGGTTCCACGGTCATCGATTTCGCCTACCGCATCCACTCCGAAGTTGGGCAGCACTGCGCCGGGGCGCGCGTCAACGGGCGCCTGGTGCCATTGCGCTACGTGCTGCGCAGCGGCGATACGGTCGAGATCATCACCACCGCGAGCCAGACGCCTAGCAAGGATTGGCTAAATTTCGTCAAGACCAGCCGCGCCAAGGCCAAGATCCGCAACTGGATCAAGCACCAGCAGCGTACCCGCAGCGTCGCCGTCGGGCGCGAGATTCTGGAACGTGACTTGAGCCGCTACCGCTTGGACCTCGGCAAGCTGCGAAAGGACGGCCGGCTCGCCCAGCTGATCAGCGATATGTCGCAACGCGACGAAGAGACGCTGTTGGCCAGCCTCGGGTACGGAAAGATCACCTCGCATCAGGTGCTGGCTCGATTGATGCCCGCCGAGGCCTTGCAGGCTCGCGCCGTGCAGGAGGAGAGCACGCTGAAGCGGCTGTTCCGCAAGATTGCGCGCCAGAGCAAGGCCGGGGTGCAGGTGAGCGGGGTCGAAGACATGCTGGTCCGTTTCGGCAAGTGCTGCGACCCGCTCCCCGGCGAACGCATTCTCGGCTTCATTACCCGCGGCCGCGGCGTCACAGTGCACGCAGTCGACTGCCCGCGGGTGCTGGAAAGCGACCCGCAACGGCGCGTCGAAGTGGTCTGGGAGGACGGCGCCGCCGGGCCACGGCCGGTGACCGTCGAGGTGATGTGCATCGACGAGCCTGGTCTGCTCGCCGCCATGAGCAAAGCCATCAGCTCCACCGGTGTCAACATCAGCCGCGCTCACGTGCGCAGCGTGCCCGACAAGAAGGCCGTCAACACCTTCGAGGTGGTGGTCAGCAGCGCCGAACAGCTGAATCGCGTCATCCGCTCCCTCGGCAAGGTGCGCGGAGTGATGAAGGTAGGACGGGCGAGAGGATGAAAAACGCCATCGTAACCGACAAAGCGCCGCCAGCCATAGGCCCTTACTCACAGGCTGTCAGGCTCGGGCAGTGGCTGTTTCTTTCGGGGCAGGTAGGGTTGGATCCGGCAACCGGTGAGCTGGTGCCCGGAGGCGTGGTGCCTGAAACGGCGCGGGCGTTGGAGAATCTCCGCGCTGTGTTGGAAGCGGCAGGCGGGTCGCTCGAGAACGTCGTCCGCACAACCATCTATCTGACGGACCTAGGCGACTTCAGCCGCCTCAACGAAGTGTATGCCAGGTGTTTTCGCGCCCCGTATCCGGCGCGGGCAACTGTAGGCGTAGCCGCCTTGCCGCGCGGCGCCCGCGTCGAGATCGATGCCGTGGCGATTATAGAGCAGTGTTAGGTTGTTAGGACCATAACGTAACAACCTGTAACATCATGCTGCCTTGGTTCGTTGCGGTGCCTTGATGACCTTGCCGGAGCGGATGCACCGGGTGCAGGCCAGGATGAAGCGGATGGTGCCCTTGACGTTGGCGTGGACCCGCTGCAAGTTCGGACGCCAGGTGCGCTTGGTCCGATTGTTGGCGTGGCTGACGTTGTTCCCAACCGAGCGAGCCTTGCCGCAGATATCACATTCGCGTGCCATGACGGGTCTCCTTGCGCAGCGATTACGAAGCCCGCAGGGCGGCGATCTGGTGGCTTAGCCGAGACACGTAGCGGGCCGCGCTGTTGCGATGGAGCACGCCCTTGGTGACCGCCTTCTGTACCGTCGCCATGACGGAAGGCAGCTGTGTCTCTGCTGCCGCCGCATCTTCCTTGTCGATGAGCTCGCGCAGATTGCGCAGGCTGTGCCGCACCCGCGTCCGGATAGACTGGTTACGCGCCCGGTGCTTTACACTCTGACGATGGCGCTTGATGGCAGATTTATGACGTTGGGCCAAGGGTTCCTCCTCACTGCAAGGCCCACTTCCGTAGCATAGCAGTCATGGAGCGTCAACGACGGGAGTCGATGATGCTAGCAGACAGTCGCGTGAGACTCTGCGCGCCTTTGCCGTGGGCCTGTTTGCCGAAATCGATCGCCTTGAATCGGTGCAGCTGAACGGATATACGAGGCAGCGGGATCGCAGTTTGACAAATATCACCTCACAGTCGAAAACCGCGCGCCTGCGCGCCTACCTCACAGCGCCTGGCGTGGCGCTTGCGGTGGGAGCCCATGATGCGCTCTCCGCCAAGCTCATCGAGGAAGCCGGCTTCGAAGCCGTGTGGGCCAGCGGCTTTGGCATCTCCGCCGTCAGCGCCGTTCCCGACGCCAACATTCTCACCATGACCGAAAACCTCGATGCGGTGAAACGCATGAACGAGGCGGTCACGATTCCGGTAATCGCCGATTGCGACACCGGCTACGGCAATGCCATCAACGTGCTGCGGACGGTGCGTGAGTACGAAAGCACCGGCGCCGCCGGCATGTGCATCGAAGACAACGTGTTTCCGAAACGCTGCAGTTTCTACGCCGGTGTGCGGCGCGAGCTGGTTCCGGCGGACGAGCACGCCCGCAAGATAGAAGCCGCCAAGTCGGTGCAGCGCGATCCCAACTTCGTGGTCATCGCCCGCACTGAAGCGCTGATCGCAGGCTGGGGCCTCGATGAAGCGCTGGAGCGGGCGCACGCCTACTGTCGCGCCGGAGCCGACGCCATTTTGATTCACTCCAAGGCGCGCACCTTCGACGAGATCGCCGAGTTCGCACGGGCCTGGGATGGCTCCTGTCCTCTGATCGCGGTGCCGACCACGTACCCAGACGTCACCACCGACCAACTGCGCGCCGCCGGAATCAAACTGGCGATTCTCGCCAACCAGCCCTTGCGCGCCGTCATTCCGGCCATGCGCACGCAGCTGCACGCCATGCGCGCGGCCGGCAGTGCCGGCGTGGTCGAAAAAGATATCGCTACCCTGGCGGAAGTGTACGAGCTCGTCGGCGTTTCGGAGCTCGAAGAAAGCGAGCGCCGCTATTTGCCGTCGGCGCCAGCGACCGGTGCGATCATCATCGCCGCAGGTTTCGAAAAGGAGTTGATGCCGCTGGTTCAGGACCGCCCCAAAGGCATGCTCGAGGTCCGCGGCGAGTCCATCCTCGAGCGCCAGGTCCGGGCGCTGCGTGCCGCCGGTATCAACGACATCTCGATCGTGCGCGGCTATCGCAAAGAATCGATCAACCTGGCCGGAGTGCGTTATTTCGACAACGACAGCTACGAACAGACCGGCGAGTTGGAGTCGCTGTTCCGCGCCCGCACGGCGATGAGCGGACGCTTCGTCTTCCTGTATTCCGACATTCTGTTCGAACCGGCGGTGCTGGAAAAGCTGCTGCGCACCGAGGCTGACATCGCCGTGGTTGTGGACCGCTCGTGGCCGGAGGCGCTGCGCGGCGGCGTGGAGCGCCCGCTGCACCCGGACCTGGTGATCACCAGCAGCCCGCCTGTCGACCACCACCGCTTCGTGTCGCCCGAAGGAGGAAGCACGTTGGTGCGTATCGGGCAGCAGTTGACCGCCGACGCGGCGCACGGCGAGTTCGTGGGACTGGCACTGTTTTCCGCCCGCGGGGCACAGGTGCTCCTCGACACGTATGCCGGCACCGTAGAGCGCGACCAGCGGCCCTTTCACGAAGCGCCGTCAGTCGCTCGGGCGGCCTTCACCGATCTGTTACAGGAGTTGATTGATCGTGGCCACGCGGTCCAGTGCGTCGACACCTACAAGGGCTGGATCGAGATCGATAGCTTCGAGGACTACCGGCGGGCGTGGGCTGAAGTCCAGGATTGAAATGACTGCGGCCGAGTTCGTCGCGCGCTTGCGGGCGGCGCAGTTCGACTTCTTCACTGGCGTGCCGTGCTCGCTGATCAAGGGTGTCATCGCCGAGCTGGAGGCACAACGAGATTACTATCCCGAAACGCGCGAAGATGCGGCCTTGGGCCTGGCCGCGGGTGCCTATCTCGGCGGCAAGCAGCCCGTGGTCATCATGCAGAACTCCGGGTTCGGGGTCAGCGTCAACGCCTTGTCATCGTTGCACTTGCTGTACCGCCTTCCCTGCTTGCTGCTGATAACCTGGCGCGGCTTTCCGGGCGAAGCTGATGCCCCCGAGCACATCATCATGGGCCGCGCCTGCGTCAGCCTGATGGACGACGTCGGCTTGGCGCATCGCCAGCCCGATGCCGACTCCATTGAAGCGGACCTGCACTGGGCGAGCGCGGTAATCCGCGAGCAGGGTGCACCGGCGGCGCTGCTGCTGCGCAAAGGAGTGGTCAAGTGAGACTCGTCGAGGCCCTTGGCGTGGTGCTTCCGCACCTGCGCGATGAGCTGGTGATCCACGCCAACGGATTCATCACGCGCGAATCGTACGCACTGGTCGATCGCCGGCTCAATTTCTACATGCTCGGCTCGATGGGGCTGGCATCCTCAATCGGCCTGGGCCTGGCGCTGGCGCAGCCGCGCCGGCGGGTGCTCGTCTTCGATGGCGACGGCAACCTGCTGATGAACCTGGGATCGCTCGCCATGACTGCGGCGCTGCAGCCCGTCAACTTCTTGCACCTGTGCTTCGACAATGGCGTTTATGCCTCCACCGGCAACCAGCGCACGATATCGACGCAGGTGCGGCTGGAAGCCCTTGCCGCTGCTGCCGGCTACGTTGCCGCGGCGCGCGTCACCACCCCCGAGGATCTCGAGCGCACTTTTTGCGACTGGTTGCCGCTGTCCGGTCCCCGTTTCTTATTGGTACGCATCGAACCCGACGGCGAGGAGCGACCGCTGCCGCGCGTGGCGCATGCGCCTGACGTCATGGCGGCGCAGTTTCGCGCCGCCTGCGCGCGTGAGCCATGAGGCCGCTGATCCTGCTCAACCCCGGTCCAGTCAACGTCTCGCCCGGTGTGCGGGCGGCGCTGCAAGCCGGGGACGCGTGCCACCGCGAGCCCGAGTTCGCCGCCGTCATCGCCTCCATTCGCCGCCGCCTTGCCAGCTGCTTCGGCGGGCCGGCTTTCGGTGCCGTTGCTCTGACCGGATCGGGGACGGCTGCGGTGGAAGCGATAGTGAGCTCCGGCATCGGTGAAGGACGACTGCTGGTCATCAACAACGGCGTCTATGGGCAGCGCATCATCGACATCGCCACAATTTACCGTATCCCAGTGGTGGAGGTGCGGTCTAGTTGGACCGAGCCGCTGGCGCTCAGCCCTGTCGAGGCAGCCCTGCGCGCGCACTCCGATGTCGAAGCCATCGCTGTCGTCCATCACGAAACCACCGCCGGTCTGCTGAACCCGGTCGCTGCTCTCGGTGCGCTGGCGCGGCGTCACGGGAAACGTCTGCTGGTTGATTCCGTCAGCGGCCTGGCGGGCGACGATATCGATCTGGAGCGCGACGGCGTGGACCTGTGCGCCGGCACAGCCAACAAGTGCATCCAGGGTGTCGCCGGCATCTCTTTTGTCATGCTGCGCCGCGCCCTGCTGCCCACCTTGTCGGCATATCGACCCCGCTCGCTGTACCTGCATCTTCCGGCGCACTTTGCGGCCCAGGAAAACGGCACCCTGCTGTTTACCATGGCCGTGCAAACCGCCTATGCCTGCGATCAGGCGCTGGCGGAGCTCGAAGGCGAAACCGTGGCGGGGCGCATTGCGCGTTATCGCGGCGCGGCCCAATTCCTGCGCGCCGGATTTGCCGTCTTGGGTCTCGAGTTCGTGGTGCCTGGGGGCAGCCGCTCGAACTCTCTGACCGCGCTGCGCCTGCCCCCCGGGGTTGATTACGCGGCGCTGCACAGGGGGCTGAAAGAGCGGGGCTTCGTCATCTACGCTGGCCAGGGGGCGCTGCAATCCGCCACCTTCCGCGTCGCCAATATGGGGCACTTGACGACGGCGGATTTTGCCGCCTTCCTCGAGGCCCTGGGCGACATCATGCGCCACACTACGGATGCGGAGCAGCCATGAAGGCCATCCTGCTTGCTGCCGGTGTCGGCCGGCGCCTGCGCGCCGCGCTGCCACAAGGGCCGAAATGCCTGCTGGCGTTTCGCGGCCGTACCCTGGTTGAACGCCTGTTGGCGGGACTCGATGCGGCCGGAGTAGCCGAGGCGGTGATTGTAGTCGGCTTTCAGCGCCAGGCGATCGAATCGAAGATCGGCACAGCTTGGGGCAGGATGCCGGTCAGCTATGTTGTCAATCCGGACTACGAGAAGGGCGCGATCCTATCGTTATGGGCTGCGCGCGAGCATTTCACCGATGATCTGCTGATCATGGATGCCGACGTGTTTTGCCCGGGTGAAATGATCGCGCGCCTGGTGCGCTCGTCGCATCGCAATTGCTTTCTGCTGGACGGCCGGGTGCAGGGAAGTGGCGAGGAGATGATGCTGATGGCGCGCGACGGCCGTGTTCTGGACATCGGACGCGGCGTCAAGCCGGGATATGACATTTTTGGAGAGTCGGTCGGGTTTCTCAAAGTCGCACGCCCGGCCGTGCCAGACCTGCTCGCCGCGCTGCGCCAGCGGCTGGAAGCGGGCTACGATCGCAGCGAGCATGAAGAAGCTTACCCCTTTTTCTTGCAGCGCCAGGTCGCCGGCTTCGAACGCGTTGATGACCTGCCCTGGGCGGAAATTGATTTCCCCGAAGACGTTGCTCACGTCGACCGCGAGTTGGTGCCGCTGGTGGACGGCAGCTGAGCGCACGTGTACGTGCCGGCGATTCCGAGCGCCATGATTGACACCGCAATCGTCTTTGTTTCCGGCGTGGCAGCGGGCCCCGAGTTGCGCTTGGGTGGGCTCGGATTACTCGAGCGCGCGCTGTTGAACGTGGCACGTGCCGGGGTACGTCGCTGCTTCGTCGTTGGAAACATCGCGAAGACGGGCGTAGTGCGAGGCGGTACGGTGGAAGTCAAGGGACTGCCGAACGAGGCCGGCGCAGCGGTCGAGGTCCTGCATGCCGCAGGCGTAGAAGACGATGACTCCATGCTGTGTCTCCACGCCAACACCGTCTTCGTGCCGCAGTTGTTGCGCGACCTCGTAGGGGCCTACGGCAATTCCGCCGGCGCGCTGGTGAGTGTGCAGCCAGACCACACCGGCGGGCTTTTTCCGCTGCCCTTGGCGATCGTGCCGTTACGGGTGCTGCCGGAGCTCTGGTCCGAGTTGGCGAATGACGACGAGACCGAGTTGGCGCGCTGGCACGCCCAGGGCATTTCAGCGTGGCCCACCCGAGGCCGGGTGGCCATGCGCCTGCGCCATGGCACACAGACCAAAGCGGTGGAGCGGAAGCTGCTGTTGGCGCTGGAGAATCCGGCCGACGGGAAGATCGACGCCCTGCTCAACCGCAAGCTCTCGCGGCCGCTCAGCCGCCTGTTCCTACGCTGGCGGGTACGCCCCAATCAGATCACCGTGGTGTCGTTCCTGGTCGGCGTACTGGCTGCTGCGGGTTTTGCTTGCGGCACCTTCTTCGCCTCGCTTGCCGGGGCCCTGCTCTTGCAGCTCGCCGCCATTCTGGATTGCTGTGACGGTGAAGTCGCACGCATCAGTTTCGCCGAGTCGCGGCTGGGCCATGTGTTGGACATCACACTGGACGCGCTGGCCAACGCAGCGATTTTCGCCGGCATGGCGCACGGGGCGGCGGTCACAAATCAGCTCGTGCACGCACCGGCGCTCGGTGTGGCGGCGCTCGTCGGTGTTGCGGGCGCCTTCGCGGTTACAACCTATGCCGAGACCCGCCTGGTCGCCAGGTCGAACGTGCCGGAATACCGGTTGGTATCACGGCTCGTGGGAGCGATGACCACGCGAGACTTCTCGGTGATCGTGCTGCTGGCAACACTTACGGGAGCGCTGCCGTGGTTTCTCTGGGGGGCAGCGGTGGGAGCGAACATTTTCTGGCTGCTGCTGCTGGCGTTGCTCGTGCGAGGGGCCGCCGCGCAAAAGGAGAGATCAACGCCAGACCCAGCAGGCTGAACACCAGCTGGCGGACACGTTTGAGCAACATCAAGGCGAAGCCGCTCGCCTCTCCGATGCCCAGGATCCGGCACAACACGGCACCGCTCAGTTCCTGCACTCCAAGGGCTCCCGGCACTATCGCCTCCGATATTGTGGAGGCTTGCGTGAGCGACTCGATGATCAAGGCATCCTGCCAGCTGCAATCGATGCCCATCAGTGCGAAGAACACGATCACTTCGCCGACTCCCAGGATCCAGCCGAGGGCGTGATAAAAAGTGGACGCCAGCAGGCCGCGCGGATCTTCCCGGCAGAACCGAATCAAGGTGCCATCCACGTCGCGGGCGAGGTTTTCCAGTCGCTGCAGGGGTGCGGACGGTAAGCCGGTGGCGCGTAACATTCTGACAAAAGCTTCAACCGTCCCACGTTGCAGTCCGGCCACGATCAGCACAACCAGCCCCAGACTGATGACCGCGCCGCAGAGCAGGATGGCAACATGATCGCGCAGTATGTCCAGGCGGTCCAGCGCCACCACGATGCCGGCGAGCGTAAAGAGCACTTGTGAGATCACCAGCGCCACCTTCGACATCATCACCGAGGCGATGCCGTCGCCCGCATCGACACCGCGCTGGCGCAGTAGGTATACCTTCAAGGGCTCGCCCGCCAAGCCCGCCGTGGGTGTCAGGTTGTTGACCGCCTCGCCTGCCAGGCGAATGCCGTACAGCGACCAGAACGAAGCCGTGGCGTTTGCCCGCCGGGGGAGCACGCGGCTCCATCCCTGCACGTCGAGGAGCGCAACGAGGGCATAGGGTACAAGGATGATCGGGGCGCCCCAGCCGAGCCCTTGTACGAGAGCCGCTACGTTCCTGATGCCAGTGTGATACAGAATTGCGGCCATCAGGATCGTTCCCACTGCCGCCGGGACAATCGTCCTCGCCCGGGTCCAGCGTCGCCCAGTGGGCGTGGATAGCGGCAACGGTTCGACTTCAGGTGGCAACTCCAGACGCGAGTCCGCCGCCTGAGCTGCTGCCGGAGTGGGAGAAAGCATACGAAAGTAATGCAACCAACAAGGCGACGGCATGTCAAGGGTTACCATCCCAGGATTTGACAAAGCCGCGTGCCGCATGGATGCTTCTTTGGGAGTACTCGGGCGGCTGATGTTTCTAGAATAGTCGGACGGCCGGCTGATTCGGCGGTCCGCCGAACTGACGTTGAGTCCGGTCTCGCTGGGGAGGTAAGGTGTGCGCCATCGATTTCTCGTTTCGAGCCCGGGCTCGGAATCTCCAACAGATCTCGCGCGAGCGGCTCGATGTGCTGGTGATCGGCGGTGGCATAACAGGTGCCGGTGTGGCGCGCGACGCCGCTTTGCGCGGGCTACGTGTAGGTCTGGTGGAGCGGCGTGACTTTGCTGTTGGCACCAGCAGCCGGTCTTCCAAGCTCATTCACGGCGGTTTGCGTTATCTGCGACAGGGGGACGTGGCCCTGGTTCGGGAAGCGGCCAGTGAACGCCGCGTCCTCCAGCGCCTGGTGCCCCACCTGGCGCAGCCGATGCACATGTTGGTCCCCGTCGCTACGCGCTGGGCATCCGCCAAGCTGCACCTCGGCTTGTGGGCGTATGACCGGGTTAGCCGCGTGCGGACCGCAGAGCGCCACCGCATGCTCGGTGCCGCCGAAGTGCATGCCTTGGAGCCGCAGCTGAGCAGCCAGGCCGTGTACGGTGCCGGACTATACTACGAAAGCGTTACGGATGATGCGCGCCTGGTGATTGCCACGCTCAAGTCTGCGGCCATGCTCGGCGCCAGCATGGCGAATTACGCCGAAGTCACTGGCCTGCTCACCGATGCTGGTCGGCTGACCGGGGCAATGGTGCGAGACGCCATGACCGAGGCTGAGTTCGCCGCCAGCGCCGCAGTAGTGGTCAATGCCGCCGGCCCGTGGGTGGATGCGGTTCGCCTGCTGGGAGGCGCTTCGGAGCGCCCGCGACTGCGTCTAACCAAAGGTGTTCATCTCGTCTTGCCACGCGATCGGCTGACGGTGTCACGCATCGTCGCCATCGGCACAAACGATAACCGCACCATCTTCGTCATCCCCCACGGGCAGGTCGTGTACGTGGGCACAACTGATACCGACTACGTTGGTTGGTACGACGAACCTGGGATCACGGCAGAGGATGTGAGTTACGTTATGGAGGCTGTCAACAAGGCTTTCGAGGGCGATATTACGGCACGCGACATCGTGAGTGCGTGGGCCGGTTTGCGGCCCTTGCTGCAGCAGGAAGGAAAGAGTCCGACCGAGATTTCGCGCAAAGATGAAGTCATGCTCAGTCCGGCCGGGCTGATCTCAATTGCCGGCGGCAAACTGACCACCTATCGCAAGATGGCGGAACGGGTGGTGGATCTCGTCATGCGGCGTCTAGCTGCCGCCGGCAGGCCGCTGCCGGAAATACGAGGCGAGAGCCATGATGTGCTCTTGAGTGGCGGTGAGACGGGAACTGATCTCGGCGCCTTCACCGCAACTCTCAAGAGCCGATGGCCTGACGTGCCGCCCGATGTGGTCGAGCGGTTGGTGCCACTTTACGGGAGCAACGCCGGCGAGATCGCCGCGTCGATGAGTAGAGAACCGGCACTGGCCCGGCGCTGCGCTCCCAACACGGCGGTGACCCGCGCTGAGGTGGCCTATGCGGTGCAGAGCGAGATGGCTATGACGTTACGAGATTTCCTCGAACGGCGGGCACGTCTCTTGTTGTGGGACATCAGCAACGGCCTGACCGTTGCGCCAGAAGCCGCGCGGACGATGGGCGAATTATTGGGGTGGGATGCCGGCCGAGTGGAGGCGGAAGTGGGCGAGTACCGGGCCCATGTGCAAGCCGTAAGAGCTTTCTTGCTTGAGGCGAACCCAGGCTAGCCGCATGCTGGACACTTGTGTTGCTGGAGCCGGATCAGCCGCAGCCGCTGAGTGCGCGGTTTACCGCGCTGAGCAACTCGTCTACCGTAACCCGCTTGTCGCGGTTGGTATCGAACGCCGTGCAGCCCTCGATCGACGCATTGCCGAGCGCGATATTTACACCTGCTAGCAGCTCGTCAATTGTGACAGTGCCGTCGCCGCCGCAGTCACCTACGCAGCTGCTATGAGTAACTGTCCGCAGGTCCGCGACCAGGCTTGTCGGGATCGGGAAGATCATGTGGTGGAAGCCTTCGCTTACGGTGAGAGGCACGATACGCGAGCGGTCACCAGGGTGAGCGCGGTGGAGATTGGCCGCCTCCTGCGTGGCGAAGCGTTTGTTGGCGTTGTGTCGTCGAGCTGCCTTGGATCCACGCCGGCCACGTAAAGACAAGCGGTAGATCACTCGAGTCGGCGAACTGGCAAGCGCTGCAGCCGGAGAGCCGAGGTGTGGACCGGTCAGGCTTCCTATTATTATGATGATGCCCGCGCCAGCCGCCAGGAATTCCCGCCGGTTCAGTTCCTTCGCCATCAGCCTCGTTCCGAGCTGTTAAGGGCAGGGGGAGGAGCCGCTTCTCCCCGCCGGTTCGACCTCACGGTCGGCCCAGACTTTGCGGTGCGACTTGCGAGGCGGAGTCGCCAGCACGTTCCGTTCTCCGCGGTTCGTGGTGAAAGAATCGACTGTCGACCGGACTCGCACCCTTTCTGCAATATCGAACTTACAGCTATGGCTGCCCATAGCGCAAGGGCAAAAGTGAAGTACGAGCAAGCTCGCCAGGGCGGGAGCCGCTTAGCTGAGCTTCAACTCGGCTTTGGATTGTGCCTTGATGGCCTCGGGCGAAGAATGCGTTTGTGAAAGGCTGACGACTGCGATGATGGTCATCAGAGCCGCAGTGGTCAGATAAGGAGCGGACGGACCGCCGTAGTCGAACATCAGTCCACCCCACAGCGGGCCCAGGACCCGCGCCAGACTCCCAAGCGACTGCGAGATCCCGAGCACGCTGCCATGCCCCTTGCCGCTAGCGGCTTTGGAAATCAGACTCGACAGCACCGGTGTGGTGATTCCCTGCCCAATGGCGATGGCCGCGAGGGAAAGTAGAAGAAGGCTCAGCGGCGGGGTGTAGGGTGTTGCGGCGATCCCCGCGGTGAGAAGCGCCACGCCGCTCAGCACCAGGCGGCGTTCCGCTATCCGCCGTGAGAGCCGGCCCATGAGACCGCCCTGGACTACAGCGGTGATTATCCCCAGATAGGCAAACAGCCAATAGATCTGCGAGGCCGTGAGGTGAAACCGGGTGGCACACAGGAGCGACAGCGTCGTCTCAACGGTTGCGAAAGAAAAGACCACGGCGGCAAACATGAATATGAACACGCCGAGTTGCGGGCGGACGAGAGCTTCGCGCAGCTGGTGCATCCGGTGCTGACCGGAGCTTTGATGACGGTGCTCGGGTGCGAGTGACTCGGGCAGGCGCCACAAGGCGACTACCAGGTTGAGGCCGCAAATCAACGTCGCCGCCCAGCCAGGAGCGGAGTGGCCGTAATGCGCCAGCAGGCCGCCTATGGCGGGCCCGAAAACGAATCCCAGACCGAACGCCGCCCCGATCAGTCCCATGCCGCGGGCACGGTCTTGCTCGCTGGTGCTGTCGGCGATAAACGCCTGGGCGACTGAGATGTTTGCGCCGGCCACACCGGCAAAAACACGAGAAACGAACAGCATGCCGATGCTATGCGCGAGTGCAAAAAGTAGGTACGACAAAGTCGACCCGGCCAGACTGATGAGCAATACCGGCCGGCGTCCGATGCGGTCGGACCACCGTCCCCACAACGGCGCGAAGACGAACTGCATCGCCGAGTAGACGGCGATCAAGGCGCCCGCCGTGATCCCTGACGCGTTGAACTCGCGGGCGTAGTAGGGTAGCAGGGGTAGTACGATGCCGAACCCCAATAGATCGACAAAAACAGTGAGGAAGATGATTGCCAGCGACGAGCGCTGGCGCGGCGTGGAATTGACCATGAAATCGGTGGTCGATAGCACGAACGCGGATGAGCCTCAACTACGCGTTCCGTTCGGATGGACGTGTTGATAGAATCACACGAGCGTATCGCTAGGAAACGACAGGAGGAGGATGGTCATGAAACGGCTTTCCTGTGCGGTGGGCGTTCTGTTGGCGCTCTCGGTGGCAGCGCCGGTGTGGTCGGTCGAGACAACCGTGGTGGAAGAGGCGCCTCCGGTTCCGGCTGCTGACGTGCCTCCGGCGTACCAGCCGCATGCCGGTCACAGTGTTCTGGCAGCCTTGGCGAACGTGGTGTATTTCCCGCTCCGCTTGGTGGTGACCCTGGTCACTGCCGAAGCGGGCGGGCTGACCGGCTGGGCCACCGGAGGCGATAAGGCGGCTGCTAATGCAGTGTGGCAATCGACGGATGGGCAGGCCTTCCTCAGGCCTGAGGTGCTCGACGGACGTGAGCGCCTGCGCTTCGGCAGCTATGAGTGAGGCATCGCATATCGCATATCGCGGATCGCCAGAATAGGCTCTGACGATAAGCGATATGCGATACGCGATCTGCGAACTCAGTAATCGAGCGTCTGGCGCACGGCTCGCGCGATGCGAGCGGCGTTGGGCAGGTAGGCTTGCTCCCGGGAAAAATACGGAAACGGGATATCAAAGCCGGTGAGCCGGCGCACCGGCGCCTCGAGATACAGGAAAGCGTTTTCGACCAAACGGGCTGTAACCTCGGCGGCTATGCCGCAGGTGCGCGGTGCTTCGTGGACCACGACCGCGTGTCCGGTCTTCTTGACCGAGGACACGATGGTGGCGGTGTCCATGGGATAGATACTGAGCAGGTCAACCACCTCGGCGTGCACACCGTCCTCTTGCAGCAGTAGCTGTGATGCTTCGAGCGTGGGCCGCATCATGGCGCCGTAAGCGATGAGCGTGACATCGCTGCCGGAACGGACCACCTGGGCGGTGCCCAGAGGCAGCGTTTCCTCTTCCTCCGGGACTTCCTCCTTGAAGGCGCGATAGATGGCCGCCGGTTCGAAGAACAGCACCGGATCCGGGTCGCGGATGGCGCTGAGGAGCAGGGCGCGTGCGTTGCGCGGCCCGGAGGGAATCACCATCTTGAGTCCCGGCGTGTGTGCGTAAATGGCTTCGCGGCTTTCGGAATGGTGCTCGATGGCGCGTATGCCGCCCCCGTAAGGGGTGCGCAACACCATCTGGCAATGAAAGCGGCCGCGCGTCCGGTTGCGGAGGCGTGCGGCGTGCGACTCGAGTTGATCGTAATCGAGGTAGCAGAAACCGGCGAACTGGATCTCGCAGACCGGCTTCAGGCCGTACACGGCCATGCCGATCGACATGCCGACTATGGCCGCTTCGGCCAGAGGCGTGTCGAGCACGCGCTGGGCCCCAAACTTTTTCAGTAGACCTTCGGTGACGCGAAACACGCCTTCGTCGACGCCGACGTCCTCTCCCAAGACGACGACATCGGGATCATGCGCCATTTCATCGTGCAGTGCGCGGTTGAGTGCGGCGACCATATTCATCTCGGCCATGGGTCTAGCGTCCTTCAGTCTTCTGCGGTGCGGCGGGTTTGGCGGCGGTGGCTTCCAGTGCGGCGGCCAGCTCCTGCCGGTGCGCCTCGAGCTCGGGCGGAAGCTGAGCGTAAACGTAATCAAACATGGCCAACGGGTCTGGCGGCGGCAGGGCGGCCTCCTGCCCTTTGATAGGGCCATATGTGCCGATGCGGCCCTGGCGCTGCAAAGCCAGGAGACGCTCGTCAAAACGTCGCGCCAGGAGCATGGTGCGATACAGCTGGAGCAACAGCTCGTCGTTCAGCTTGGGGTCAAGTGAAGAGTCGACATTCCCCTCTTCGTCGAGAATGGACAGGTACTCGACGGCATAGGGCAGTTCGATCGTGGTGCGCGGCATAGGGGGCCTCCAGGTACGAGATGCTCTCTGGAGCTTATTATATGCTACGCGACAAGGCCTCTGAAAGGCGACTCGTGCAGCAGAATAGAGATCCGACCGATCCGACGGATCAGACCGATCCGACAGATCCAAGGGCCTGTGGCAGACTGTCGTCCTTCTGCCATTCGCTATCTTTGCCCTTGCGAATTACCGAGCCGACGTAGTCGTAGCGCCGCCAATAAACCGCGCGCTCCGCGGCGCCCGCCGGATCACGCCGCGGAGCGCTGTACGTCCACTTCTCGTTGAACTGCAAGCCGTGCTCTTCGCGCTCGCGCGGTTCGTTGAGGTTGCCTTCAGTCTGGTTGGGCGTGCCGAAGTACTTGACGACAGTGTTGCGAAGAATAGGTCCCGGCATGAGGCGATCCTCCGGCAGATCTGTCACATCTCGAAGCTGTCCACCATCGGACAGCGTTTGTCATGGATGTGCTGCTCGAAGTCGTTGCGAAAACGCTTCAGGAAGTTGCCGGCTGCCCAGGCCGCGGCATCCGACAAGACGCAAATGGTCTGCCCCTCCATGAAGCTGCAGACTTCGGCGATGGTATCGAGATCGGCTGTGGTGCCCTCGCCTTTTTCGATGCGTACCAGCAGTTTGTAGAGAAACGCCGTGCCTTCGCGGCAGTTGGTGCACTGGCCACAAGTCTCGTGCCGGAAGAAGCGGGCGATTACCGCCGCTGCACGCACGACGCAGACGGAGTCGTCCATCACCACCACGCCGCCGGTACCCAGGAGCGTACCGGCCTTCTGTAGCGAGTCGTGGTCCATGTTGACGTCGAGATTCTGCGCCGTCAGCACCGGCATCGACACACCGCCCGGAATGATCGCCTTGACCGGCCGCCCACTGGGGGTACCGCCGGCATATTTCTCGATGATATCGCGTAGCGGAGTTCCGAGCGGCAGCTCATATACGCCCGGCCGGCGCACGTGGCCGCTGATGCCAAACAGGGTGTTGCCGGTGCTCTTCTCCGTCCCCATCTGTTTGAACCACGCCGAGCCGTGGCGCACGATGGCCGGAATGTGGGTCATGGTTTCGACGTTGTTGACGGTGGTCGGACAGCCCCATAAACCTGAGGCGGCGGGGAATGGCGGGCGTTTGCGCGGCTGCCCTTTCTTGCCTTCGAGCGATTCCATCATGCCGGTTTCTTCACCGCAGATGTACGCGCCCGCGCCCCGGCTGACGTGGACATCGAACCTGTTGCCGGTTCCCATGATGTTGTCCCCGAAGAAGCCGCGCGCGTAGGCCTGCTCCCGCGCCGCCATCAGGATGCGGTAGGGAGTAACGTACTCACCGCGCAGATACACGTAGGCGGCGCGCGCGCGGATGGCGCGGCCGGCTATCAACACGCCCTCGAGGAACTGATGCGGGTTGCGCTCGAGAATCTGCCGGTCCTTGAAAGTCGCCGGCTCGCTTTCGTCGCCGTTGACCGCCAGATAGCACGGCTTCTGCGACTCCTTCGGCATGAAGCTCCACTTCATGCCGGTGCCGAAACCAGCGCCGCCCCGGCCGCGCAAGCCTGACGCCTTGACGATGTCCTGCAGTTGCTCCGGCTGCAGGTTGCGCCAGGCTTTCTGTGCCGTCTCGTAGCCGCCGGCCGCCAAGTACTCGTCGATTGAGCGCCGGGCCTGGCCGTTCGGGGGCAGAAGGTAGGCCTCGACCCCTTCGGGAATCATCGAAACCTGGGGCGCCTCGCGCGTGATCTGCAGCGGGTCGTCAGCCTGCAAGATGCGGTCGATGTCTTCGGCGGTGGCGCGCTCGATGTACGGCTGGTTGTTCAGTTGGATCGCCGGGGCGGTGCCGCACGAGCCCAGACATTCAACCTCGGCCAGCGAGAACTTGCCGTCGGGGGTAACCTCGCCGGCGCGTATAGCCAGCTTCGACTCGACTTGTCTGACCAGCTTGCGCGCTCCAGCCAGCGCGCAGGCTATGTTGGTACACACCTGAATGTGGCAGCGTCCCACTTTGCTGCTCTGAAACATCGGGTAGAATGACACTACCTCCTGGACCTGGATCGGTAGCAGGTCGAGCAGCTCCGCGATTTCGTTGACTACGGGCCGCGGCAGATAGCCGTACTCCGCCTGTGCCAGGTGCAGGGCCGGCAACAAGGCGGCACGGGGCTGGGGATAGTCTTGGCGCAGCGCCACGATCCGGGCGCGGCACTCGTCGGAGAGCTCGTGGCTGTCGCTGCAGCCGCACGCGCCGGGGCCGGAGATGTGGGCGCCGCCTGCGGCGGAGTACTCAGCGGTCACATTCGCCTCCGATCAGGTTGATCATGTCGAACGTCGGGACCAGATCGGCGATCATTCGTCCCTGCACCATGCGCGGCAGTGGTTGCGTGTTCGAAAAGCTTGGCGTGCGCGCCCGGCACTTGTACGGCTTGCCGGTGCCGTCGCTCACCAGAAAAAAGCCGATCTCACCGTTGGCGGATTCCGTCCCCACGTACACCTCTCCCGCTGGCGGCTTGACGCCCTCGGTCACCAGCTTGAACTGGTCGATGAGCTCTTCCATGCGGCCGAATACCTTCGACTTTCCGGGCCAGCGCACCGCCGGGTTGCTGACGTCGACCGGACCCGCTGGCAGCATACGCAAACACTGGTCAATGATGCGGGCGCTCTGGCGCAGCTCCACCAGGCGCACCAGATAACGATCCATGTTGTCGCCGCACGTGCCGAGGGGGACATCAAAATCGAGCTGGTCGTAGACGAGGTAGGGTTGTGCCCGGCGCAGATCCAGATCGACGCCACCGGCGCGCAGCAGCGGCCCAGTTACTCCGTAGGCGATCAGTTCGGCCGCGGGAATCCCCCCGACGCCTTCCATCCGGGCCCGGAACACCGGGTTTTCCGTCAGGACTTTTTCCGTATCTTCCAGCAGCTGCAGCGACCGTGCAATCTTCGCTTTGGCCAACTCCGCAAACCCTTCGGGCAGGTCCGCACTGACGCCGCCGATGCGCACGTAGTTGCTGGTGACACGGGCGCCGCACAACGCGTCGACGAGATCCCACACCAGCTCGCGCGACTGCAAGCAGTAGAGGAACGGAGTAAAGGCGTTCAGTTCCAGGGCGGTGGCGCCGACGCAAAGGAAGTGGTCGGCCATGCGAGCCAGCTCACCGGCGATGACCCGCAAGAACTGGCAACGCAGCGTCGTTTCAATGCCCAGGAGCTTCTCGACCGCCAGACAGTAGCCGACGTTGCACAAAATGGCGGAGCTGTAGTTCAGACGATCGGTGTACGGAATCGCCTGGTAGTAGTAGCCGCTCTCACATTCTTTCTCGAAGCCGCGATGCAGGAAGCCGACCTGCACGTCGGCGTTGACGATGGTTTCGCCATCGAGGTCGGCGACGATTCGCACGGTACCGTGCGTGGCCGGGTGCGAAGGCCCGATCTGCACCCGCATCAGATCCGCCCCGAGTGTGCCTTCGGCGTGCGTCGGCGAAAGATCCGTCGAGTATGGATGCTCGTCGGCGAGCGCCAAACCGCGGCGCGAGCCCGGGCCGATCAGGGGTTGGCGTTTCTCTTTGGGATAGTCCTTGCGCAGTGGATGGCCTTCAAATTCGTCGTACAGATAGATCCGCCTCAGGTCGGGATGCCCGCTGAAACGGATGCCGTACATGTCATAGGTTTCCCGCTCCAGCCAATTGGCCCCGACCCAGACCGGGGTGACAGTGGGCAGGCTGGCGCCGTCCTCCGACACCCGTGCTTTGAGCCGCAAGCGGTGATGATGGCGGGTGGAGTACAGGTGATAAACCACTTCGAAGCGCGGCTGCTGTCCGATGTAGTCGACGGCGGTTACGTCCAGCGGCATGTCGAAGTGCAGCGCTGGATCGTCGCGGACGAAACGCGCCACATCAGCGATGCGCTCGGCATTGATGCTGGCGCTGGCATCCCCGCGATAGAGGCTGGTGTTGGTGACGTCATGCGGAAACTGGGCCCGCAGACGATCCAGGATCGGATGGGCTGCGACGGGTGAGCTTTCCACGACTGGTTCAGCCATCGGCGTCGACTTTCACTTAGCGGTCATAGCTGCGGCGTATGTGCTGCAGGCGTTTGCCGAGCTGTGAAACGGGAACGAGCAGATCTTCCTTGTGCCAGACCATGGCCCGCCGGCTGTAACCGCCGACCTCCACGCGTTGGCTCATGACTATAGCTTCTTCGGGGCAGGCTTCCTCGCACAAGCCGCAGAACATGCAGCGCGAAAGATTGAGGTCGAATACCGCGGGGTAACGCTCGACTTCATCCGCCGTCTCGGCCGGGAATATGGTGATGCAGTCGGTAGGGCAGGCCCACTCGCATAACCCGCACGCCACGCAGCGCTCCTTGCCATTGTCCATCTGCACCAGGACCGGCATGCCGCGAAAGGCATCGGGTAGATCGAGGCGCTGCTCGGGAAACTGCACGGTGAACACTGTCGGCTTGCGGCGGATGAACCCCCACAGGTTGCGCAGAAAATGTCCGCCGGTAACCCGCAGGCCGATCAGGATGGCCAGCGCCGTGCGGCCCAGGCTCTGCTGCATCGGCTGCGGCCTTGCGACCGATACCACCTGCGTAGCCATCAACCTGCCACTCCCGCGCTTGCCGGCGCCAGCGCCTGCCAGCCTTGCCCGATGCTGGCGTAGTTCATACCGGCGTAGCCGGGTACCGCGGCCGCAATCTCTTCGAAAACGGCTTCCGGCCGGAAGGTCCACAACCCTTCGCTCAAGAACCGAAGGAGCCGGGAGAAGATTTCTCCATCGCTCAGCTGGCCTGCGGGAAGCTCAAAGGCCTGGTTGATGCGTTGCACCCGGCCGCCGTGGTTGGTGAAGGTGCCGTTTTTTTCGGCGAAGGTGGCAGAGGGCAGCACGATGTGGGCGCGCTCCGCCAGTGGCGAGCGGAAGACGTCCTGCACGATCAAACACTCGACTTTTTCCAGGGCTTTGGTTAGCAGGGCGCGATCGGCTGTCTCCCATAAGTCGGCGCCGCAGACGTAGAGGGCGGTGATCTGCCCGCTGGCGGCCGCTTCGAGCAGGCCGGGCAGCCCGCTGCCCTGCGGGCCTGGGGACAATCCCAGCTCGCGCGCGCCGCGAGCGTTGGCGGCCTTCTCCGCCTTGATCAGCAGATGGTCGCTCAGGCCGGTGCGTACCGCGACGTCGATGCTCTGCACGCCCAGCACGGTGAGAACCTGCCGGAAGCGGAACAGCTCCTCGTTGGTCAGGTGCGGGGAGGCGACAGCGCCGATGCCGCGGCCCTGGGTTGCGTGCGCGCTGCGCCGCAGGCGTGAGGCGACGGCAGAGATCGCCGCCTCCCACTCGCAGGCCGCCAATTGCCCGTCCTGGCGCAGCAGCGGCTGGTGCAAACGCTCCGTGCTGTTCACGAATTGGTAATTCAGCCGGCCGTGATCGCACATCCAGGTGTCATTGACGGCGTCATTGCGTCGCGGCAGCAGCCGCCAGACGCGGTCTCGGTAATGATTGACGGTGATGTTACAGCCGTTGGCGCAATTGGGGCACACGCTCGGGGTCTTCTTCAGGAACCACACCCGCAGCTGGTGATGGAAATCCTTGCTCAGTAGCGCGCCTACCGGACAGATGTCGGCGGTACAGATCGAATAGTCGTTGGCGAGCGGCGTGCCTTCGAGGGTGTCAAGGGCCGAGCGGTCGCCCATGCCGAAGACGCCCAACTCGTTGGTCTTGGTGATCTCACGGCAGAAGCGGACGCAGCGGCGGCAGAGGATACAGCGCTCCTGGTCCAGCACCACGCGCGGTCCGACGTCCTTGCGCTTTTGCAGCTTGCGCCGGGGCTCGCGGCTGCGGCCTTCGCGGCTGCCAAAGCTGAAGGCGTAGTCCTGCAGCAGGCACTCGCCGGCCTGGTCGCAGATCGGGCAGTCGAGCGGGTGGTTGATGAGGAGCAGCTCCATCACCGCGCGGCGGGCTTTCTGCACCGCCGGCGTCGTGGTGCGCACCACCATGCCGTCACGCACCGGGGTGTTGCAAGAGATCATCAGCTTGGGGCTGCCTTCGACCTCGACCTGGCACATGCGGCAACTGCCGTCGATGGAGAGCTTGGGATGCCAGCAGTAGTGCGGAATGTGGATGCCGTTCTCCAGCGCCACCGGCAGCAGCATGGCGTTGTCTGCTGCCTCGATGGTCCGGCCGTCAATCGTGAGGGTCGCCATAACCTTGTCAGTCCTCGATCATCCGGCCGCTGCCGTGCACCTCGGGCAAGGGTTGCCCGCCGCGTTCCTGTTGCACGCGGTTCTGTAACTTGATGAGGCCGTCGAGCACCGCTTCGGGACGCGGCGGGCAACCCGGGATGTAAAGATGCACTGGTATGATGGTGTCAATCCCTTGCACCACCGCGTAGTTGTTGTAGGGTCCGCCGGACGAGGTACAGGCACCAAACGACACCACCCACTTGGGCTCCGCCATTTGCTCCCAGACTCGCCGCAGTATCGGCGCTCCGCGGTGCGTGATCGTGCCCACGACCATCAGGAGATCGGCCTGGCGCGGCGTGAAGCGCGGCAAGGCGGCGCCGAAACGGTCGATGTCGAAGCGTGGCCCGGCGGCGGAGAAGTACTCCATGCCGCAACAGGCGGTAACGAATGGGTAGGGAAAGAAGGAGTACTTGCGTGCCCACTGCACCGCGTCGCTCAGACGCGTCAGCAGGAAGCTGTCGCCGAAGGCGTCAGCGGCTTCCAGCGGCTGACCCGTCGCGGCGCGCAGACGCGTCAGAAATCCCCCGTGTTTTGTCGGCTGGTTCGAATCCCCTCGTGCGGCCATCGGTCCCCTCTGCCAGCGGACAGCTAGCTAGCAGGCCATTTCCCAGGAGTAAATAAGCGGCGCCTTAAATTTCCTGGGCGATTGTGATGCTTCGTCTAATTCCGCTGTGCCCTGTCAAACGTTGCTTCGCCGGGCGGTTCCCGCCAATCCACCTCTTGCTACTGGTGACTAGCAGGCGCACGCCATGCGAGGCAAACCGCTCGCCACCCCCCCCTTGCGCGCCGCCTCGGCGCGAGTTAGAGCGTGCTGCGGCCGGAGTGGAGCAGTGGGGCAAAGAGACGGCGCGGCGGAGAGGCCTTGACTACGACCCATCACCTTGTCTAAATGCGTTCGTAAGCTAGAATTCATTTCCCGTGAGTATTCCTCCCCTAGAAGGCGTTCCTGGGTGTGAAGCTCAAACCCGCTAAGAGCTTCGGTGGTAACCCGAATTAACCAGGCAGAGCTGTGCGTCGGCCTGAACAGTGCATAGCTTTGAGGATCCCCCCAACGCAGGTCTCCACTGGGGCCGGTTCGGTCTCCCGACCTTAGGGGTCGGCGCGAGAGAGCGAGGCATGGAGAGAAAACGCGAGCCGCGAGGAAAGAAGCCGCCCAAGGCCGAGGTGCCGTCGGTGGCCCCATTCGAAGAAATCAGCGACGCCTTATCGCACGATGCGACGCCGACGGATGAGATCGAAGGCGCGATCTCGATGCTCGGCGGGATCGACGTGGAATCGGTTGACGCCATCGCCGAACCGACCCTGGCGGCGAAGGAAGACGAGAAGGAAGAATGGGTCGAAGAGGAGCGCGAGGAAAAGAGCTTCGGTGATGACACTTCCGATCCGGTGCGCATGTACCTCCAGGAAATGGGGGCGGTCTCGCTGCTGACCCGCGAGCAGGAAGTGGAAATTGCAAAACAAATCGAGGCCGGGGAGCGCGACGTGCGCGAACAGGTGCTGGGGTTGCCGTTCTTCGTCACCTACCTGCTCGACCTTGCCGACCGCATCAAGGGTGGCGAGATCTCGGAACGTGAGTTGCTCGACGAGGAAGCCGAAGAGGAGGACACCGAAGGCGCCGAACCAGTCGAGAAAGAACCTGAAGGCATCATTTTGAAGCAGCTCGAGCGTCTGCGCCGCCTGGTGACTGACCGCAACCTCGCCGTGGAAGCGGTGCGGCAGCGCCGCAACCATCCGCGCGCCGCCGATCAGGCCGAACGCCGGCTCGCCCTGCTCAATCGGCGTATCGCCAAAGCCCTTGAGGAGCTGGAAATCGGCCGGCGCCATATCGGTATCGTGGTCGAGAAGCTCAAGATGGCCACCCGTTTCATCGAGCAGCAGCACGAACTCGTTGAGCGCTGCGAGCGCCGCAGCGGCCGCTCGGCCAGCGAGATCGCCAAGCTCGCCGGCAAGCTGCGTTCGGATGACTCGCGGGCGGCGGTGGGCGCGAGCCGCAGGCTGCACCTAAACGTCGAAGAGGCGCGGCGGATGGTGGAGGAGATGCGCACGGCGCGCAAGAAGATTGGCGAGGCCGAGCGCGAAGTGGGCATGAATGCGGACACCCTGTCGCACGCCCTGCGCGTCATTCGCGCCGGTGAATACAAGGCTCAGGACGGTAAGAAGAAGCTGATCGAAGCCAACCTGCGTCTGGTGGTCAGCATAGCCAAGCGTTACACCAACCGCGGCCTGGGATTTCTGGACCTGGTGCAGGAGGGCAACATCGGCCTCATGCGCGCAGTGGAGAAGTTCGAGTACCAGCGGGGCTACAAGTTCTCCACCTACGCCACCTGGTGGATTCGCCAGTCTGTCAGCCGTGCCATTGCAGATCAGGCCCGGACCATCCGCATTCCCGTGCACATGATCGAGACCATAAACAAAGTGGTGCGTTCCTCTCGCTACCTGGTGCAACAACTGGGACGCGAGCCCTCGCCCGAGGAGATCGCCGCGAAGATGGAAATGCCGCTGGACAAAGTGCGCAAAGTGCTTCGCATCGTGAAGGAACCGGTCTCGCTGGAAACTCCCATCGGCGACGAGGAGGAGAGCTCGCTTGGCGATTTTGTCGAGGACCGCCAGACCGTATCGCCAGCCGACGCGGCGGTGTATACTAGTTTGGAAGAGCAGACGCGCAAGGTGCTTGCCACCTTGACCCCGCGTGAAGAACAGATTCTCCGCATGCGCTTCGGAATCGGTGAGAAGTCGGATTACACGCTCGAAGAGGTCGGGCAGCGGTTCGCCGTCACGCGCGAGCGCATTCGCCAGATCGAAGCCAAGGCCCTTCGCAAGCTGCGGCATCCCAGCCGGGCCAAGAACATGGAGGCGTTTGTCGGCAGCTGAGCAGCTCCGGCAGCCGTTGTAAGGAGGCAGTAATGCTCAAGACCAACAATCTGGAAAAGGAACTGCGCAAGTGGCGCGAAGCGCGGGCGCGCAAACAGGGCGGCCGGCAGGCGCCGACCGACCGTCGGACGCTCCGCGTAAATGGGCAGGAGGTGGTGGTGATTACCAAGCCGAAACGCGCACTGGCCTAGACGCGCCCCCTTGCAGCCCGTCCCTGCGGCTGCAGTAACTCTTCCCGAGATTCCTCTTAAATCGCTTCGCGGTCGCATTCGAGTTGCCTGCCTGGGTGGAGCTGTGTCCGCCGCGCCGATGCGCCGCATGCCGGGCGGACGGTCGCTTCTTGTACCTCTAAGCGTGTCCGCTCGGGCTAGTGTTTATGCGCAAAGCTGCCTGGGGGCCTGGGCTTACCCACGGCGGCTTTACACGTGAGGGTCGGCGCAGTAATATCCGCCCGCCATGTTTGGACGCTTCTTTCCTACCGAGGGCAAAGTCTTCTTCGAGCTTTTCGAGCGTCACGCCGGTAAGACGCTCGAGGCCGCCAGACTACTGCAATCCATGCTCAAGAACCCCGTCGACCTCTCCGATCAGGCCCGCCGGATCAAGGAAGTGGAGCACGAGGGCGATGTCATCACCCATCGCGCCGTCGAGACGTTGCACCGCACCTTCGTTACGCCGATCGATCGCGGCGACATCCATCGCCTGATCTCACGCCTCGACGACATCCTGGACTTGATTGATGCCACGGCAGAAAGGGTGTGCCTTTACGACGTCAACGACGTTGATCGCGACGCCTGCGACCTGGCCGATACTCTGGTCAACGCAGTGAGCGAGGTGAGCCGGGCCATGGTGGGACTGCGCAACCTCAAGGACCGCGATGCGCTGCTGCAAGTGTGCATGGAAATCAACCGCTACGAGAACGAAGGAGATACCCTGCTGCGGCGTGCTGTAGCCAGGCTGTTCCAGGATAGTAAAGAGCCACTCACGGTGATCAAGCTCAAGGATATCTACGAGTTCCTCGAAGACGCCATAGATCGGTGTGAGGATGTCGCCAATGTAGTCGAGGGCGTCGCTCTCGAATACTCTTGATCGTCTCTAGGTGGACGGTCGCCTTCCATAAGCGGGGCCAGGGGTGGAGATGTCGTACGTGGTGGTGGTGCTGTTGATCATCGTGGCGCTGGTGTTCGATTTCATGAACGGCTTCCACGATGCCGCCAACTCGGTGGCCACGATCGTCTCCACCCGTGTGCTGACCCCGCGCCAGGCAGTGCTGTGGGCCGCCTTTTTCAATTTCGTGGCCGCTTTTGGCTTCGGCGTTCACGTGGCCAGTACAGTCGGCAGAGGCATCATCGACCCCAGCGCGGTGACCAACTCGGTGGTGTTTGCGGGCCTCGCCGCGGCCATCATCTGGGATGTGCTGACCTGGCTCTGGGGCTTGCCGACGAGTTCCTCGCATGCGCTGATCGCCGGCTTTGCCGGTGCCGGCATCGCCGCCGCCGGCCCTGAAGTCGTCGTCTACAGCGGAGTGACGAAGGTATTTTTATTCGTCTTCATCTCTCCGGCGCTTGGCCTGGTTCTGGGATTGTTCTTCATGAGCCTGGTGACATTCCTGGTGCGGCACCAGACCCCGGCGCGCATCGACGGTTGGTTCCGGCGGCTGCAGTTGCTCTCCGCTGCCTTCTACAGCATTGGTCACGGCACCAACGACGCCCAGAAGACGATGGGCATCATTACCGTGCTGCTGTTCGCCAGCGGCTATTTCGGCCAAGGTGTGGCCTTTCCCAATGATGTGCCCATGTGGGTCATCTTGCTGTGTCACGCCGCCATTGCGTTGGGGACCACCTTCGGCGGCTGGCGCATCGTGAAAACCATGGGCATGAAGATCACAAAGCTGCAGCCGCTGGGCGGATTCTGTGCCGAGACGGCGGGGGCGCTGACCATTGTCGGCGCCGCGGCGGCGGGGATCCCGGTCAGTACGACGCATACGATTACCGGCGCCATCGTCGGCGTGGGAGCGAGCCGGCGCCTGTCGGCCGTGCGCTGGGGCGTCGCACGCAACGTCGTGTGGGCCTGGATTCTCACTATTCCCTGTACCGCAGCCATTGCCGCAGCAATCTACTTCGTTACCGCCGCAATCTAGCCGCCGTAGGGGCAATCAGCCCTAATCCTATTCGTTTTAAATTAGATTTGGCGAGGAACGCCATTAGCTGTTTTCAGCTTGGTCGCACTCGTCTGCGCGCGACAAAGCATATTGGAACGGCTTGATAAAACTGGTAACTTGAAGTGCGACTCTGAAGTGCACATGGAAAGGAGGCTTCCATGAACCGACGTTTCACGACTACCGCCATGCTGCTCTTGCTCCTCTCGGCCGCCGCTCTGCCCGTACGTGCGCAGATGGGGCTCTCCATCGCCGGTGGGGGTCCTTACTTCGGCGTGGACTTGGGGGTGTCCGAACCCCTCAATGGGAATTACAGGGCGCATGTGAAGACCGGAGGCTCGGTCGCGCCGTATATCGGGTTCATGATCAACGACTATATTGGTCTGCAAGCTGGACTGGACTACAGTTTCCAGCCACCCGATGACGACAACCGCAGCCGGTTGCAAGGGGGACTCAACAACGAGGAGAATTACACCCACTTGCTGGGTATGACGGTCGGTCCGCGGATCGTGCAGCCGATCGGCGACCTCTTCGACCTCTACTTGGTTGGACAAGGAGGCATGTACAAGGGCCTGAGGGGCCGGCTGAACCAGTGGGCGCCGGGCTTTTCAGTCGGTGGTGGCCTGGATGTCAACGTGACACCCAACATGTCGGTCGGGCTCTTCGGTCGTTATCACATGGCGTTCATGTCGCCCCACCCCTATTTCCTGATTGGCCAGGTGGCAGACGAGCAAGGCCCAGCGGACATCAGGTGGGTAACGGCCGGACTCGGTTTGAAATGGTCCTTTGCGCAACCGCCGCCCCCGCCGCCCCCTCCACCCGCAGCCGCACAGGCTCCGCCCCCGCCCCCGCCGCCCCCCAAACGAGAAAAGATTGTGCTGCGCGGCGTGAACTTCGATTTCGACAAGTCGAACATCCGGGCCGATGCCCGCGTGATCCTGGACGAAGCGGCGAACATTCTCAAGGAGCACAGGGATGTGAGCGTGTCGGTTGAAGGTCATACCGACGCGATTGGCAGTGACCAGTACAACATGAGGCTGTCCAAACGCCGCGCCGAGTCCGTCAGGCGCTACCTGGTTGATCCCGGCATTGCCGCCAGCCGCTTGACCACCGAAGGTTACGGAGAACAGCGGCCGGTGGCGACCAACGACACGGCCGATGGCAGAGCGCAAAACCGGCGTGTCGAGTTGCTGGTGAAGTAGGCTTGGGCTTGAAGGGCTTGAGGGCTTGAAGATCACAAAGCCCTCAAGCCCTCACTCAATCTCTACCATCTTCCCATCAAAGGCCAATTCGAAACCGATCTGCTCGCGACGGGCGAGGACCTCTTGGCCCAGGTGTGTCAGGATCATGCGTTTGGCGGTGAAACGCGCCCGATGCTCGGCCAGGCGCGGATAGTCGAGATGAAAAACATGCCTGGTCTCGAAGTAACAACACTCGCAAATGAACAGGTCGGCCCCGTCGGAGCGGGTGATCAGCTCTTCGGTCCAGCCGGTGTCGCCTGAGTAGACTACCCGCCGGCCGCCGAGTTGTACGTCGAAGCCGAGCGATATCTCCTTCTCCTGGTGCGGCACGGCAAAGGGCGTGACACCGAGTTCCCCGAAGCAGACGCGACAGTCCGGCAGCAGCTCAGTAAACTCCAGGGCGAAAGGCAAAGGACGAGTGGCAATGTCCTTGTACGTCGACGCGAACAGGGCCCGGACTCGCGCCTCCGTGCCCGGCGGCCCGGCAATCCCGAGCCGGCGCTGGCGCGGCCGCTCGTAGAGGTATTCCAAGAACAAGAACGGAAGGCCGCCGAAGTGATCCCCGTGCAGATGGCTGATGAGAATACGGTCGATCTCACCAGGGTCTACCTTCTGCTGTTTGAGAGCCGCTAACGTCGATGCTCCGCAGTCGAGCAGCACCACCTCATCGCGGCTGCGCACGAGGTAACCGGCATGATGGCGCCCGTCGCCGAAAAAAGCATCGCCGGAACCGAGAAACAGGACTTGCACTGTGCCCATCATGTACTCCTACCGCTGGCGAGCCGCCCGATTTCGCGCATGATCACCAACAGTGCCGACAAGGTCGTCTGGCGCGCGCTCTTTATGTCGTTGATCAGCGCGCGCAGCTTGCCGAGATCTGTCTCATGACGCCGCAGCCAGGCGGTCGGAGGTCCACTCTCGGCGCACCGCAGCACGTCACAGGTCAGTTGCCGGCGCGCGTAACCCAAACCCTCCGTCAGACCTTCGACAGCGCGGCGGTCCCAGCGCTGCACCGCCGGTAAGGCCACCAGGCTCTGGCGCACCCACTCGAAATCCACCTGCTCGCCCACCCAGTAGTATGTCTGGGCGGCCAGGGCCAGGTTGGCCTGAAGGGAGCGGGCGATGTGGCCGATCTCAAAAATGTCCGACAACCTTTCGAGCGGTGCGATGCGCTCGGCCAGGTCCAACGGCACCCCGTCGGCACGCATCGACTCGATTGCCGCGGTCAGGCCAGCCTGCGCCGTGGGCGGAAGCAGGCGGGCGAGCACCGCGAGCAGGTCTACGGTCGATTGGCGCAGCTGGTCGCTCAACTGGCCAGCCGTGAGCTCAGGCGGCTGTGTCTCGATCAACCACTTGCACGCACGTTCAACGGAGCGCCGGAGCATCAGCCAGCTGTGGATTTCCGCCGCCGGCGGCAGCGGGGTGGTACCAATCTCGTTCCACAGCCCGGCGGTGTCACTTACCGCAACTGCCACCGCCCAGGAGCGCACCACGGCGACCGCATCCACCCCGGTGTCGCGCCCAACCCGGGTAACAAAGGTGCTGCCCATAGTGTCGATGAGGGCATTGGCCGCTTCGACGGCGACAATCTCGCGCCGCAGACGGTGGGTGTGCACCTTGTCACCAAACCGCTGATCGATGACCGCAGGGAAATAGGCCCGCAGATAGGCGGCAAAGAAGTCATCGTCGGGCAAGCGGGAAGCCAGGACGCGGTGCTGCAAGTACAACTTGCTGTAAGCCAGGATGACGGCAAGCTCGGGCCGCGTCAAACCGAGAAAGACGCTGCGCCGGCTCCGCAGGGTGTCGCGGTCCGGAAGATTTTCGAACTGCCGATCCAGCAGCCCCTCGCTTTCCATCTGAACCATGAGCTCGCGGAAGTCGCTCAGGTCGGTCTGGCTGTGGAGCTGATCCAGACTGAGGATGCGCGCTTGGCGGACGTTGTGCGCCAGCACCCGGCGCATCACCTCCGGGGCCAGGTCGGTAAGCAGCTGATTGCGTTCGGCGAAGGTGAGTTGACCGCTTTCGACGGCGCCGGCCAGCGCTATCTTCAAATTCACCTCGTGATCCGACATATCTACACCAGCGGAGTTGTCGATCGCATCGCTGTTGATGCGGCCGCCGCGGAGCGCGTACTCGATGCGGCCGCGCTGGGTGAAGCCCAGGTTCCCGCCTTCGGCCACGACGCTGACCCGCAACTCGGCACCATTGACGCGTGCCGTGTCGTTACTGCTGTCACCCACGTCTGCATGGGTCTCGTTACCGGCTTTGACGTAGGTGCCGATGCCCCCATTCCACAGCAGGTCGGCCTCCATACGCAAGATGGCGCGCACCACTTCTTCGCCGGTGGCAAACTCGGCCGCGATCCCGAGCATGTCTTGCGCCGCGGGCGACAGTGGGACTTTCTTGGCCGCGCGGGCGAACACCCCGCCGCCCGGGCTGATTCGGGCCGTGTCGTAGTCCGCCCAGCTCGAATGCGGCAGGCCGAACAGCCGCTGGCGTTCGAGAAAGGCACGCTCCGGGTCGGGATCATGGTCAAGGAAGATGTGCAGGTGATTGAAAGCGGCGCGCAGGCGAACATGCCGCGAGAGCAGCAGGCCGTTGCCGAACACATCGCCGCTCATGTCGCCGATGCCGATCATGGTGAGTTCGTCGCGGTCCGCATCCCTGCCCATCTCGCGAAAGTGCCGCCGCACGCATTCCCAAGTGCCGCGCGCCGTAATGCCCTGCTTCTTGTGATCGTACCCGTGCGCCCCGCCTGAAGCGAAGGCGTCGCCCAGCCAAAATTGATGTTGCGCCGCAACCGCGTTGGCGATGTCGGACAACGCCGCCGTCCCTTTGTCGGCTGCAACCACCAGATACGGGTCGGGCCCATCGTAACAGACGATACCGGCCGCAGGTGCCAGTTGGCCGTGGATTACGTTGTCGGTGAGATCCAGCAGCGTGCTGATGAAGGTGCGGTAGCCCGCGGTGATCTGATCCGCGCCGGGCAGGGTGCCCGGCCGATGCTTGGGAACGAAGCCTCCTTTGGCTCCAGCCGGCACGATCACCGCGTTCTTCACGGTTTGCGTCTTCATCAGATCGAGAATCTCGGTGCGGAAATCGTCCGGGCGGTCGCTCAGGCGGATGCCGCCGCGCGCCACCGGCGCGCCACGCAGGTGCAACGCTTCCACGTGCCGGGCGTGGACATAGATTTCGTACGCCGGATGAGGACGTGGCATGTGTGCAATGCGGCCGCCCGCCAGCTTGACGGCGAGAGCCGGCTGGGGTGCGCCGGGAAGGGACGCGTTCGTGTCCGGCGTGAGATTGGCTGGCGCAGAGAAGAAATTGGTGCGCAGCGTGGCCGCAAACGCACTGAATAGCGCCCGCAGCATGCGATCTTCAGCCACGCTTTGTACGCTCTCCAGGCTGGCCGTGAAGCGCCGCTCGATTGGCGGCAGCAGGCTTGTGAGCCGGTCATCCGGCGACTCGACACGTTGCGGGTTGAACTTGGCTTCGAAGTACTCCCAGAGGATGCGGGCCGACTGCGGTGCCTCGATCAGCGCCAGCATCAGGCTGGTGGGGGTTGGAGCGGTGCCGATTTGTACTCCGTGCAGGACGTAAGTGCGCAGCAGATCCACCTGACGCCAGCTCAAGCCGGCACGCAGAATCAGGGCGTTGAGCCGGTCGTTCTCAACCGCACCGGCTTGCAGCATCAACAGGGCCGGCTTGAGCAGCGGAGCCGCGGCGGCGACATCGAGGCGGGCGCCACCGCGATCCTGAACGAGGAACGTGTGCACCCGTACAGCCCCGAGGTCCGCTACCGTGACACTGACCGAGCTCTCGCCAAAAACTCTGAGGCCGAGGTTTTCCAGCACGGGCAGAAAATCGCTCAACACCAGCTCGAAGTCGGCGATGTAAAGCTTCACCGTGGTGAAGCGTTCGTCCGCCGCCTCGTTGATCAGGTCTACCTGTGGCTGGCGTGTGGTGCGCAAAGCCTCGATGCCGCGGATATCTGCCAGCGCGGTGCCGACGTCAGTGGCGGCCTTGTAGGCGTTGGAGAATGCCAGCGTGTAGCGTTCGATCAGGGTGCGGGCATGCTCGCGCTCGTAGGTGGCGAGAAGCAGGTCGCTGAGACGGTCGTCCCAGGTGCGCAACAAGCCAGCGCACTGGGTGCGCAGTTCCTCGGCCGATACCGTGCGCACGTTCTCGGTCAAGGCGGCTATATAGAAGTGCAGCCGTACCTGGTCGCGTTCGTCCATCACCAGATGCTGTTCGAGCACGATGCCCGCCAAGGCCCGAATCAGCCGTGTTTCGATGCGCCGTTGGAGCTCGTTGGAAAACCGCTCCCGCGGCAAGATGAGTGTGACGAAGACCCCGCGGCCGAGAGCGTCTGGGCGCTTGAGCACTTTGACTTCTTTTCCCCCTTCAGCGGCCAGGATGAGCGCGATCGCCGCCCGTAGTTCCGCAACGGAACCGGCCATCAGCTCGATCTTGGGGATGGAGTTGAACACTGTGACTATGGCTTTATAGTTGTAGGAGTCTTCCAGCGCGCCTTCTGCTTCGAGGATGGTCCGCAGCTTCCGCCGCAGCAGCGGCACAAGAGCCGATTCCTCGGCGTAGGCCTTGCAGGTGAATAAACCGAGGAACCTCCGTTCGCCCACGACTTCGCCGTTGGCGTCAACGTCCTTGATGCCGATGTAGTCCATGTGCCCGGCGCGGTGGATGGGGCTGTCGGCATTGGTCTTCGATATCAGCAGGAGCGGCGGAGAATTGAGCCGGCGGCGCAAGGCTTCAGGCAGACGCCGCGGGCTGGCGTAGCTCGAGCCCTCTTCGAGACGCGATATTCCCAGACCCGATCCATGCCGGACTTCAGCCGTACGCTCGGCCGCGGCACCGAAAAACTGGTACTCGCGGTATCCCAGGAAGACGAAGCTCTTCTCGCCTAGCCACTCGAGGAAAGCGGCAATTTCATCGAGGTCGCTGTTCCACGGCGGTGGCAGCGCGCGCGTGCGCAGCTCCGCAACCAGTTCGGCGGCTCGCGCACGCATGGCCTGGTAGTCGTCGGTGGCGAGCACCACCGCGCCCAGATGCTTCTGCAGCAGTGCGGATAACTTGTCGAGGTCCGCGACGCGTTCGATCTCGACGTGCACGAAGGACTCCCCGCAACCCGTTGCCTCCGCCGGCCCGATATCCACCAGCTTGCCGTCACTGCGCTGCACGCCGAATACTGGATGAAGCAGACGCTCGATGACGCAGCCCGCCCGCCGCAAAGTCTCGCGCAGCGTGTCCACGATGAAAGGCCGGTCGTGCATGACCGTCTCGATCACCGTACATGGCACCTCCCAGCCATCGCGCGCCCGCACCGGGTTGAATACGCGCACCCGTGGTTCCGCTGCAGTGCGTTGTGCCACGAACTGAAAAGCCGTGCCCGCCAACGCGGCGAGCTGGTCAGCATCCCGTTCGGCCAGATACGCGGCGCCGTCGCGACCGAAGAGTTGGCGCGCGAAAGCCTCCGCCAGGACTCCGATGTCAGGTGGTATCTTGAGCCGCAGGCGGGCCACAACCTGTTGCAATTTGGGCGTCTCGGATAGTGCGACGTCCGGAGGGTTGTGCTGGTGCCGTGCCATGCGACAGGATTCGGTCAGGTCTTTGCGGTCAAGGGCGACGGGCCGGCTCGGGTTCACTCGCTACGCGTCGCCAGCGGCTTGACCAGCCAAACGCCCTGTTCAGCCATGCCATTTTTGGCAAGGAACTGGCGAGCCGTGACTTCATTCCCAGGTAGGCAGACCGAGAGAATGGCGCAGCCTCGTTTCTGGGCACGCTGCTCGACGAAACGGAGCAGGACGGTGCCGACGCCCTGACGTCGAAACTTTTGCACCACCACGAGATGGTCGATCCTGGCGTGCTGAGCTTGCGTGAGTCGGCGTGCATAGGTAACGAGTACGAACGCCACTATGGTATCCTCAAGCAACGCCACATAGAAGTCGGTTCCGAGATCGGCCACGATGTTGCGGAATCGCTTCAAGGTGGCCCGATCGGGTGGCGGTATGGGCATGCCGCTGTCTGCCAAGACCTGCATAACAAAGGTGAAATCGGTGCGGCGGGCGCGTCGCATCCGGGGACGAAGGTCGGGCATGTGATCTTCATAGCACAAAAGCGTTTGGCCTACCGTAGCTGCGCGGACTGGCAAGGTTTTTTCTTTCCGGCCGCGAAGTTTTATCCTTGATTTGGGGTTCGACCGCATCTACGATGCGCGCTTGCGTGGGAGCGTGATGCATTTGCTGGGGTGGGCCAAAGCGGCGCTCGGAGTATGTGGAGCGGTAATGCTGTCGCTCTCGGTAGCCTGGGCCGGCAGCCCGCCGGCCCAGAAGCTACCTTCCGCTTTGCTGGCTTACCCGCTGGTGCAAGTGGGTGGGGACCAGGACACCCGGATAGAGATCGTCAATCTCTCCAGCGACCCGCAGACGATCGAATGTTTTTATGTGTCCGGCTGCGGCGAAGTTGGATTCATGCTTTTCCTCACGCCGTACCAGCCGGCGGCTTGGCTGGCCAGCGCCGGGTCGAACGACTGGCAAACCGGCACTGCCGTACCGCCGTTCTTCGGTACGGGGGAAATGCGCTGCGGGGTGCAACCACCCCTTCCCGAGCTGACCTACCACAATACCATCCAGGGCCGGGCGACGGTCTTTACGGCATCAACCGGCAAGACGATCTCGTATGGCGCCGTTGGCTTCCAGCGGCTCAGCCCCGGTGACTTTACCGGCACCTACAACCTCGACGGCAGGACCTACGCCCAATGCCCCGATAAGCTGCACTTCGATGTGCTCACGGACCAGCCGACCTCGAGCAGTGAGATGGTGCTCGTCCCGTGCGCCGAGGATTTGCGCACCCAGGTGCCGACATCGGTGACGGTGCAATTCCTCATGTACAACGAGTTTGAGCAGCCGTTTTCGACCTCCATGACGGTTACGTGCTTCGACCAGCGGCCACTGGCGGAAATCAGTAACGCGCTGACGCGCGCCATTGCCGGCACGGATACGGCGCACATCGTGGCGCGCGGCGTGGGCGGGCCCTTGCTGGGCCTGGTGGTAGACGAGACATCGTTTCAGAGTGTAACAGGCACGGCCGGCAATGAGCCTTCGTTCGATGGCGGCCGGTCCGCCACGGTGCTGTTTCCGTAGGCCGTCATGGATGCACTGATCCGCATTCTTGCCGCTTTGTACTTCGCCTACCTCCACCAGTTCAGTCATGGCGGACTCCGACTCGTGCAGCGCAGCTCTATCACTACGCCCACGATGACGGCTCCGGCGCCGACCGCCACTCCCACCCCCACCTATCCGCCGCCGACCACAACAGCTACCTACACCGCCGTGCCGACGGCAAGCTACACGCCCACCGCGTCCTTCACGCCTACGCCGTCGCCGAGTGCCACCGATACGCCCACTGCGGTCCCCACCCCGACGGCGTCTGCGAGCTCGACAGCAACCGCGACCGCAACACTGACTCCGACTTCGACTTCAACACGGACCTACACCCCCACTACCATTCCCACCGCAACACAAACCTTCACCAGGACCCCAACAACCACACCGTCGGCTACGTCGACGTCCAGCGCCACGAGGACCGCAACGCGAACTCACACGGCGACGCGAACTTCCACGACAACGGGAACTTCCACGCCGACACGGACTCACACTGCCACGCCGACGTTTACCCACACTGCCACGGCCACCCCGAGCTACACAGCCACTCGGACCAATACCGCGACGTTCACCCCAAGCGCTTCACCGAGCGCGAGCTCGACACCGACATCGTCGCGGACGCCTACTGCCACCTTGACCCCACGCCCCAGCAACACACCCAGCTTTACGCCAACCCCTGTTCCCACCATGAATTCGGCCACGGATCCGACGGGCTTCGCTGTCGTGGGTGCCCCGCCGGCACAGAAGCTGCCGTCGGCGGTGCTGATCTATCCGCTGGTGCGAGTCTCGGCTGCGCAAGATACGCGCATCGAGATGGTCAACCTCACCGGGGCGGCGGTTTCGGTGAACTGCTTCTACGTTCAGGGCGGCACGTGCAACGAGCTCGGCCTGTTCCTCTCGCTGACGCCGCACCAGCCGCTCTCATGGATGGCGAGCAGCGGTACGGACGGACAGGGGCGGCACGTCGCTCCCCCATTCTGGGGTGACGGTGAGATAAAGTGCGCCGTGGTACCCACCGTCCCAGGTGCCAGTCTGGCAGCGTACAATGCCTTGCAGGGGCGCGCGCTGCTGTCGGATTCGACCGGACAAACCATCGGATACAGCGCCATCGCATTCCGGCGTTTGACCCCGGGTGATTACAGCGGCCAGATTTCCCTCGACGGCATTACCTATGAGCAGTGTCCCGACCGGTTGCATTTCAACGTCCTGGCCAACCAAACCGGATCCAACAGCGAGCTGGTGCTGGTGCCATGCTCGCAAAACCTGGTGCTCCAGCTCCCGTCGACCGCCAATATCCAGCTCGCGGTGGTCAACGAGCTCGAGCAGCGATTCTCCGGCGGCACTTCTGTTAACTGCTTCAATCGCTTGCCCTTCAGCACGCTACCCGCCTTGCGCAAGAGCTCGATCGGTACGAACACGGCGCATCTAATCGTACGCGGGACGGACGTCCCGGTAGTCGGTCTGGTCATAGACAAGTTCACCATCCCAGGTTCAGGCAAGCTGTCGACCTCCAGCAACGATCCCTATCTCGAAGGCGGACGCTCGGCTCTTATCGACTTGCCTTGAATCCCGGCTGCGCCGCCCTCGTAGTTCGGCGCTGAGCGGTGCGTATCGCGTGGGGTAGAATGCGAGCCGGGCGTCAAGAGAGGGAATTCACATCGCTGTCAGCTCCAGCCAGGACAGCGCATGCCCGAGGGCTTTCTTGACTTCAATGTGGCGAGAGGACCGCAATGCTCCAGCGCGCTTTGTGAGCCGCGTCTTCGTGATCGTATGCAGGTTGTCGAAATTGGCGACGCAAGAAGCCGGCAAGCCCTCCGGCCGTCCGACCTCCACTTCCTGAGGAATGCCTCGGATGGTCGTCGTGATCTCCGCGACCAGCACCTTGTTCAGATAGGCGTAGGCGGAGTTGCGGGTCAACAGCAGCACGGGCCTGCGGCCTATCGGAAGGGGGAGAGCCGCCCACCAGACTTCATATTGCTTCACCGGCTTCTCCGGCGATACTTCGGCGCTTGCGCTTCCCAGACGCGTGCATCAAACCACTCGTCGCCGGCGCTGTCGGGGATCCTGCGATAAGCCTCCGCCGTGGCACGTTCCTGCTCCTCGCAGATGGCCTTATTGATCGCGGCTCTGATGAAAGCTGAACGGCGCCGTGAACGAGCCGGCGCAATCTGCTCGAGCTTCTCGAATGTGCTCTCGTCGATTTCCAGCAGTAACTGTTTCATATGCCTGAGTATATGGAGACGGTTGGCGGGATACAACACCGACCACAGCGTCGCCTACAGGCCCCAAGCCCCCTGACCTCCGCATCCGACGTTGACAGTGCCCCTCCTCACGTCTAATCGTCACTCATCAATGTCCGCCGAGGATTTTCTCAGAGATGAGCTCGAGGCCCGCCGGGCTGCGGGGTTGCAGCGGCGGCTGCGGCCGATCGACGGTCCTCAGGATTCCTGGGTGACAGTAGACGGCCGGCGAGCTCTGTTGCTGTGCTCCAACAACTATCTCGGGCTGGCCAATCATCCCGCGGTGAGGGAGGCGGCTCAGGCCGCCGCTCGCGACTTCGGAGCCGGTTCCGGCGGGTCTCGCCTGATTTCCGGATCAATGCGCCTGCATCATGCTCTGGAGGAGCGGCTGGCCGCTTTCAAAGGGACGGAAGCAGCGCTGCTGTTCAACTCCGGCTATCACGCCAACATCGGCATCATCACGACACTGCTCGGACGTGAGGATGCTGTGTTCAGTGACGAGCTGAACCACGCCAGCATCATCGACGGCTGTCGCTTGTCGGGAGCCCGTATTTGCGTCTACCGCCACAACGACATTGACGAGCTTACCGAACTGCTGTCCCGTACCACGGGGCGGCGCAAGCTGGTGGTGACCGAGTCGGTATTCAGTATGGACGGCGACACGGCGCCGCTAGCCTCAATCTGCGAGGTGGCCGAGCGCCACGGCGCGCTGGTGATGGTTGATGAAGCGCACGCCACCGGCGTAGTGGGCCCGCAAGGCCGCGGCGTGGTGGCGGCAGAGGGGTTGACGGAGCGGGTCGCTGTGCAGATGGGGACTCTGGGGAAAGCGCTGGGAGCGTTCGGCGCTTACGTGGCCGGCAGCAGGGCGCTGATAGACTTGCTGATCAATGCTGCTCGCAGCTTCATCTTCACCACCGCCCTGCCTCCGCCGGTGGTCGCTGCGGCGGACGCCGCGCTGACGATCGCTTCCACCACGCCGGACCTTCGGACGCGGCTTGCAGCCAACGCCGCCTATCTGCACCACGAGCTCCAACGGCTTGACCTGCAGGTCGGCGAGCGGCCGGCTCACATTCTGCCGGTGCGCATTGGCGAGGCGGAGCGGACCATGCGCGTGTCGCAGCGCCTGCTGGCCGAAGGCGTCTTCGTGCAGGGCATCCGGCCGCCGACGGTGCCGCCCGGCACGGCACGCCTGCGCGTCACCGCAATGAGCACCCACAGCGCAGACGACCTTGCCGGCGCGATGGCGGCCTTCCGCCACGTGTTCGCGGAGCTCACGTGAATCACTTCGATCCTGCCGATGTGGCCCGCTGGGACCATGCGTACCTCTGGCACCCGTTCACGCAGATGCAGGACTGGTTGGCTGAGGAGCCTCTGATCATTACCGCGGGCGAAGGACCGTACCTCATTGACACGACAGGCCAGCGCTACCTCGACGGCGTCTCGTCGCTGTGGTGCAACGTCCACGGCCATCGCCATCCCGAGCTCGACAAGGCACTGCGGGAGCAGGCCGACCAGATCGCGCATTCGACGCTGCTCGGTCTGGCAGGTGTGCCGTCGGCCGTATTGGCGAAGCAACTCATTGAGATCGTGCCCAGGGGGCTGACGCGGGTCTTCTATTCCGATGCCGGCGCGACCGCGGTGGAAATAGCTCTGAAGATGGCTTTGCAATACTGGCAGCTTCGCGGCCAGAGCCAACGCACCCGCTTCGCCTCCCTGACCGAGGCCTATCACGGCGACACCCTCGGCGCCGTGAGTGTCGGATATTCGGAGACCTTCCACCGCTTCTTCAAACCCGTGCTCTTCGAGTGCTACCGCCTGCATCCGCCGCACGTATACCGCTGGCAAGGCGGCATGGGAGAAGCCGAGGCCTTGGACAAAGCCATTGCCGATGCCGCGGCGCTACTCGACGAACATGGTCATGAGATTGCGGCGCTCGTCATCGAGCCACTCATGCAAGGTGCCGCCGGCATGTGGTCGCAGCCGTCAGGTTACGTCGGCGCCCTGCGCCAGTTGACGCGGCAGCACGGTGTCCTGTTGATTTGCGACGAGGTGGCGACCGGATTCGGGCGCACCGGGAAGATGTTTGCCGTGGAGTACGAGCAGGTCGAGCCGGACCTGATGTGCGTCGGCAAAGGCATTACCGGTGGTTATCTCCCACTGGCTGCCACCTTTGCCAGCGAAGAGATCTTCCAGGCATTTCTCGCCCCTTACGAGTCGTTCAACGCCTTCTTCCATGGCCACACCTACACCGGCAATGCGCTGGCCTGTGCCGTGGCCCTGGCCAGTTTGCGAGTCTTTGAGAAGGAGCGGGTGCTGGACAACGTGAGGGCACGCGCCGCGCAACTGCGCCAGCGGCTGGCGAGCGACTGCGGAGGATTGCGCCATGTCGGTGACGTCCGGCAGTGGGGGCTGATGGCCGGTATCGAATTGGTGCGAGATCGCGACAGCCGTGATCCCTACCCAGCGGCGGCACGCATCGGCGTGCGAACCATCAAAGAGGCTCGCACGCGTGGGGTGATCCTGCGCCCGTTGAGCAACGTGATTGTGCTCATGCCGCCGCTGTGCGTTACGGGGGAGCAGATCGATCTTCTCTGTGACGTGACGCTTGAGGCCATCGCGGCAGCAACGGAGAAGACTGAGCGGTGAATTCCCGGAAGTGGGCTCGTTGACGTGCGGTTCAAGAGTATCTTCGTGACCGGAACGGACACCGGCGTCGGGAAGACAATCGTCTCGGCCGGGATAGCCGCCGGACTGCGGCAACAAGGTTGGAAGATTGGCGTGTACAAGCCGGCGGAGACTGGCTGCTCTCCGGGTCCTGCCGGATCTCGCTTGCCGGCTGATGCCGTTGCCCTGCAATTTTTTTCCGGCTGCCGATCCGAGCTGTCGACGATCTGTCCATACATGCTCAGTGAGCCGCTGGCGCCGTTGGTGGCTGCCGAGCTGGAGGGGGTCAGCATCGATCCCGGTCATCTCGTTAGCTGTTACGAAGCGGTGGTAGCGGAACACGACGTTACATTGATTGAAGGTGCGGGAGGGTTGCTGGTGCCGCTAACGCCATCGACCACCTTTGCCGATTTCGCCCAGCGCCTCGGCGTTCCGGTGCTGGTCGTCGTCGGTTCACGTCTGGGTGCGATCAATCACGCCTTGCTGACCGTGCGCTATGCCGAAAGCCTCGGCCTGCGGGTGCTGGGTTATGTGGTGAACTTCTTCCAGGCGCAAAGCGACCAGGTGGCGCAATCGAACCTGGATGTCCTGACCCGGTTTCTCGGTCCGCCCTTGGGCGTGGTGCCGTATCTAGGAGATATCGGTGCTACTGAAGAAAGGCGACACCAACTGGCGGAGACGTTCTCGGCCTGCGTACGGCTCGAAGAACTGCTTGAAGTGGAGTCCGCTTAACCAGCCCTGTCCGTCAAATCCAGGTCGTACCCGGCGCTGGCCACCGCCCGGCGCCGATTCCATGACGCGCCGCGCGCGCGTTGCGCGGCCGGCAACAGCAGCGCGTCTCATCTCGATTCTCCCTCTCGACTACGCGTCGAGTGCTCCGCGCAGCGAGCATCCACCACAGCCGCTGAGCCCAGCTGCATCCGCGTCAATGATCGCCGGCGGTACCACCTGGGGAACCCTCTCGGCCAACAAGCGCGCAGCCTCGGCCAGGTAGCCCGAGCCACAAGCACTCAGCCGCTCGGCGAATGCTGCGGCCAGCGGCGCGAGGTGCGTTTCGATGAACTGCTGGCGTGCCGCTGCCGTAATCTCGCCTGCCGCGCCTTCTCCCCGTGCTCGCGCAAATTCTTCTTTGAGCAGGAGGTAGCTCACAAAGGCAGTCTCTACCGCGACGTGATCAAGCGGATCCTCGGCGAGAGGACGAAAACCGAAGGCGTCGAAGAATCCGCGCAGGTCGGCGAGGATCTTCCCGGGATCCTCGAACGAGCGGCAGCTCACTTCCCGCGGTGATGCCGCGCCGCCGGGTCCGAGGAGCGACAGGTACACTCCCTCGGTCGCGTCCCGTGCCGCCGCCGCGGCAGCACGGAGCTTCGGATCCTGCACCTCGGCGGCAAGGCTCGCAACGTCACGCAACCAGGTGTCGCGCGGGCGCTCGAGCAGCAAGCCAAGCAGCCGCCATTCTGCTGCTGCCGCTATGCCTGAGGCCGGTTCAGGATTGTTCCGGATCATGATGTCACTTGCCTTTCTCGATCAACAGAGGAATCCACACCGACCGCATCTTGCGCGCGCCCGATTCCAGATGCGAGCCCTGCCACACTGCGAAGGCAACCTGAGTGCGGCTGCCGGGCTCGACGCCTTTGGGGACCGGCCGGGACAGCACTACCGTCCACTTCTGCGGCGTCCAGTTGCCGCGACCGTTGGACTGGGTCTTCTCCGCCGGCCGGACGGAGCCAGGGCCGTCGGCGATCAAGTCCTCCACCGGACGTGGGCGCGGGCCAGCCATGGGGTTGTTCAAGGCACGAGCCGGTGCATAGCGCTTGGCCATTGCCTGCTGGGCCTCCGATCCCGGTTCGAGCGACGCCGCCTCGAAGGGGTAGTGATCGACGCTGGCGTTGGGATAGAGCGCCTTGATCGAATCCTCACGGCCGTCCACCGCCCCCTGCCAGAACGCGCGCCAGTAGGTGATCTCAACCGGACGGCCGATCTCGCCCATTTGCGGCGCCGGCACGTCCGGCTGTGTGCTCGCGGGCAGTTGCACGGCGCAACCGTCAGAGTACTTTCCGAGGCCGGGCAGATCGTCCTTGGTCGTATCGACCCACTCGAGCTGGAAAGCGACCTGCGTGCCGTCGGTAATGGCGCGCACGTTGACCTTGTCGGTTCCAGGTTGCAGCAAGCGCGGCTCGACCATGTCCTGCAATATCAAAGCGGCCGTATACACCGGCGCCTGGCGCCAGGCCGGGTCGTCCGGATTGGCCGGCAGTGCTGCGCGCCGGACGGCGATCACTTCCGCACTTGTCGGTTGGGCTGCTTCGGCAGGTGGTGGCAGGACCAACGCCAGAAATGTCAGGAGTGGGGCAGTGATTCCACATCGCGCTAGCACTGTGCCCAGCGGGCGTCCTTCGAGACGGCCGCTGAAAGAATGCGGCCTCCTCAGGACGAGCGGGCGTAAATCGGGCGCGAATACAAACTTCTCGATTGTATATGACGTGCGCTTCATCCGGGCCTCCTCAGGTGACGTTCATGCGGGCCACACCGTGGGCTTTGTCGAACGCCTCGCGAATGTGGACAGGCTCGCGTAGGGGCACGCGCACGATCTCCGCGCCGCTGTCATCGAGGCCGATGATTGTGTCGCCTTGCCGTTTCCAGCGGGGCACTACCTGCGCCGTCGAACCGAACAGGCACAGGAGCCCGGCGAGATCGGGGTCGTCGGCAGCGGCGCGGTAGGTGTCGATGGCATGATCGACGTTGGGCCCGAACATCTGCCGCAGGAACGGTCGCGGCGTATGCACCGGCGGGATGTAGTAGACGTTCGGTTCCAGCCCGAATTGCGGGAACAACGGCAACGCCACCTTGCGTACGTGCACCAGGTAATCGATCGGGTTGTCGGCCCGGGCGTTTTCGGGAGTCGAGATCCATCCGGCAAAACGGATCTTGCCGATGCAGTTGACGAAACACTGCGGCTGCTGGCCCATCTCTATCTTGGGGAAGCAGGCGATACATTTCTCCGAGGTGCCCGTCATCGGGTTGTAGAAGACCTTCTTGTATGGACAGGCCTTGACGCATTCGCGATAGCCGCGGCAACGGCCCTGATCGAGCAGAACGATGCCGTCCTCGGGCCGCTTGTAGATCGATCCTCGCGGACACGAGGCCAGACAAGCCGGATAGGTGCAGTGGTTGCAGATCCGCGCCAGGTAGAAGAACCACATCATGTGCGGCACCTGCAGGTCGGCGCCGTTTTCGACGATGTTGGCGCAGTCGTCTTCACCGACGTTCGGGTGGGCGTAGTCCAGGCTCTCGGGACGCCAACCCAGGACCCGCTCACCGGCTGCCGCCGCTTCGAAGATCGTGCGGCCCTCGTAGGGGCCGCCGTTCCACGGCTGCGGGCCGAGCAGCTCGAGCAGCTTCACGTCCCAGGCCAGCGGGTAGAAGCCGTACGGCTTGCTCTCGACGTTGTTCCAGAGCATGTACTCCTGACCCTTGCCCGAGGTCCAGGTGGTCTTGCAGGCCAGCGTGCAGGTCTGGCACGCGATACACTTGTTGATGTCGAAGACGGCGGCGAATTGTTTCTTCGGGCGCGACTCGGGATACCAATACGACATCTCGCGGCCGATCTGCCAGTTGTGGACACGGGCCATCAGACTTTTCCTCCTTCATCCCCGCCCGACGGATTGAAGCCACCCTTGAGGTAACGCTGCATCGCCGGATTCTCGTAGCCAGGTCGTAAACCGATCGCGGCCGGACGCCACAATCCCTTGCCATCGATGCCACCGGCTTCGGCCTTGGTGATCTTCACGATCGACTCGCGCGGCGCGCCGGTCGGGCAATGCACGTCGGGCATGAAGCCTTTCCCGATGGTTTGCCCGAACATGTCCTTGCGGACCAGCGAATCGGTCATCCAGGTGGGTTTGAGCCAACCGCGTGTGGCCGACTGGTGCGAACCCGAACGGAACATCGCCTGGTAGTTGGTGCGCGGGTTCTTCGCCAATCCATCCGCGCGCGTTTCCCGGCCTTCGACTGATCCGGGCGTAGAGCCATACATATTGAACCACATGCGGGTGACGCCGCGCGGCGTGCCCGGGTAGTAGCGGGCACGGCAGAGGAGGCGGGCAAACTTGTAGTCCTTCTCGTTCTGCTGCCAGCCGCGGAAGGGCCGGTCGCTGGGATCGGAATCGATCCAGACGTAATCGCCATCGTCAACGCCGAGCCCCTTGGCGTCCTCGGGGTTGATGTCCACGTAACCCTCAGCCACGAACGGCGACCGCTTGTCGTGGCGGTACACGTCGCCGAAGGGCCCGAAGAGAATGGCGACCATGTCGGTGTCGATCGGCATGGTGTGGGCGCCGTGGCGGTACTTCGGCGTGTGGAAGACGAAACGGTAGCCGTCCTTGGCGAGTGGATGCACTGACTTAAGCGTCTCGCCGGCGGTCTTCACCACATTGCGGCCCTGGCGCACCTCGCAGTCGAGATCGTTCGGGTCCAGGCCGTAGTCGCGCGGGCCTGCCGGCCGCAGCGCTTCGTGTTTGGGTGACACGATGACGTTGGGCTCGTAGAAGGTCGAATCAATTGGCTCGCGATGCACGGGGAGGTTCTCGCCGGCTTCGATGAACTCGTCTTCCTCCCTATACGACTCCAGCCGGCCGGTCTTGGTGTACCACGGGCGCGAGTCAATTACTTGCTCGTAGCCGACCGTTTTCGGATTCGTTCGGTTCACCATCAGCGCTGGAATTCCCGTTTTCGCCTTTTCCTCCAGCTCGAGGAACTGGTAGCCTTTGGTGCTCGACGACGCGTTGAGGATGCGCTGCAGGTAAACCTCCACCCGGCCCTCATCGACGAATTTCCAGTAATCGCGGAAGCGCTGGTCACCGGTGAGCTCCGCCATCTTCTTGCCGACGAGCGCCAACACCTCGATGTCGCCGATGGTCTCGAAGGTGCGCTGCAAAGGCGTGCGCGGGAAGATGGAAAGGAACGGGTTGGTGACCGACGCGGTCATGTCGGGCTGCTTGAGCTCGGCCCAGGCGTCCACCGCGAACACCACGTCGGCCCACTCGCACGAGGTCGACCACCACCACTCGTTGACGGCTATCATCTCGATTCTTGGGAGCACGTTGACCACGGTGTTGTAGTGCCATTTGACGTTGCCGAGGATGGAGTTGGCGTTGGCGAACCACATCGACTTGGTCGGGGTCGGCATGTGGGTGGAGCCCGTCAACATCTTGTTGCCGAGCTTCAACGGGTGATCTTCATGGTTGTAGTAGTGCGCCGACTCGGGTTTCCAGTACTGCTTAGGACGGGCTGGCTTGGCCACGTCCAGCTCGATGTCGAACGGGTTCTCGTTGATGTACTGGGGTGCCCCGTTGAACATCGCGACGCGATAATTGCCGGCGTACGAGCCGACGTTGCCGGCAATCTTGCCGACGTTGCCGGTGAGCGCCGCGAGCAGGAAGATGTCGCGGTCCTTGTTGTCGTTGTTGAAGAACTGGTTGGGCCCCATGCCGATGGCGAACAACGTAGTGCCGGGCTTGGCGGCCAGCTCGCGCGCCAAACGCTCAACCGCCTTCGCCGGCGCCCACGTCAGGTTTTCGACCGTTTTGGGATCGAAGTGGTCGGCATATTCGCGCACCAGGTCGAAAACCGGCCGGCAGCGCACCGTCGAGCCGTCCGCCAGCTTCACCTCGACACTGCCTTCGAGCTGAGGGTCTCCAATTACGGAGTGGGCACCGACCTGGTCGCGGTTGATCGCCTTGGGCGCCTGGGTCTTGCGGTCCCACCACACATAGTCGCCCCACTCCTTGCGCATGGCGCTGGGGATGAGCATATCGCGCTGTTGCCCCGGAGGTGGCGGCTTGTCATCGGCGCCCAAGACCCTGGTCTGATTGCCAAGTGCGGCAGAATCCCCGCCGAAAACTTCGCTGGCGCGCAGATACTTGAGCGTATCCGTACGGACCAGGATGGGCAGATCGGTGAAGCGGTTGACGTAATCCGTGTCGTACAACTTCTCCCGCATGATCACGCCAGCCAGGCCGAGCGCCAGTGCCGGCGTGGTGCCGGGACGGACCACTATCGCCTCATCGGCTTTGGTGGAGGTGGCGGAGTATTCGCAGGCGATGACGACGATCTTGGTGCCTTTGAGCCGCGCCTCCGTGAGCCAGTGCGAGTCGGGCATCTTGGTGGTGATCCAGTTCATGCCCCACACCACCACCGTCTTCGCGTGCTCGACGGCGTGCAGGTCGAACTCGACCGTCTGCTGTCCGGTCACCATCGGGTGTCCGGGCGGCAGGTCGGTGTGCCAGGAGTAGTTGTCGAAGCCGCGCGCGCCCACTGCCTGATCCGGACCGACGCCGCGGATCTTGGCGTCGAGCAAGGCCATCGAATTGGCCATACGGTACATGCCGAAGATGCGCGTCATGCCGAGCAGCGGCATACCGCCGCGGAACTTGAGGATCTGAGTGCCGACGCCTTTGGCGGCCGCGATGCTCTCGGGCATGTAGTGCTGCGCCGCCAGGCGTTTGGCGCCTTCCTCGCCCGTATACGTCCGTGCGATGTTGTCGAGGGCGGCCGCGACAATGCCGGCGGCCTGTTCGTGGGTGACCCGCACCCACTCGTCGCGCGCCCGATTGAAGTACTCCACCGGCGGGCGCCCGTCCGTGCCGCGGGGAAAGCCCGCTTCCACCCAGCGCTTGTATCCGGCGCGCACCATGCAATGCCGCAGGCGGCGGTCGCCGTAGAAACGGCGGGTGAGCGCCAGACCTTTCTGGCAGATGCGCGGATCCCAGCGGTGGCTGGAGGCGTTGCCGTCCAGGTCAACGGCCTCGCCGTAGCGCATGGTCGGGCCGATGCGGGTGATGACCCCGGAGCGCACATAGGCGTTCAGAATGCAGTTGTGCGTGTCGTTCGGGGCGCACAAGAAGGTGAAGGTGGAGTCATATTTCCACAGATCCCGGTACACCTTCTCCCAGTCACGGTCGGGATAGCGCGCCAGCGGATTGTCGAGGGCGTCGAGCGCCCAGGCGCCGGTGGCGGAGGCGACGAAGGCGCCAAATCCGGCGGCCGCCGCCGCTTCCAGAAAGGCGCGGCGGGTCAGGCCTTGACTGATTTTCATTGTGGTACCTCCCAGGTGCGGATGAACGTCACGATGGATTCGATCTCGGTATCGGAAAGATGGCGGTGGCTGACGGCGGGTTGCGCGAAACTGGCCATGGAAGTGCCATGCCGTCCACGCCGTACGGTCTCGATGAGGTAACGATCGCTGGCGTTGCGCAGCAGCATTTGGTTGCGCAGCTGGGACCCCTCTTTGCCCTCGCCGGCAGAACCGTGACAGCCGGCGCAATTGGCGGCGAACAGGTGTGCACCGGCTTGCGCATCGCCCTTGACCCAGCGGCGCGCCTCGGTCTCAACCGGCGAGGGCACGCCGTTGCCGAACGAACGCACATGGGCGACGACGGCGGCAATCTCGGCCGGCCGCAAGCCGCCTTCTTTTTCTCCCCACCCCGGCATGCGGCGGCCGGGGCGGCCATACTGGATGGAAGCGGCGATGAAGCGATCGGAGGCGATGGCCAGAAAGTCCGGGTTGCCGATGGCCGGAAAGGCCGCTACCCCCGGATAACGCATGCCCTGGCCGCGTGCTCCGTGGCAGGCGTCGCAGAACGCGCCGTAGAGCGTGGCGCCGTCGGTGGCGAACTCGCGCTCGCCGAAGCGGTCGGCGCGTATACGATCCTTCGGCCAGTAGGCTTCGGGGAAGTCGCTGCGCCGCAACGACAGCAGATACAGAATCATGCTGTCGATCTTGTCCTGCGAGAGCCCGAGCATGGGCATCTGCGAGCCCGCCACGATCTGGGCCGGGTTCTTGAAATGTTCGCCGAGCCAGTTGGCAAAGGTCTTGTCGCCGGGCACGTGGGTGTAGTCGAGGCGCGCCGGATCTTTTTCGCCCTCGCGCGTGAGGTCCGGGCCGTCGTCGCCGCCGACGCCACCGATCTTGTGGCAACCACGGCACCCCAGGGTGTGGAATAGCGCCTTGGCCTCGACGAGACCCGGCGCGCCGGTGCGCGAAGACAGGAACTCGTTCAGCGCGCGCTGGTCCTCCGGGCTGATGTCACCGAAAGAGGCCTGCCACGGGCTGGCGGTTGCCTTGCCGCGCTCGGCGAGATGGTGCTGATACCAGTCGCGTTTGAAACCGGCGGCGCCACTGCGCGAGAGGTCCGGGGCGGTCAGGCCCTGCGCCCCGCCGGGCCGCAAGGTGCCGCCGCGGCCGTCGAGGCCGTGGCACGCCAGGCAATCGTAACGTTCGAACAGTCCCCGCCCGCGCGCCACCAGGTCGAGGTTCGGTACGGCCAGATGCGTGTGACAGGCGCCGCAGCCGGCATAGGAGTAGCGCTTGGGGAGCATCGGCGACGGCCAGTGCGGTGCGGTGCCGTGCGCGTCGGCGGTGTCGGTTGCGCGTCCTTGCCCGCCGTGGCACACCACGCAGCCGTATTGCAGCGGATCGTGGCCCACGTCGGGATGGTTGGTGAAGACCCGGTGTCCTTTGATCCCCGACTCGCCCGGAGCCATGCCGACGTGGCAGGTGATGCAGCGGTCGGTAGCGTGCAGATTCGGGGCGTACACCTGACGCAGCTGAATCTGAAAGTCCTCGGCCTGGGGCGAGGCCAACTGCGATCTATACGACCGCTGCAGCCGGCGCCACTCCCGCGCTACGTTCTCCTGGTAAGCGGCAACCATGAGCAGCAGCAGCGTGGCGAGGCTGGAGAACAGCAGCAGGTACTTGTTCGCGCGGATGTTCATGTCAGTGCACCGGCCATTGCGATGGGGACCAGTAGAAGTCCCAGTTTGGTCCGCGGAAATGCGTGCCTACGATCGTCAGCACGATGAAGCCGCACAGGAAACAGGTGAACAAACCCAGCGCGCCGGCGCGTGCCGAGTTGTAGCGCTGGACCAGCCAGAGCGAGTAGGCTGCGTAGATCGCGGTCAGTACCGTGCCCGGGTTGACGGCGGTAATCACCAACTGCGGCACGTTCGGGAACCACTCACGAATCCAGCCGAATTGGATCGAGAAGACCTCCACGCCCAGCACGGCCGCCAAGCCGAACGCCGCTGAGCCCAGCACGAGTCGCAGTCCGCCGGGGCCGCCGAACCATTCGCCCGTGCCGGTGGACTCCCGGTCGAGGTAGGGAATCAGCAGCAGGCCGAGGATGACGATGCCGGGGATGCCCATGCCGCCCATGAAAGCCGAGTATGAGACCAACTCCTGCAGCCCGAGAAAATACCATGGCGCTTTGGCGGGATTTTCCGGCACGGCGGGATTGGCGAGCTCTTTCAGCGGCGCGTCCCACACCAGCGACAGGCCGACGCAGATGCCGACCGTCAGCATCACCACAGCCAGCTCGGCGTAGAAGAGATGCGGCATGGTGGGCAGCGTGTTTTCAGGGCCGCGATTGATGGCAGGCGTGCGGCCGCGCACCACCGCCGCCAGGTGATAGGTCTTTGCCGGCGTCTCCGTGAATACCGGGTAGATCTCGGGATCCATGCGCCCGACGCGCTGATTCACATCTGCCGGCTTCGCCACGCCCCCGTCTTTGCGGATGCGCCAGAAGTGCACACCCATCAAACCGGCCAGCGCCAGCGGCAGGATCATCACGTGCAGCAGGTAGAAACGGATCAGGGCCTCTTCGCCGATGTCTTCCGACCCCAGGAGAATGAACTTCTGCAGCCCGCCGGGATCGAACACCGAGGTAATGCCGAGGGCGTCCGTCAGCTCGCGCGGTGACTGGGCTATGTTGGCGCCGATGGTGATCGCCCAGTAAGCCAATTGATCCCAGGGCAGGAGGTAGCCGGTGAACGAGAGTCCGAGCGTCACCACCAGCAGGCCCATGCCCATGACCCAGTTGTACTCGCGCGGTGCCCGATAGGCGGCGGTGTAGAACACCCGCGCCATGTGGAGCAGCACGACCACCACCATCACCTGCGCTGCCCAGCGGTGGATGTTGCGGATAAAAAGCCCCGTAGGCACCACGAAATGGATGTCCTTGATAGAGTCGTAGGCCACGCTGGGGTAGGGCTTGTAGTAAAACATCAGAAGGACCCCGGTCACCAGCGTGAGCAGGAAGGCCGCCGTGGCGGCAAGGCCGAGCCCCCAGGTCGTCGCCCATCGCAGCGTCCAGCGGTGCACGCGGACCGCGTGCAAATGGAGAAAGAGGTTGCCGAATACGAATGATGATCGGCTGCGGTCGGTCGTCGGCGCCCCGCTGCGTAACGCACTGGCGGTAAAGCGCTGGGGGAAACGGCGGAGGTCTTCAAGGAAACGGCCGACACCTGAACCCGGCGAAGCTTGATCGGTAGCGGGTTGTACGGGCAACCCTTGTGGTTGCCCTGCGGGTGGGATCTCGGAGATCATGCCACCTCCTTGGTGCCGGCTGGAACCGGTTTCCCTTCGTCGACGAGAAAAGTCCCGGCGGCCACACGCTTTACGGCCAGCCACGGCAGTGCCTTCGGCGCCGGTCCTTTGAGAACGGAACCGTCCGGCCTGTAATGGGAGCCGTGGCAGGGGCACTGAAAACCGGCTGCGTCTGACTTCACCAGACAGCCCAGGTGAGTGCAGACACGCGAGATGGCGTAGACGCCTTGATCGTCCTGGAAGACGGCTACCGATCTTCCAGGCGGGAGGAAGGCCTCCCCCGGTGCAAGGTTCGGAGGCAGGACGACCTTGAACTTCCGAGCCGCAACCGGCACCACTGCCGCCCGCGGCAGCCGCGCCGCCCCAAAAAAAGCAAAGAGCAGTGCGGCCAAAGCCGACCAGACGGCGCTCAAGCCAAGGAAATCGCGCCGAGGCAAAGGTTCGGGTTCCAGGCGCGAACGGGCGGGGGCCGCGGCGAGGGTAGGGTTTGTGGTCATATCTTGCTCCACTTGATGGTGAATTGCGCTCGCTCCATGGTGATCGCGTCCACAGGACAGCGCATGGCGCACAGGGCGCACCGGATGCAGCGGTCTTCGTCCTTCAGAATGGCAGCGTTTTGACTGCGGTCGGCTTGCGCGCCCAAAGTCTGTTCAATGGTCTTGTTCAAGTCGCCGGTCGGTGCGATCGCGTCGAGTGGGACGATCTTGAGGCACAAGGTCGGACACACGTCGACGCAGCCGCCGCACAGGACGCAGCGGGTTCCGTCAAAGACGGGCGTGACGCCGCAGTCCAAGCAGCGCGAGGCTTCGCGGCGGGCTTCGGCTTCACTGTAACCGATCTCCACCAACTCACCGGGACGCTGCAGTCGCTCGCGGGCTTCCCGCGTTCGCGGGTCGATACGGCGCAAAGTCTCATAGCCCAATTCGCGTCGATAGTGTTCCAGCGGGACGTGAGCCTCGACCGCTTCAGGCCGGATCTCGTGGCCGGTGACGTACTGGTAGACCGACCGCGCTGCCTTCTTGCCTGAGGCGACGGCGTCAATGATCAGCCGGGTGCCGTGCGCCAGATCCCCGGCGACAAACACACCCGGCGCCGTGGTCGCCAGTGATGCCGCATCCACCTTCGGCCAGCCGGGGCGGAACTCCTCCACGTCGGCGCCACCGTCGTGCAGAAAGGAAAGGTCCGTGCCCTGTCCCGCCGCAATCAGCACTGTGTCGCACGCGACTGTGCGGCGATCGTTGTCGTCGTACACCGGGGCAAAGCGGCGCGCTGCGTCATAGACGTGCAGGCAGCGGCGGAAGGTGACGCCGGTCACCTGGCCGTTGCCGTCACGCACAATCTCTACGGGCCCCCAGCCGTTGAGGCGCTCGATCCCCTCTTCATCGCCTTCGCGAATCTCCGCGGTGTCCGCCGGCATCTCCTCCAGTGTTTCCAGCGACACCAGGCGAACCCGCTGTGTGCCCGGCAGCCGCGCCGCCGTCCGCGCCGTGTCGTAGGCGATCTGCCGCAACACCGTGCGGGCCACGTCATAGGCAACGTTGCCGCCTCCAACCACCACCGCATCGTGGCCCAGGTCCATCGGCTCGTTGAGGGCTACCGCCCGCAGTAGGTCCACGCCGCCATAGACGTGAGGCCCCGGTTCGCCAGGCAAGCCGAGCGAACGCGACCGCTTGGCACCTACGGCAATGATGACGGCAGCATGGTCCTGGCGCAGTTGCGCGAACGAAACGTCCCGCCCAACTGCCATGCCGGTGCGGATCTCGGCACCGAGTGCTTCTATGACGGCAACTTCGCGCCTGATCAGCTCGCGCGGCAGGCGGTAGTCCGGAACGCCGACTGCCAGCATGCCGGCCGCCACCGGTTCCATCTCGAACACCACCGGGTGGAATCCCATCAGCGCCAGGTCGTGCGCCGCCGACAGCCCGGCCGGCCCGGATCCAATGATGGCGACGCGCTCGCCCCTGGCGGCTTGAAAACCGCCGCGCATGAACGCCCGCAACAAAGCCGCCATCTCCTCGGCGTCAGCCGAGACGCTCGGAACGAAGCGACGGCTTGCCGCTAAGACGTCCTCCGGCGGCCGTGCTTCCACTCCAGCCTGCTCGCAAGCGAAGCGCTTGAGGGCGCGAATGGCAATCGGCCGATCCGGACCGAGGTAGTTGCCGTCGTCGTCGACGCGGGGAATCTTGCCACGCCGGCAAGCCGCTTCGCACGGAGCCCCACACACCCGGCTACAAATCGACGCAAACGGGTTGGGTCCGCGGGCGATGAGGTACGCCTCTTCGAACCTTCCGGCCGCTATCGCACGCACGTAGCCGCGTGCGTCCGTGCGAACCGGGCAGGCAATCTGGCAGGAAATCAGGTTGCGGTGATAGCCCTCACGCGGAACCTCTACCTGCAGCAGGCCCGCGTCGCCATATGTGCTGACGTTAAATTCCACGGTGGCGAATCCTAAGCCTCCATCCGCAAGCTGCATACCATAGTCGCTGCGCCTATCGGCCTGCGCCTTCGATCCCCCGTCGAACGACAGTTCCCGAGAGTGGAAATCGCCGAAACCAATTTCATCCGTATCTTGCGCGTACGTGCGCGCCTGCCACATCTCATTCCTGTGGCACACTAGTTGATAAGGGAACGTGAAATGTATGATGGAGATCATAAAGATGTTAAATGCCGGTTCTCGCCTTTCGGAAGACCCGCTGCGCTAGCAGCCTCTCGGGCTTGGCAGCCAGCAGCGACCCCAACGGGGAGCGGACCCGCCGAATAGACGCTGGCCGCAGGCCCTAGCGCGAGCAACCGGTTTTCGCACCGCTTTGTGATCCAGCTCATAAAGATCAAAGGGAAACTCCGTTACCTTCTTCGCCTGCTAACCGACGCCTGTCTGCGTCGTCGGACGCGCGGGTTCAGGCCTTACGAGCTCAGGGGGGTGGATAATGCAAGGAGCGATGTTGAAATGTGTTGCGATAGGCTCACTCGACAATGTGCTGGGCGAGATCCACTGCCGGAAACCGAGTGGACAGAATGAGAAGGAGTGAAGTTCGGAGTCGGGTAGTCTGCTTCGCTTTGGCCTTGGCAACGGCTGGCACCCTGGCGCTGGCGCCGGTTCGCGCCGCGGCCGATATCCACGATCAGGTCACCTTGACGCTCAGTGATCGGGCCCGGGGCGAATTTGTCGACTGGTTTGCGCCGCCGGCAAACAACGCCCCGGCTGGTGTGCAGCGCTATGATTTCTTCTCCAATCAGTTGCGCGTCGGTGCCAAGGTCAAAGCGCCGCATACGTTGCTGACCGTCGAAGTGCAGCAGACACAGTTCGTCAACCTGCCCAATGATGCCAGCCTGGCGGACCGCAGACTGCCGCAAGGCAACCTCGGTCCGGGGGCACTCTACTACTTCAACACTCATCAGCGCGACCAGGGTGAGGTGTTCCTGAAACAGGCAAACATGCAGGTGTCGGACTTGGCCGGCTTGAGCGGCAGCACCGCCACCTTGGGGCGCTTCGAATACAGCGACGGGTTGGAGACCATACCAACAGATCCAGTCTTGGCCTGGTTGAAGCGTGCCCGCATCGGCGAGCGCCTGGTGGGGCCGTTCGGATATACCCAGGTGACCCGCAGCTTCGACGGTGGCAGACTGGCCTACGACCAACCTGGCTTCAACGTCACAGCCATGGGACTGCGGCCGACAAACGGCGGATTCGAGGTGAGCGCCAATCGCGAGTTGGAGATGTGGTTGGCGGGTCTGGCTTTCACTCTCAAGGGAATTCAGGGTTTCGTACCTTTCGATGCCCGCTTGTTCTATCTCTATGCTGCCGACCAGCGTGACCGCACGGGCGTGGGCCCGGCCCTCCTGGTCGATAACCGATCGACGGTTCCCTCGCAGGACGCGTTGCGCAGGAGGGATAACGGTTCAATCGATATCCACACCTGGGGCGGACACGTAGTGTCGGTCATCGACTTCGGCCCGGGAAAGGCCGATGGCTTGTTGTGGGGCGCTGTGCAAGCCGGTGAATGGGGGCAGTTGCATCACTTCGCCTGGGCCTATGCGATCGAGGCTGGATATCAATTACCAAAGATCTACGCGGCGCCGTGGCTGCGTGTGGGATATGATCAAGGCTCGGGCGACCACGACCCTAACGACAAGAGTCACAAGACTTTCTATCAGCTCCTGCCAACCGCTCGTCTCTACGCGCAGACGCCGTTCTTCAACCTCATGAACAGCCGGGACCTGTTCGCGCAACTGATCGTCAAACCCTGCGGAAGACTCACGGTGCGCACCGACTACCATTGGCTCCGACTCACGTCATCCGAAGATCTGTGGTACGCCGGCGGCGGGGCGACCAACGACCAGGTCTTCGGGTTCACCGGGATCGCATCTCACGGGAAAAGGGAGTTGGCGCATCTGGCGGATATCTCCTTCACCGTTACCATCCTCAAACAGCTGACGGCGTACGCTTACTACGGCAGGACCTTCGGTCAGGGAGTGGTGAAGGCGACCTTTCCCGGCGGAGCCAACACCAACTACGGCTACGTCGAGCTGACGTACAGGTATTAAGCCCTCCTTCGAGACGGCGCGTGGACAGATGGCGCCTCCTCAGCGCGGGCTGAGACCCGCAACCCAATGCACCAGAACACGTTTGTTGTCCTCTCCCGCGCGTCCCCTCAGCGTGGGAGAGGGGAGGGTGAGGGTGCATGGTTGTTAGCGCCCACGCTCTTTGGCAGCGGTCTGCTCGCGGTCCTTGTCATTGGATCGGAGCGTGAAGCGCACGTGTGTCGCATGTTAGTTTGCGAGGTGGAGGAAATGGGCTAGGGGCGATCGCGATGGAGGCTGCTGCGGATGAGATGGCGGATGGTGGCGGGGTCGTGTTCGTCGAAG